>Ga0180007_10001383_pt1 | contig 33704 bp, 23 predicted proteins | sample MM_PC_MetaG_FD_121122 | JGI IMG/M metagenome (GOLD analysis project Ga0180007, IMG submission 121122) | Groundwater microbial communities from the Aspo Hard Rock Laboratory (HRL) deep subsurface site, Sweden - MM_PC_MetaG | ecosystem: Environmental > Aquatic > Deep subsurface > Groundwater... | reverse complement strand
TGCTCCTCAACCTGCACCTGTTTCTTTTCCTCTTTTCTGTCACGACCATTATCAGGGGCTACAGGCCGGCGTTGCTCCTCAACCTGCACCTGTTTCTTTTCCTCTTTCCGGCCACGGCCATTATCAGGGGCTACAGGCTGACGCTGTTCCTCCGGCATAAAGTGCTGGGACATGTTTCTTTTCTTGCCAGGGGTTCTCGGCGTGGAAACAGCGATGAGCTGCAGGGCCTTCGGTGCTTTGCCTGGATGGAGAACAGATTTATCCCTCTCCCTGATAAATTTGCGGGCCTGTTTCAACTCTTTTACCTGCACATCCTTTATCCGGTGGGGAGGAGCTTTGTCCGCGGGAATCCGCTTGTCCGAGACAAAATAGCTCTCCCTTGACGGTTTTATATCAGGCGTACCCGGTCTCATATGATTTTTGACAAATATTTTTTCCTTAATGATCTTCGTATCGACATGATCATCATCCCGAAAACCCCTATGAAAATTCTTCTGCCTGACAATGGTAGGCCCGTTGTTGACATAAACGTTCTTATAAACCTTGGTGACGTTTACCCGCTTGATATCGACATGGGTGATGTTGACACTGTTGCGACCATAATAGCCCCGTCCGTAGTACATTTCACCAGGCGCCAACGGTACCCATCCCACATAATCCTCTGTCCTGGTCCAACCGACATAGCCCGGTCCCCAGTAAACGGAACCGTGATGAGGAGGTACCCAGAACCAGCCGATGGCCGGGGCAAAAGCCCATCTGCCGTAATGATAAGGCGCCCATCCCCAAGGCTCGGAGGACAGCCAGACATAATCATGGCCCCGCCAGATCCATCTGCCATGCCGGTAGGGAGCCCAGTTGGGACCGACAAAGGCCGTCGGGGTCCAGACATTGCCGTAATCCGGCACCCGCACCCATCTGCCGCTGCGTCCCAGCTCAGAAGAATAGGGGCTGAGCTCGGAGGGCAGATAAGAACCTGCCACGGGGACGTTTCTCGGAAAAAGTTCATCATGCCTTGCCCTGTTCCACAAGTCCCACTCATCCGGCGGACCAAGCGGAGCAATATCGCCGTTGGTATCCCTGCCGAGCGACACCGTCTGACCGGCGTTTACCCTGGTATTACCGAGCTGATTCTCCGTTTCAACGTATCCCTTGTAGCACGACACATCCGAGAACTGGTCCTGGACATCGACCCTGAAAATCGCCCGGTCAAAAGCCCGGGTTGAAGTATCAGGATTATCCATCTGGATGACGCTGCCCTGGGGCGCATCGTAATGAACATAAACACTGCCCTGGGAGAGATAAAACTGCGAGGAATCCTCATCCATGGAAAGTATCTGCAGAGAGGTGTTGCCGTCAAGTCTGATATAACTTCCGGAGTTGAGCTGCAGTTCGGCTATGCCATCCTGGGGAACCCAGATCTGATCACCTTCACCGATGGGTGTATTGATCGACAGCAGTCCCCACTGGCCCGCCTCAGGGGTCATGATCTGGGCATCACCTTCGAGATAACTGAGACGCATATAGCCGAGACCCGCGTAAACGGAAAAGGCGTAAGCCTGCACGACAATCAGCACAGCGGCAATCAGCACAGCCTTTACTATTTTCATTTCGTCCTCCTTGAAATTGCCTGTTCAGGCGAGGTTGCCAGTCAGCTTGATCCCGCCCTGTTTGCTCTGGCGAGACAATGAAGCGCTGACAACCTGATAATAATCAATTCATCGGTTTTAATATAATTCAAGAGCGCTTTCTTTGCTTCTCTTTTCATTTTTTCATTTTCGAAATTGCAATGATGCATCTTCCATGGTCTGAGCACATGCAAAAACAATGCAGCCAGGCCTCACAGCCATGGCCAGTCCACCCGTTTCCTGCCATATTTTCTTTCACTTTTTTCCCCTAACGGGGTATAATGATTTTTTAAATTTCGGCGTGTTTTTCCGGCCTTCTGTGCCGCCACGCCTCAAGGCAGCTGCGGAACACGCCGAACTTTTCCGGGGGAAAAGACCATGGCCATTTTCCGATCCCTGTTCATTGCGCTTACCATTTTTTTTGTCCTCGCCTCCTCTGATAGTGTCCAAGGCAACGATTGCCGGGAGCCCGTCTGGGCCGGACGCTTCTATCCGGCCGACATCAACGCCTTGACCGCCGACCTTGACAGGCTCTGCAGTGAAGCCCGACAGGACAGCTTTGCAAGACCTGCCGGCAAGTCACTGCGCGCCCTGATACTGCCCCATGCCGGCTATATTTACTCCGGTCCCACGGCAGCCCACGCCGCCCTGGTGCTGGACAAGAAACAGTTCGACAAGGTGATTCTGCTCGGCCCGGACCACCAGGTCGGTTACAAAAGCGCTGCCATCAGCGATGTGAGCAGTTACCGCACCCCCCTGGGCAAGATCCCGCTCCACGCCGATGCCCGCCGGCTGCTCCGGCAGACCGAACTGTTCCGGCCGATTCCGGAAGGCTATGATGCGGAGCACTCTCTCGAGGTCAACCTGCCTTTCCTGCAGTATCTGCTCGGCAACTTTGCCCTGGTGCCCATTGTGCTGGGTTCGGCCCAGCCTGCGCCCATCGCCGCAGCCCTTGCCCCGCTGCTCACCCCAAGAACCCTGGTGGTGGTCAGCTCGGATCTCTCCCACCACCTGCCCTACGACCTGGCCATGGGCAAAGATAAGCAGACCATCAATCACATCCTCAATCTGGACGGTCAGGCACTGGCTTCAAGTGAGAACAGCGCCTGCGGCCTGGTGCCTCTGCAGGTGCTGATCAATCTGGCCCGCCGCCATAACTGGCAGCCCGTGCTCATTCATTATGCCAACAGCGGCGACACGGCCGGCAGCCACGACAAGGTTGTCGGCTATGCCGCCATTGCCTTTTACGGAGATATCACCATGGACAAGCAAAACACCTCATCCAGCGCAATTAATGCCGAGCAGGGCAGGATTCTACTCACTCTGGCCAGGCAGACCATCGCCCTCAAGCTCGGTCTGACCGTGCCGGAGGATGAACGTAAAAAACTGGAGACAGAACTGCGTGATCCGGTTTTGCAGCAGGAGCGGGGCACCTTTGTCACCCTGCATAAACACAGACAACTGCGGGGATGCATCGGTTCCATTGCAGCGGAGGAATCCCTGGCCGCCAATATCCGCCACAACGCGGTCAACTCCGCCTTCGGCGACCCAAGATTCCCGCCGTTGCAGAAAAAAGAATTCGATGAGGTGGATATCGAGGTGAGCATCCTGACCGAACCCCAACCGCTGACCTATGACAAAGGAACGGATCTGCCGACCATACTGCGTCCGAAGATTGACGGGGTCATCCTGCGGGACGGCATGGCCGGCGCCACCTTTCTGCCCCAGGTATGGGACCAGCTTCCCCAACCGGAAGATTTCCTCAGCCGTCTCTGCATGAAGGCGGGACTTCGCCCCAATGCCTGGCAAACAGGAAAACTGGAGGTTCTCACCTATCAGGTCCAATACTTCAGCGAATAATAGCGAAAAAGGCGTCAGCCGGCTCGTCATGTCCATCGGGCTTTCCTCGGTGGTGATGCAGCTGGTGCTGGTGCGGGAATTTCTGGCTCAGTTTCAGGGCAATGAATTCACCATTAGCCTGATCTTTTTTTCCTGGCTTATCCTGGGCGGCATGGGGGCCTGGTTGGCCCTGCTTGCCATCCGCCGCAGACCGGCGAGTCTCAGCCTGCTGACCCGATACTCTCTCCTGCTGGCCGCCCTTGCCGTCATCGAGGTCCTGTCCATCCGCACTCTGCGGGACATTATCTTCCTGCATGGCGCGGACGTCGGCTTCTATCCCACCATGGCAGCCATCTTCGGTCTGACCGCTCCTTTTGGGCTTTTGAACGGTTTTCTCGTGCCCTACAGTCTTTATGTGCTGCGGAACCAAAACCCAGACTATCCCGGGGCACGGATCTACATGCTCGACAATGTGGGCGATATCTGCGGCGGGATGCTGTTTTCTTTTGTCCTGGTATTATGGCTCACTCCCCTGCAATCCATATTCGTGGCCAACCTGCCTCTGCTGGTTGCGGCAACGCTTATCGTCGCAGGCAGGCAACAGGTGCGACCGGCTTTTCTCCTATCCCTGGCTGGCGCCATGGGTGTACTGCTGATCGGTCTGCTCCTTGAAAATAAATCCCTCACCCCCTTTGAGGGACGCCTGATCCACTATGAGGAATCCCGTTACGGCCGCATCACCGTGCACCAGGACCGGGAACTGCTGACCATCTTTGTCGATGGCTCCCCCATTTTCAGCAACCAGAATATCAGTCAGGACGAGGAGGCCATTCATTTCCCCCTGTCGCAGATTGGCGACCCCCATGACATTCTCCTCATCGGGGCCGAAGGTGGTATGCTGCAGGAGGTGGCCAAATACCGGCCCGCCCGGGTGGATTATCTTGAGATCGACCGCAAACTGACCGATGTCCAGCTGCGTTACAAGCTACTGCAGCCCCTGCCGGAACTTCACATCATTCATCGGGACGGCAGGGCCTTTCTGGCCGGCACCGACCGGCGTTATGACGCCATTATCATCAACCTGCCGGAACCCGACACCTTTCAGATCAACCGCTTTTTCACCGGCGAGTTTTTCCGTCTGGCCCGCGAGCATCTGCGACCGGACGGGGTTTTTTCCTTCAGAGTGGCGGGCTTTGACAACTACCTGTCCGACCCCGCCCGCTTGAAAATCTCCTCTCTCTTTAACACCGCCCGGCTCCATTTCTCACACGTCCTGTCGCTTCCAGGCAACAAAATCACCTTTCTCTGCAGCGATCGACCGCTGAATGCGGATATTGCTGCCCTGCTCAAAAGTAAAGGGATTCACACCACCTATATCAGCAGTTTTTTTTCCGGCAACATCACCCCGGAACGGCTCAAGTACCTGCAGGACAACCTGCTGGCCGACACCCCGGTAAACCTTGACACCTCGCCTTTTCTGCTGCGCATCATGTTCCAGCAATGGTTTGCCCGTTTTGCCACCTCTCCCCTGCCATTTACCGTGGCAGGCTTCATCCTGCTGCTCCTGTATCTCTGCCGCTCCCGGCGGGAGGAACTGGTGCTCTTTTCCACCGGCTTTGTCATCATGGGCAGTGAAACCCTGGTCATCTTCGTCTATCAGATTCTTTTCGGCTATGTCTACGAACAGATCGGCCTGCTGGTTACCGTCTTCCTCACCGGTCTGCTGCCCGGAGCCTGGCTCGGAGAACGGTTGCGTCGCCGCAGAAACTTTAAAAAAAGCCTGGCCCTCTGCGACACACTCATCATCATGACCCTGGCCATGCTTCTCCTGGCCCTGGTCACCGCCCATGACCGGCTGCAGCCAGGCTTTTTCCTGCTGTTCGGCTTTGCCATCTCCCTGCTATGCGGCTGCCAGTTTCCCCTGGCCCTTACCCTGGGGGGCGGCGACAACCCTGCTGCGGCCAGAATCTTTTCCTCGGATCTTATCGGCGCGGCCTGCGGCACCCTGATCACCAGTCTGCTGTTTATCCCCTTTCTCGGCATTTTCTGGGCCACGGCCGGTCTCATGCTGATCAAGATTTTCGGTATGTCCGCCCTGGCCTGTGGAGTGAGGAGTAAAAAGTAAGGAGTGAAGAGTGAGAAAAAAACCCGGAAACAGGCGAAAGAGCAGTGGGGAATTATTGGGGAAAAATTATTCCATAGCCGGACACCTTCAGCCGGAGCGAGGTGCTCCCTCCCTCACTCCTAACTTCTCACTTCTTACTTTTCACTTTCTTATGATAGAATCATTTCATGAAACCCATTGACCGCCGCACTTTCCTCTGTTTGAGCGCAGCAATGCTTGCCCAGTCCGGCGCCGCCCATGCCGGACTCTGGCCCTTTCAGAACGACAGGCATGAGCTATCAGGAGAGGAAGACATCCGGGGTACCATTTTTAAAAACGATGCACCCAAAACCCTGTGGAAGTGGCACAAGGAGGGATTTTCCTACCAGAAGCTGGAAGACCGGAAGGTGATGTGCAACATCTGCCCCAATCGCTGCCTGCTGGAACCGGGCGACCGCAGCATCTGCCGCTCAAAGGTGAACATGGACGGCACCCTTTACAGCCTGGCCTACGGCAATCCCTGCGCGGTGCACCTTGATCCGGTGGAAAAAAAACCCCTCTATCACTTCAAGCCCCAGACCACCGCCTTTTCCATTGCCGCCACCGGCTGTAATTTCCGCTGCCTCAATTGCCAGAACTGGGAGATCTCCCAGGCCAAGCCCCATGAGGTGCGCCATGAGGAAATGTTTCCGGCCGAGGTGGTACGGAAGGCACGGGAGGCCGGGGCCGCCTCCATCGCCTACACCTACTCCGAGGCTACCACCTACTTCGAATACATGATCGACACCGCACGCCTCGCCCGTCAGGCCGGCATCAATAACCTGTGGATCTCCAACGGTTTCATCAATAAAGAGCCCCTGCTGGAATTATGCAAGGTGATCAATGCCGCCAACGTCAATCTCAAGTCATTTGATGACGCCATCTACCGCAAACTGAACGGCGGCCGGCTGCAGCCGGTGCTCAACACCTTCAAAACCATGAATGAGCAGGGGGTCCATTTTGAAATGACCACTCTGGTGGTGCCGGGCTATATCGATAACGAGGAGATGATCAAAGAGATGTGCGGCTGGATAGTGACCAATCTCGGGCCTGATCACCCCCTGCACTTTCTGCGTTTTTTCCCGAACTACAAGTTGACCAGACTGCCCCCCACCCCTGCCTCCACCCTGGACAACTTCAGGAAACTGGCCATGGCCGAGGGTATACGCTATGTCTATCTGGGCAACCTGCCGGATCATCCGGGCAGCAACACTTACTGCCACCATTGCGGACAACTGCTCATCGAACGACGCGGCTACCGGATGCCGGTCAACAATCTGGAGGGGAGCCTCTGTAAATTCTGCCGGACCACCATCCCGGGAGTCTGGCAATAGCCGCAGGATCAAGATTGCCATGTTCTTTCGCCTTACCGCCGATCTGCTGGTGATCGTTCATCTCCTGTTCATCATCTTTGTGGTGACCGGAGGTTACCTGGTCCTGAAATGGCCACGCTTGATGTTCCTGCATATCCCCGCTGCGGCCTGGGGAGCACTCATTGAATTTGAGGGCTGGATATGCCCCCTCACCCCCCTTGAACAGCACCTGCGCCGGGCAGGCGGACAATCCGTCTACAGCGGCGGTTTTGTGCAACATTATGTGGAGCCCATCGTTTATCCCGCCGGCCTGACCCGGGAGATGCAGATCCTTTTCGGTATCGCTGTCGTGGCAATTAATCTCCTGGCCTACGGCTGGCGGCTCATTGGTCTGAAAAGGGATGAGAGGAGGAAAGAGTAACAGGTATGGCGGGGAGTATCTTCCCGATAAGGCAGGTGTTTATTCGATAACCATCAGATGCTGGCCAGGGACGACAACATCGTTTTCAGCCACAAGAATTTCTCTGACCTGGCCGATGCCCTGGGACTTCAACTCATTTTCCATCTTCATTGCCTCCAGGACAATGAGACCCTGACCATCCTGCACCAGGTCCCCTGACATCACCTGAAAACGGACGATGCGGCCGGCCATGGGGGCGCAGATAGTCTGGCGGGAAACCCCGGCCGAGCGTTTACTCTCATCAGAGGGCTGCCGGCTGCGGGGATCATAAAAATCCACATCCATGGTCTTGCCGGCAACCACCACGGCGAAACTGTCTTTCTCTCTGCTGACAAAGGCGTCATAGGATCGATTGTTGACTAAGATGGAGAAAAACCCGCCGCTCAGGGCCGACGCGTCGGCTTGGTAGCTGCGACCATCCACCCACACCCTGAGCCCACCGGCTGTCTTCTCATATTCGACCTGATACGTTCTCTTATCCACCTGCACCGCGTGCTTCATGGCTGCCTGTCCGAACGGAGGCTTCCACCAGGATAATAAAATAGGAAAAACGACATAAAATCAGATAAATATAAAAAAAAGTCGAGGTGAAACATGAAGTTGCAAATCTCCTTTAAGCCGTTGCAAAAAAATAACTATTACATGAAGATACTACCGGCATAAGAGCCCGTAACGAACTATTTGGAAATATAATGATTATTTCCTAACGGCCCCTAAAATCGTGTTGCCCAGAACTGATACTTGCTGGCCATCCGCCAGAGGCCGGTCTCTTCCGTGGCAACGCGCTCCTCTCGGGCAGGAGAGGATGACAGGGTGCTGCAGACAGAGGCGATAATGGCCAGATCCGCCAAAATGTCCGGTGCCGGATGTGGGGCAAGGTGGCGGTCAAGAAAACGGGTATCGAACTTGCCGCTGATAAAGGTCTCATCGATTAAAATCGCCCGGTGCAGATCGAGATTAGTCTTCACCCCGAAAACAATGCATTCATCCAGGGCCCGCAGCATCCTGCGTCGCGCCTCTTCACGGCTTCTTGCCCACACCGAAATTTTGGCGATCATGGGATCATAATGCAGGGACACATCCCACCCCTCATAAACCCCGCTGTCAACCCTGACCCCCGGCCCCTGGGGAAAAACCGCCTTGCGGATCTGCCCCGGAGCCGGCATATAATCATTACCTGGGTCCTCGGCATAGATACGGCATTCCATGGCGCAACCGTTGCGGTGGACATCCGACTGGGCAACACTCAGCTGCTTTCCGGCCGCGGCCAGCAGCTGCTCCCTGACCAGGTCGATGCCGGTCACCAGTTCGGTCACCGGGTGCTCCACCTGGATCCGGGTGTTCATCTCCAGAAAATAAAAATTTTTCGCCTCATCCACCAGAAACTCCACCGTGCCCGCCCCGGTGTAGCCCACGACTGTGGCCGCCTGCACCGCTGCTGTGGTGAGTTTGTCGCGCAGATCATCATCAACAAAAACCGAGGGGCATTCTTCGATCACCTTCTGGTAGCGTCGCTGGATGGAACACTCCCGCTCAAAAAGATGTATGACATTGCCGTGTTCGTCAGCAAGAATCTGCACCTCGATATGCCGGGCATCCGGGAAATAACGCTCCACCAGGATATGGGAATCGGCAAAAGAGGCATAGGACTCGCGCCGCACGGCGGAAAAGGCATCCTGCAGGTCATTTTCATTGGTGACGATGCGCATTCCCTTGCCTCCGCCGCCCGCGGCAGCCTTCAGCATAACCGGCAAGCCGATTTCGGCACAGACACGACGGACCGCCTCCAGATCCTCCAGGGCCTCCGTTGTTCCGGGGATGACCGGCACGCCATTTGCCAGCATGGTTTTCCGCGCCACGGTTTTATTGCCCATCTGCTCGATCACCTCGGGCGACGGACCGATGAAGACCAGCCCCGCCTGCCGGCACTTGCCGGCAAAGTTTCTGTTCTCCGATAAAAAACCGTAACCCGGGTGGATCGCCTGGACCCCGGACCTGCGGCCCACCTCCAGGATGGCATCGCCGTCAAGATAGCTCTCTATGGCCGGGGCAGGGCCAATGCAGTAAGCCTCATCTGCATAGCGGACATGCAGGGACTTCCTGTCCGCTTCGGAAAAGACGGCAACAGTGGCAATGCCCATTTCCCGGCAGGTCCGCATGACCCTGATGGCGATTTCGCCGCGATTTGCTATGAGGATTTTGTTAAACATGAATGTGTCTTTTGCGTTTTGACTGTTGATTTTCCGACCAGGAAGATGGCACTTTTAAAACCCTGGCATAAAAAAAGAACTTTTTATTATAACGGCATGTTGCCATGTTTTTTCGGGGGATTTTTTATCATCTTCGTCTTCAATCGTTCAAGGGCCATGATCAGCTTCCAGCGGGTGTCCTCCGGCATGATGATCTCATCAATATATCCCCGCGATGCAGCTACATAGGGGTTGGCGAAGCGCTCCCGGTACTCCTCCAGCTTTTGTTGACGGTATGTTTCACCCTGCTGCGTGGCGAGCTCCCGCCGGTAAATGATGTTCACCGCCGCTTCCGGGCCCATCACGGCGATTTCCGCCCCCGGATAGGCGAAATTGTAATCCCCGCGGATATGCTTACTTGACATGACGCAGTAGGCACCGCCATAGGCCTTGCGCGTTATGAGGCTGATCTTGGGCACCGTGGCCTCGCAATAGGCATAGAGGAGCTTGGCTCCATCCCGGATGATGCCGTCAAGTTCCTGCTCCTTGCCGGGCAGGAATCCCGGCACATCAACAAAGGTGACCAGCGGGATGTTAAAGGCGTCGCAGAAGCGGACAAAACGCGCACCCTTGCGGGAGGCATTGGTATCAAGGGCACCGGCCAGATGGGCCGGTTGATTGGCGACAAGACCCACCGATTTGCCGTTGAGCCGGGCAAAGCCGATAACCAGATTAACGGCATAACCGCTTTGCACTTCAAAAAATGAGCCGTCATCCACCACGGCTCGGACCAGGGATTTCACATCATAGGAGGTCCGTGAATCGGCCGGGATGAAATTATTCAGCAAGGGCTCGCGGCGGCGGGGATCGTCAAAACATTTTTTAACCGGGCTTTCTTCCAGATTATTTGACGGGATATAGTCAAGCAACTCGCGGATGAGAACAATACACTCCTTGTCATCCGCGGCAACCAGATGGGCTACCCCGCTCAACTGATGATGGGTATTGGCGCCGCCGAGTTCCTCCATGCTGACATCCTCGTGGGTCACCGCCTTGATCACCTCCGGACCGGTGACAAACATGTGACTCTGCCCTTCAACCATGACGATGAAATCGGTCAGCGCCGGTGAATAGCTCGCTCCGCCGGCGCAGTGCCCCATGATGGCGGAAATCTGGGGAATGAGACCGGAAGCCTGGGTATTTTTTAAAAACAGTTCCGCCACGCCGGCCAGACCGCAGACGCCTTCCTGGATGCGGGAACCGCCGGAGTCGTTCAAGCCGATAAATGGCGTGCCAAGCTGCATGGCCTTGTCCAGCACCTTACAGATCTTTTTGGTGTTCTCCTCGGAAAAAGAGCCGCCCATGACCTTGAAGTCCTGGGCATAGGCATGGACCAGCCGTCCGTTGATCATGCCGTTGCCGGAGATCACCGCATCGCCCGACACCCGTTTCTTTTCCATGCCGAAATCCGTGCAGCGGTGGGTGACAAAGCGGTCAATCTCCTGAAAAGTTCCCTCGTCAAAAAGAAATTCCATCCTCTGTCTGGCGGTCATGACGCCGCCGGCGGCGCCAGCATCAACCGCAAGTCTTTCCCGATCAGTCATCTCAATATTTCTGCGGGCAAGTTCGCCGTAAAGATTCGACTTAGTCATTGCCTGCTGCTCCCTGGGCTTCCATGGACGGCCATGAGGTCTGAATGATCCGTAAGATCTTTTCCTCGGCCTGCACAAGCTGCCTCTGGGCCTGCTTGACCTCCAGCAGGGTCTCCTGGAAATTACGATAAAGGCGCGCCAGACAAATTTCATGGGCCAGGGCCGCTGATGCCTCCAAAGTGAGATCCTCCAAAATTTTCATATCGTTCTCCGTGAAGATAGCCTGGGATGTCTTGCTTACATTTAAAACGCCGATGCTTTCGCCGGCAGGGCTGATGAGCGGCATGCTGATCAGGGAATTGTTCGAGTACTGGCTGGGATCAGGGGAGCGCTGGATACCCTTTTCCTGTTCGATATTCTGGATAAAGATCGGTTTTTTGCTCATGAAACAACGGCCTGAAACACTGGTCTCATTGATCACCTGCATCTGGCCTAGGATTTTGTCTTTGTTTCTGCCGAAAGCGGCCTCAACTCGCAACACTCCCCTGTTGAAAATCATAATTGAGCCTTTCTGCACATCAAGACAGTCCATGCAGGCCTCAAGAATCGTATCAAGGGTCTGATTGACACTGCTGACCGATGTGCTCCTGGCGATTCGGTGCATGGCTTTGATCTTTTTGCGCTCAACACGCATCTGACTGAGCAGCTTTTTATTTTCCACCTCTGCGGCGAACTGGCCTTCATGCTTGCGGAAACTGCGATACAAAGACCAGCTGAGAGCCTGCAACAGCTTTCTTCCTGTCTGCTCCGACTCCTGCTGGATCTGCCGGAAATTTCCGGCGGAAAGAGAAAACAACTCTGACTTCTCCATGGCCACCCAGTCTACATTGGCTGGCTCTTCGGCAATCAAGGCATCTTCACAGAAGTGCTGTCCCGCTCCTTTGACCTCAAACAGCTCCTTTTCCTGCCATGCCTCAAGCCCGCTTGCTCCCACAGTAATGCCGAGGACCTTTTCCTTGCGCACCTTCCCCTTTACCACCACAAACAGCCTATCAGGGAATGCGCCTTCCTGCACGACAAGCTCACCCTGCTGAAACATCTCCTGCTGAAGAAACGGCAGCAGCAGCCCGCACTCTTCATCGGTCAATTCAGAAAAAAATTGCAAATTGTGCAATTCATGACAACTATAAGAACAGGGCATGAATAGTTCTCCTGATAACTGGCAATGATCTATAAGAGACGATTTTTCACGAAACCATTTCTTCTGGCAGAAATATAAAAATTACACAATGATGGAATAATACTTGTCAAGGTTTGAATGAATATTGTTTTATTTTTTATAGGTTTTGCAAAAAAACAGTAATCATCATTGATTCACCCGATTGTTGATGTCATAATAACCTATTGAGAAAAATAATTTCCTGGTAGCGGTTGAACCTAAATCACCATGCATGAGGGGTAAAAATGGCCAGTGAACATCCGACAAATGAGCGCAGGCGGCACAAAAGATATCTTGTCCGGGACGGCACCTATGCCTTTCTTCGACCGCCTGCCAACAAAATAGGGCAGATAATCGATATCAGCCTTTCAGGGTTGGCCTTCTGCTATTTTACCACAAACGGCGCGTCACGGGATGCCAATGGCCTTGATCTGCTGGCTGATGACGGTATCTGTCTGGAGGATGTTCCCTATACCACGATAAATGATTTTATTCTTCCCACCGAACAACCTTTCAGCCAGATTACCATGCGGAGACGTTGCATCAAGTTCGGGCCATTATCGGAAAACCACCTCGATTATCTGCAGAAAATTATTAATAAATACGGACAGGCGGAAGAGACGGGACAAAGGATGTAACATCCCTGCCCGCCTTTCTCCATCTACCAGGGAGTAACCGATGACCCACGCAGTACAACAGTCACCCCTTTTCTGCGATCCGCAAAGTTTCCCCATGGGTGACGACGTGATCTTTGCCTTCAATGGACAACTCAACGATTCCATTCTCGCCTATGCGGATAAAATCAAATGTTCAGCCGGACAGGAAATCGAACTGCAGGACTGCCGCGCCTTTTACTACGTGCAACAGGGTATTATCGAGGTTTCCTATACTGCGGATGAGACAAAAATTACCGTCGCCTTACTTGGTTCCGGCGATTTCTTCGGTGAAATCGGTTTTTTCGACGGCGGTTCCCGTGTGCGGGATATCCGTGCCACGGAAGATGCCGAGATCTGCAGATTTGATCTCGCTGTCGTTGAAAAATTGTACGATGAAAAACCAGACCTGTATGGCCGGCTTGTCACCTCTTTAACGCAGCGCATCTGCAAAAAATTCAGAAGAGTCCTTGAAGAGAATGAACCTGTTATCGGTTATGCCGCGTCTCTTGCCACGCGAAGACGGGGTTTTACCGAATCAAAGCCCATGCCCAGCAAACTGCTCAAAAGCCCCGCCTGGTATAAGGTGAGCAGTGAAGTGGAAACCTTGAAAGCGGAACTGTTCGACATATCCTACCAATTGCAGAAAGATACATCCTCTGATGATCCTGACAAGGAGATCAGCAAGCACTGCTTCGTTGTTCTCGATACAATTAATGAAAATCTGGCCAAATATAAAATGCTGATGGAGAGCCAGGAGGATCAGGACCTCATGTGGGGCTTTATCTTCAAGGAGGTGTTCCCCTACATCATGCGCAGCCGTTTTGTCGAAAGGGCCTATTACAAACCTAAAGGCTATGCCGGCGATTTCCTGATGATGGAGCACATTTACCGGGACCAGCCGGAAGGCGACGGCAAGCTGGGCAAAATTGTCGATGCCTGGTGCCTGCAGCGACCCGGCGCCAAGGCAATAAGGGGACGAAGAAGGTTGCTGTCAGCCCAGCTCGCGTCCCTGACCAGGCCTTTTCTGCACAACGGTTCCCACATCAAGATCATGAACCTGGCCTGCGGTCCCAATCGTGAGTTGTTTGACTTCCTGACAAACTGCGAATACAGCCAGACAATCGAAGCACTCTGTGTGGATATCGACTCCGAGGCGCTGCAATTTACCAACCAGCATGTCAATGTCTTTCCCCACATGGCCTCCATCCGCCTGATGCGTGAAAATCTGGTGAAATGGTCGCTGGGCAGGGTAAGTCATGAGATCGGCAGACAGCACATCATTTATTCAGCAGGGCTGTGCGACTATCTTGACCGCCGTCTTTTTCAGGCCATGATCAAACGCTGCCACGAGCATCTTGAACCCGGCGGAAAACTTATGCTGGGCAATTTTGCACCATACCCGGATCAAATCTTCATGGATGAAATACTTCACTGGGAACTCCTGTATCGCACCCGTGAAGATCTGGCAGATATCTTTGCCGGCACTCCATTCGGCACGAACGTCGAAATCATCGCGGAAGAGGAAGAAGTCAACCTCTTTGTCCTTGCCACCAAAGAAGGATGATGGAAGAAATTGCTCTTAACTATAAAGATGCCTACGAACAGGAAACCAGAAATCTTTTTCTGCAGAGAACCTTTATCTTTCTCTGGCTGGGAATTATCTTTTTCCCGACTTTTTCCTTGCTGGATTCCTTTGCTGCCAGGGAACATTTCCTCATTTTTCTTGGCTACCGGTTAAGCTTCGCCTTTATTCTGGTATTATTTCTTCAGATACTGCGCCGGATAAACGGCCATCGGCTCACCCTGTCTCTCACATTAAGCGCATATCTGCTCGCCGGACTGACAATCACCCTGATGGTTCTGAAAACAGGAGGCTACGCCTCCTCATACTACGTCGGGCTTCTGCTCATTTCCGTAGGCGGATTTGCCTTGCTGCCTCTGACCATGAAACAAGCCGCTTTTGCAGGCTTTTCCCTGTACTTAACCTATGCTGTTCCCGTTATCGTCTTCAGCCAACCTTCTTCTGAAAATCTCAAAATATTTTTCTGTTACAGCTTCTTTTTTTTCTCTTTCATCATTGTCAGCCTGGTGCAATGCAACGAGGAAACCCGGGCGAGAATACGAAAATTCAATCTCAGTATGAACCTCAGATCCCTGAACCAGGATCTTTTTTTCTATACCCATAACCTGGAGGATGAGGTTGTGAAACGGATAAAAAAAATTGAAGAATCCGAACTACGCTACAAAGAACTCTATGAAAACATTCTTGACCTCATCGTCCTGATCGACAGCGAGGCGAAAATCCTGCTGGCAAACCATCATTTTTACAGCACCATAGGCATGAAGCCGCAAAGTATTGTGGGAAAATCACTGCTCAATATAATTGATGACGACAGCCTGCCAGTGGTGACTGACGGCATGCTGCCGAAACTTTTCCGGGGTGAGGCTGTAATAGATTTTCAGTTTATTATTATCGGACAGGGTGAAAAACTGCTGGACGTCGAATGTAATGCCAGAAAGATTTTAAAGGAAGGCAAAGAGCTCGGTTTTCAGCTTGTCATCAGGGACATCACTGGAAGAAAAAAAATGGAAAAGAAACTGCTGGAATCCTATCGTCTCATCGACAAATCACGCACAACGGCGATCCTTTCCCTGGCAAAGCTTGCCGAGTTCCGCGATCGAGACACAGGCAATCATCTGGAAAGAATCAGGGAGTATTCCAAAATCCTTGCCTCTGAACTGGCCAAACACCCTGCCTATCAAAATTACATCACGCCGGAATATATAGATGATATTTATCTCTCCTCTATCCTGCACGACATCGGCAAGGTCGGCATCCCTGACAATATTCTGCTTAAACCGGGAAAACTCACTCCGGAGGAATACGAGGTGATGAAATGTCATTCCATCTATGGTGGCGACGCATTATGTGAGAGCGAAAAACAGACCAAAGGCCAATCCTTTCTGACCATAGGCAAGCAGATTGCCTATTACCACCATGAGAAATGGGATGGATCCGGATATCCCAGCGGCCTTTCCGGGAAAGATATCCCTCTTTCCGCCCGCATCGTCGCCCTGGCCGATGCCTATGATGCTATAACCTCGAGAAGATGCTACAAATCCGCCACCAACCATGAGCAGGCTAAAAAAATCATACTAAAGGATTCAGGAATCCATTTCGATCCCGACGTTGCAGATGCCTTTCTTGCCAGAGAAAGTGAATTCCAGCAGGCCAGAGTAAGTAGCCTTGTTTTCTGATTGGTCAAATCAGGGAAAATTTTCAGGCGCAGATTGCGCCGTCGTATCATACTTTTTCAACCAAACACACGTCCCGCCTGACTCCCTTCATCACTTACCAAATAATTCTCGCCGCAGAATAGACGCAGAATAAGCCGATTTGCCCATTTCTCAACCGAATTCTCTTTACTTTTCAGTCAGCATGTTGCAAAGTCATATGTATAATATTTTAGTCCAAATGGCGCATTTTGATCCCGGAGGGCACATTATGATCGGAGGCTTTCCCGCTAATCGACGCAAAACCTACCGCTTCCCCTTTCGTTTGCCGTTCACCCTCTCCTTTGGTGAAAATGCCGGAGATTACCCTGCAACCAGCATCGACCTCAATCATTTAGGTTCGCAAATTTCCACCAATGCCGCCCTTTACCCCGGCATGCGACTCCACCTCCACCCGGAAAATTTTTCCGGGATGAAAGAGATTTCCGCGTCCGGAGAAGTGAAATGGATGCAAGCCGGCCCCCATTTAAATCGGTATGGCATTTGCTTTCAGGAAGAGGTGAAATGGCTTGTTGCCCTGGATAAGGCCACTCTCTCGATCCCCAACAGAAACCAATATGACGAACATACTGTTTCCGAATTTGTCCTTAACAGCATCAATGATGGTGTTTTCAGTGTTGATCGCAAATGGCGGATTACCTCATTTAATAAAGCAGCAGAGAATCTTACCGGTTGGGCCCGCCATGAAGTCATAGGTATGAGCTGCCAGGAAATCTTCCGGTCCAACGCTTGCGATAACTGTGTCCTGGCGGAAAGCATCAAAACCGGCGAACCCATCGTCAACCGCTCTCTTTTTATCACCACGGCACAAGGGAAACGCATTCCCGTCAACATCAACACCACCCCCCTTAAAGACCCGGATGGCAACGTTGTGGGTGGCGTGCAGGTTTTTCGAAACGTCTCAACAGCGCAGGGCCGTGCTCTTATTCTGGACAGCATTGCCGATGGGGTCTTTACTGTTAATCGACAGTGGCAGATCACCTCGTTCAACCGGGCCGCAGAAGAGATTACCGGCGTATCAGCCTCGGAAGCCATCGGCAAACCCTGCAGCGACATCTTTCAGGCCAGCATCTGCGGCGAGACTTGTGCCATCGCCCACAGCATGTGCACGGGAAAACCGGAATCAAACCGGTCAATCACCATCAGGGGGCCTGAAGGCAGAAGAGTACCTGTCAGCATCTGCGCAGCACCGCTGGTCGACAGCGAAGGCAATATTGTCGGCGGCGTGGAAAGCATCCGCGACCTCAGCATCATCACCTCCCTGCGCCAGAGACTGTCCCGTTTCCAGGTGGGCGATATCATCAGCAAAAGTCCTTCTGTCCGCCGCATCTTTGACATTCTGCCGGAAATTGCCCGCAGTGAAAGCAATGTCCTAATCCTCGGCGAAAGCGGCACTGGAAAGGAATTGATGGCCAAAGCCATTCATCAGAAAAGCGAACGCCGCAACCATCCTTTTATCGCGGTCAATTGCGGAGCACTTCCCGACACCCTGCTTGAATCCGAATTGTTCGGTTATAAAGCCGGCGCTTTCACCGACGCCAAAAAGGACAGGCCGGGAAGATTTGCCGCCGCTGAAAAGGGAACACTGTTCCTGGATGAAATCGGCGACATCAATCTTGCCGTCCAGGTCAAGCTGCTGCGAGTTATTCAGTCAAGACAATACGAACCGTTGGGATCATCCTCGCCGGTGGATGCCGATGTGCGCATTATTGCCGCCACCCACCGCGACCTGCTTGCTCTTATGCAGGAAGGGACATTCCGGGACGATCTGTATTACCGGCTCAATGTCGTCAAACTGCTCATCCCTCCTCTGCGTGAACGCCGAGAAGACATACCGGTGCTGGTGGAGCATATTGTGGAAAAATTCAACAAGGAAAGAGGCAAGGATATCGCCGGAATCTCGGATGCCGCCATGGCTCTGCTGATGCGCCACGATTTCCCGGGCAATGTCAGGGAACTGCAGAATATTATTGAATACGCCTTTATTCTCTGCCAGGGTGGAATAATTCAGCCTGAACATCTGCCGGAACCCTTCAGGCCGAAAACAGAGGAGGAACCGCAGAAAACCCACCTGGATAAGCCCATGTCAATGGAGGAAGCGGAACGATTTATTATCCATCAAGCTCTGCAACGAAATAAATGGAAGAAAATGGCAACCTGCCGCGAACTGCAAATTTCAAAAGACACACTGCGCCGCAAAATCTGCCAATTTAAAATTCAAGAACCCAGGGAAGTGCTTTTTATTGAGCAGTGAGAGTAGCTAACAAATCAAACTCGCCCTCATGCATTAAAAGGTCATCGACAAAATTAACAAGCTTTGCTTCGTCGATTCTGCCGTATTCCAAGGTACGCAGCATAGGGTTTCCCCTTTCATTCACCACAAGAAACACATCATCCCCGCCTTCATCATTCTTAAAGCACAGCAAGTGATAATCCTTATACTCAGCAATCTCACAGTAGCCCCCATACCCTTTTTCCTGCGCGGTACTCAACACATCAACCAAGGTCATCCGAGGATCAAGGTGATGGGTAAAAGGCGGCTGATACGCTGCGCAAGCGGCAAGAGAAAATGACAGGGCAAAAAAACATATTCCCCTACAGGCTTTTATACCAAGAAGATTTATGAGGTTTCCTATCCGATAATTCAAATTGCATCCTCCACATCATAAATTTAGCACGAAACAATTTCAAGAAACAACAAATAACTTCCTGACAATCGGTCATACTGTTCTTCTTAAAGAAGAGCAGATATTGTTGTTTTTTAAGCAATTTCAAGGCCAAAAAAGCAGGAAAATGAAAGAATTTTAATTTTTAATTGGCAGCTTTAACGAGCACCATTGATGATGATACTTTTTTTGGTGAATTGAAGATGTGCATTGTTGCAATCAACAAGCGAACAGGACCTCACTGAAGTCTCCCTCCATAACCAGGAGCAATATCTCCATACGAACCGACGAGTTACCTCCATGACAGGTTTTGCTGAAGGACAAATGCGGCTCCCCCCGTGACGAAAAAAAGATTCCCGCCACTACAACCTATCCAGGCGCGATTCTTGCTAGAAAACCAAGAATAAACCTTGGTCTTACAGCAGGTTTTAGCTTCTGCCATAACTCTTACTACCCGTCACACTATATAAAGATAACTAAATTGTTTTCAGGGGAACATTAAAATATTTCCCAAATTGCTCTTGTGAGGTCAGATGAATGAAAAGACTTTTACGGTTAACCTTGGAAGAAAAAATGATTCTCGGCTATATGCCGGTTATTCTCGTGACGATTTTCATTGCCGCCATGTCGCTTCAGGGCCTCCAGGAACTTGACAAAATAAACAAGAATATACTGAAAAACGATGCCGTACTGGTACAACTCTCGGACAAAATGGTTGATAACCTTCTGGCACAGGAAGCATACGGCCGCAGATTTCTGATTTTACAAAGCCCGGAAATGCAAGAAATGTTCTGGCAACGGGGCAAGGATTTTAAAACCCTCATTGACGGGGTCTATGATCTGCCCGAACAGAGAAGTATCCCCATTGCCCAACTTGCCTCTCTGCATGATGAATTCGAGGAAATATACAAGCAGGAATTTACTGCTGCAAGTAACAACTCTCAAAGCAGTGCGGCAGAGAGGGATCACTTCATGGAAGGCAAGCTTGATGAGATCATATCCTTGATTCAGGCCATCGAAGAAACCGCAACAGAAAGCCAGCAACAGAAAATGCTGAAATTCGGCAACGTCAGCATCAACATCTTCCGCACCACTTTGATGTTGTCCGGCCTGGCGATCCTTCTGGGTTTAGGTGCCATTGCCGTTATTTCCCGAAGCGTTTCAAAATCCATCAAACAATTGAAACAGGCAACCGAAATTGTCTCCCAAGGCAAATTCACCCATCTGGCGGAAATCGAGTCACAGGATGAATTTGGTGAACTTGCCAAAGCCTTCAACTTTATGACCGGCAAGTTGGGGAGGTTGGAGGAATTGCAAATCGACTCAAATCCTCTGACAAGACTACCCGGGGGAGTGGCCATAGAAAATATTCTAAAAAGACGCTTGGAATCAGGCTTATACCTGGCATTCTGCATGCTTGATTTAGACAACTTCAAATCATTTAATGACCGTTATGGCTACGCGAAAGGCAACGAGGTGATCCGGGCAACCGCGGATTTGATAAAGGATGCGGTGACGAAATATGGAACAGATGATGATTTTGTCGGCCACATTGGCGGGGATGATTTTGCCATAATTGTCAAACCCGCAAATTACCAGAAAATATGCGAGACAATCGTCAGGGAATTTGACCTGAAAGTACTGTCATTCTACAAACCAGAGGATAAGATACGGGGCTATATCGAAGGCGTGACCCGCCAGGGACTTAAAGTTCGTTTTCCTCTGATGTCGATTTCCATTGCCGTTGTTACCAATGAACATGTAAGAAGGATGAACCATATCGAAGTAGCGGAGATTGCCGCAGAACTGAAAGAACATGCGAAATCGCTGTCGGGCAGCGTTTACCTGGTGAACCGCAGAGGTGAGAAACCAGAGCATGTCACGAGGGAAACATTCTTCATTCCCAAGGTCATAAAATAGAATTCCGTGTTAACCGCGAGGTGTTGGTTTCATGTTCGATTTTGCCAGACTTGTCTTTGCCCTGCTTTTTGTTGTCTCTTTAACGACCGGTTGCGCTGAAAAACATCTGTTCGGAGATTCCACGAATTATTATATGGCGTTGCAACAAAATAATATTGCTGATGAAATTTTATTTCTTGAAAAAATTATCGAAGAAAAGCAGGCCGGGGTGACAGATTCCGTTCCACCCGAAACATATTATTTCCTGGTCCTGCTCTATTCACATAACAACAACCCTGCTCCTGATTATGGCAAGGCGATTATGGCCCTTGACCGTTATGAAGAACTTGCCCCGCCGCAACGAAATGAACGGCTCGAAATCGACTACCTCAGAAATATTCTGCATGAAATAAATCAACTGGCACAGCTCAGAAAACAACATGAATTTCTTAAAGGCGAAAAAACCTCACTGCTGAACAAATGCGCATTACTTAGTCAGGAAATTGATACCTTGAATAAAGAAAACCAGACAATGAAATACCATATTGATCAACTGAAGATGCTTGACATCAGACTCGAACAGAAAAAACGCGCCATCAGGTAAGAAATATAGAATTATCAAACATATACCATACTTTTACTACACTTTATTGGTTCACCCCATTCACCTTCCCCTTTTTTCCCTGCTTCACAAAATAGCGCCCTAAAAAGTTATTATCCCACGCTTTTCTAGATTTTCATAAAATTTTAAGTTATGCTCATCTTTATTAAAAATGTTCTGCGTAATTCATCATCTCCGTTGCAAAAATGAACGATATCAAACCAGAATACAGTGCCATATATCATCAGGAGCTACAGGACCTGCTTCACCAACGGGCCAACGTTACTCTCTGGACAGTGGCCATATTGCTTCCACTCTTTTCAGTTCTTGATTATGTAGCCGTCCGCCATTATTTCAGCAAATTTCTTGTCTGGCGGCTATCCGGCTCTCTCTTCTGCCTTTTCGTTCTTCTGCTCAACTCCAGGGACATCAATAAACGATACCCCTTCATCTTCGGAACCACTGCCTATTTCGTCTCAGCGCTCACCATTTCACCCATGATTGTCCAGACGGGTGGATTCTCCTCATTTTATTACGTAGGACTCATCCTTATTCTTGTTATTTTCGCCGCCATCTTCCCGCTGACCATGCCACAAACCGCAACACTTGGCGCAATCCTTTTTGGCATCTATGCTGGACCGATTTTTATATTCAACCCCCTGACAATTTCCGCCTTTCACGACTTTCTCGTCAACTCTTTCTTTTTAATAACCTTCATCATTATCATTGCCGTACAAAGTAATGCGGAACGTAAAGCTCGCATAAACGAATTTAATCTGCGCATGAGAGAAAGGGCAATAGGGAAAAAATTAAGTTTTTATGCAGGAAAGCTGGAGGATGACGTTAAGACGAGAACCAATGAGCTGAAAGAATTCGAAAGCCGCTATCGGGATCTGTACGAAAACATCATTGACGACGTTATCCTTGTTGATATGGGAAACAAGGTTCTTTTGGCAAATCCCAGATTCTACAACAATCTGCATCTGCAGGAAACTGATCAGGACATTGATTTTCTTAACCTGGTTCATCCCACAGATATTTCTCTCGTTCAGTCCCAGCTGCTGAGCAAACTCCGACGGGGAGAAAATGTCACCGGCTGCCAGTTCAGATTGATCAGCCAGGGCAACACTATCTTCAATGTGGAATGCAATGCCACCGGTATCAGAAAAGAGGGAATACTGGTAGGTTTCCAGATGCTCATCAGGGATATATCCACCCGTCTCAAACTGGATAACGATTTGCTGCAATCACTGAATACCGTGCAGGAAACAAGAACCGCCACCATTCTCGGCCTGGCCAAGCTGTCCGAGTACAGGGATATGCATACCGGCAAGCATCTGGAAAGGATCCGGGAATACAGCCAGGTCATTGCCAGAGAACTGGCCACCCGGGATGAATATAAAGAATATATAAACAATCAGTATATCGAAGATCTCTACCATTCCTCTATCCTCCACGATATCGGCAAAGTAAGCATACCCGACGAAATACTGCTCAAACTGGCCAGGTTCACTCCTGAAGAAAATGAGGCTATTAAACAGCATACTACTTACGGCGGCAATATACTCAAAGCGGTGGATGACCATACCGTGGAACAGTCCTTTTTAGCCATGGCGAAAACAATTGCCTATTTCCATCATGAAAAATGGGATGGCACCGGATATCCCTATGGTCTCCGGGAAGAAGAAATCCCCCTGGCCGCGCGTATTGTTGCCCTGGCCGATGTCTATGATGCCCTGACCACCATGCGGAAATACCGCTCAGCCTGCCCCCATGAGGAAGCCATGGAAATAATTGCCAAGGAAAAAGGCCGGCACTTTGCACCGGATATTATCGATGCCTTTATGGTACGAAACAAGGAATTTGATCAGATTAGACTAAAATATGCATCAGAGGAAGACGCAGCACCTTCATTTACAAAATCGGATTGTTATAAAGCAAGAAAAATCCCTTCTGATGAGTATAGTCCCGATTTTCCCATAAGCCAGATATAGGATTATTAACCCCAACGAAAACATCCCTGCTCACCCGGCAGGTTTAACAATGGAAAACGCTCCCAATGCCACATAAAAATGATGTCCATGCAATATCACCTGAAATCGTTCTCGAATTCCTGAAAAAGACCTTGCCCTTTAATGAACTTGACAATGATACCCTTAAGAGACTGGCTCGCCAGTGCATCATTGATTTTTACCCGAAGAATACCCTTATTTTCAAACAGGACACCACTGAAGTCACCCATTTTCACCTTATCCAGAAGGGAGGCGTCAAGAGTTACCTGAAAGACGAGCAAGACCAGGTTACCTTGAAAGACTTCCGCGGTGAAGGGGAATACTTCGGGGCTTTGCCCATTATTCAGAATACAACGGCCAATCTCAATGTGGAGACCGTGGAGGACACCTTCTGCTTCCTCTTCCACAAGGAAGCATTCATGGATCTGTTGCATTCAGCGCCCAAGGTTACCACCTACTTTCTGCGCAGTATGTCTGATAAATTGGTGAGGACGGCATATAAAGAATTGCGCCAGCATCGTGTCTCAACCAGGACTGAGGGTTCACTCTATCTCTTCAGCGCTCAGGTGGGAGCCGTGGTCAAGGGCGAACCGCAAACCATCGACAGCGAGGATACCGTGCAGAATGCCGCCATCCGCATGGCCCAGCTGCATATCGGCTCACTGCTGGTAAAAGACAGCTCAGGTGAGATCATCGGCATTATCACGGATAAGGATCTGCGCACCAGGGTTGTCGCCCAGGGGCTTGACTACCAGACCATGGTCAAATGGATTATGGCCAAACCAGTACAGACCATCGAGTCCCACGCCGTCTGCTTCGATGCCCTGCTGAGAATGATGAGCAACCGTATCCACCATCTGGCCATTAAGAAGCAGGGAAAGATTACCGGCGTGGTAACCACCCATGACATCATGGTTCTGCAGGGAACTTCCCCCCTCTATCTTTTCCGGGAAATTCTCGCCCAGCGCAGGGCGGAAGATCTCTATCAGTTGTCCATGAAGGTTCCGCTGGTGGTCAGATCACTGATCGAAGAGGGCGCAAAGGCCAACAATATCACCAGAATGATCACCATCTTAAACGATCAGATTCTTGATCGTCTGCTGACTCTGATGATTGAAAAAATGGGGGCTCCACCAGTCAAGTTCTGCTGGATGCTCATGGGCAGTGAAGGAAGACGTGAGCAGACATTCCGCACGGATCAGGACAATGCCCTGATCTTTGAAATGCCGCAAGACGAAACCAGGAAACGGAACACCATCGAATATTTCAGAATTTTCTCGGACGAGGTTATCGAGCACCTGGTGCACTGCGGCTATCCACGCTGCCCCGGCAATATCATGGCCTCGAACATTGACCTGCGCAAAAATCTGAGCGACTGGACCAAGACCTTTGACCAGTGGATGATCACCCCGGATCCCCAGGAGTTATTAAACACCACCATCTTTTTTGATTTCCGATCAGGCTACGGCGATGAAAGTCTGGCCAGAAATTTAAGAAAGCATCTATGCGCCATAGCGCCGAAGCAGGAAATATTCTTGACCCATCTGGCCAAATTCTGTCTCAAATCCCGTCCCCCGCTTTCCTTTTTCAAAAATTTCATCGTGGAAAAAAACGGCGATCATAAAAATAGATTGAACCTCAAGGAAAGCGGACTGGTCCCTTTTGTTGATTTTGCCAGAATCATGGCGCTCAAATACGGTATTGCCGAAACAAACACCCTGGGCCGCCTGCAGCTGCTTTACGAACATCGGCATATTTCCCAGGAACTCTACAACGAAACGGTGGAAGCTTATGAATTTCTCATGCAGCTCCGCCTGATCCACCAGCTGCATCTGCTGGAAGAGGGCATACAGCCGCACAATTATATCAACCCTGCCGACCTCTCTGATCTTGAGAAAAAAACGCTGAAAGAGGCCTTTGAGGTAATCAGGAAAATTCAGTCGAGCCTGAATCTGCAATTTCATTTACGCGATATTTAAAAGGGACGAACTTGGGAATCTTGCATCTGTGGCCTTTTTCCGGCGGCAAAGAGAAAAAAGAACATCCTGCTTTTACGCAAAATCACAGCTGGTTCAAGGATATTGATCAGAACCAGCCGCTTGAGTTTTATAATTTTGTCGTTTTCGATACCGAACTGACCGGTCTGAGCAGCAAGGATGAAATCGTCTCCATTGGCGCCGTTCATGTCAGGGATCTGAAGATTGTTGCCGGCGAGACCTTTTATTCCTTAATCAAACCGCATAAAATTATAGACGCTACAGACAGCACCCTGCTCCATCGCCTTACCCCTGAACAACTTGCCCACGCCCCGACCTTGAAGGACATCCTGCCGAAGTTCATCGAATTCTGCGGTCCTTCCCTGCTGGTTGGACATTACGTCAGTCTTGATGTGGGATTTATCAATCAGGCGGCAAAAAAGATTTTCCGCTCCACCATCAAAAATCCCTGTATGGATACCATGCGCCTGGCCCAGGTCTATACCGAAACCTGCTGGGAGAATTACCACGACCAGTTTAACCTGCAGATTTCCTATAATCTGGCGGACCTGAGCAATGCCTACGGGCTTCCCCCCTTTTCACAGCATGATGCCCTGCAGGATGCCCTGCAGACGGCCTATCTCTTTATCTATCTCGCCAAGAAATTGAAGGTCCAGGGGCTGGTCAACCTGAAGGATCTGTTTAACGCCGGCCAGAGCTGGAAAAGAATCTTCTGAAAAAGCGGCCGAAAAACCCTCTGGGCAGCAGATACGTGGAGTTACGGCAACAGCCTGAATTCGACTCTCCTGTTCAACATGCGGTTCTTTCTGCTGGTATTGGGGAATGCCGGCCTCTCCTGACCGTAATAGACCACGCTGAGTCTGGCAGTGGCAACCCCACAGTGCTCAACGAGATAATCTCTGACCCGCATTGCCCGTATCTTGGAAAAGTACATATTCATTTCCGGGGTGCCGCTGTTATCGGTATGTCCCGCCACCTCAAAGCCGCGGCCCTGCAGTTCCGGACTCTGCAATGCCTTGCACACCACGCTGTCAAGCATTGCCTTTGCCTCTTCTGTCAGCTCTCCGGAGGATATCTCAAACTGAATCTGCATACTGAGCACATGTCCCTGACCTCCGGTGTCCTGCTGCCCCGTATCACCTGTCATGCTTTGGACAAAACCCTCGGCGGTCAATGGCGAAGATGAATCCTCTTCTGCCGCCGGCTTTGCCTGAACAGTGTCCTGGGCCGGCGGCACAGCCTGGGTATCCTCTTTTACGGCAGCAACCACCTCCTTTGGCTCCTCCTGGGGCTTCGCCTCCCAACCGGTCTCCTCATGCCGACCATGGGATCCTGACTTATCCTGCTGCAGTGCCTTCTGATAGGACCTTTTGGCCCAGACATTATCCGGGTCAAGGCTCAAGCCCTTGCTGAATGAATCAATGGCAGTCTTATTCTTGCCCAGGGCCAGATAGACATCTCCCATGCCGAAGTAACCCTTGGCAAAATCAGGCTGCATTCTTATTGCGGCCTCATAATAATGCAGTGCCTGATCATACCGGCGCAACCTCTCCAGATGATAGGCATAGTAGTAGTTGATCTGATAATCATCCGGGCACTCCGTGATGGCCCGGGTAAGGAGTTCCTGTCTCTGCATCATCCCCTTGAGCTTGCCGAGATCATGCAGAAACAAAGCACAGTCAGCTGCCTGGGCCCCGGGATTACATGTCGTACCGAAACAGCCGGTGCACAGAAGCCCAAAAAAGATTTTCCGCAAACTAATCCCGTCCATGTTCCTTCCCTTTATGGCTCCTCATCATACTCAGACGCAGATGGTCAATGGCCCGCGCCAGAATGCCGATTTCGTCATCACCCTCAGGCCGGAAGCTTTCCTGCAGGTTTTTCCCCTGGCTGATTTCCTCAATACGGTCGCTGAGATATTCAATGGGCTGGATAACGCTCCGGTCAAGAAAGAGGGCCATGGCGAGCAGGGCCAGGAAAAAACAGCCGATGCCGACCAGAAAAAGCATGCCAGCCATCTGTTTGGCAGACGCCAGCGCCTCCTGAATCGACACATAAATAACATAGGCGGAAACCGTATCACCAAACTGCCAGTGATAGCCGTTTTCCGTGCCGTAAATCTCGATCTGATCCTTGGGGGCATCGGCGGGATCGCCGTGACAACGGAGACAATCCTTGGCATCAATCTTGATAGGATAGGCCAGATAAAAGTACTTCTCGCCGTTCTTGTCAATCACCCCTTCCATCATCTGCAGATCAGGACTTTGGCGGAAGGTGTCTATCATCTTTATCTCATCAACGTCCGCCTTATTCGGCGGATAAAGCGGATCAATGGTGGCCTGTTTGAAATCATAACCCTTATTTTCCTCTACAAAGACATCCCAGATGCCCCTTGTTACGAGAAAACCAGACATCAATTCAGGATAAAAGCGATTTTCATCGACAAGCTCCATGACGAGAGCCCTTTGCTGGGTTTTAAAATACTGGCGGTAGGCGAGGATATAATGAAACAGCAGCTGCCCCTTCTGCTTTGCCTCGATGATCGCATTGCGCTCGGTCAGCTTATAGCTTGCCGCACCGATGATCAAGGTGGCAATGAGGCTGAAGATCCCCATGATCAAGATAATACGTGGCCGTATTCCCATTCCTGTTCTCCTTCGGGAAAAACGTTCAAACGTTTAAACGTTTAAACGCTGGAACGCTGGAACGCTTTAATAAGGCAAATAAAAAAAATAGGCGCACAGAGCCCCAATAAGCAGAATAAGGGTGAAATAGATGAAAAATATGCCCCACATCCCGCTCTTTTTCTTTCTGACACCGGTCAGATCCAGCTGGATGTGCTCAAGTTCGCTTCTTACCGCAGCAGGCGGGACTGCGGGTGTGGATGTCACTTTGTCTTTTCCCGTTGCACCTCTCTCCGCAGTTCCTTCGTCAACTGCCGGTTCTTCCTTCTTCGGCTTGTCATCGTCATCATAGGGAGAAATCTGCAGCTCTGCCGCACATTCAATGATCATGGCGGCATCGATTTTCTTTTTGCTCTCAACAAAACCCGTGAGCAGAGCCCGGTCGCATATGATGTTGATCAGGCGGGGGGCGCCTCCGGAAAATTTAAAGACCTCGAGCACGGCATCAGCATTGAAAATCTCCTCGGCCGTCCCGGCCACCTGCAGGCGATGGTGAATATATTGGCCTATTTCCTGCTCATTGAGCGCTCCCAGGGTATAGTGGATGGTAATTCTCTGCCTGATGGCCCTGTTTCTTTTTTCAAGCAGGATATTGTTGAACTCTACCTGGCCGACAAAAAAGATGTTGAGCAGTTTGACATGTTCCTTCTCAATATTGGAGAGATGCCTGATATCCTCGAGCAATTCCGGGCTCAGACGCTGGGCCTCATCGGCAATGAGCACCACCTGTTTGCCGGACACATAGGCCTTTTCCAGGAATTCCGTAAAGAGAAGCAGGAATTCGCCCTTGGTGTTGAATGGCTTTTTGATGGAAAACTCGTTGGCGAGAAGCCGGTAAAAATCCATTTCATCCAGTTTCGGATCAGGGATTTTTGCCAGGATGACCTTGGAGTTGAGAGTGTTGATCAAGGCATTGATCAACGTTGTTTTGCCTGTGCCCACATCACCGATGAGCAGCAGAAAGCCCTTATCATCCAGGATGCCGTACTTTAAAGTGGCAAAGGCCTCTTTGTGTTTTTCGCCGAGCCAGAGAAAACGGGAGTCGGTGGTTATCTGAAAAGGTTTTTCCTTTAAATTATAAAACGCTCGATACATATGCTTTCGGGATTATCTCCTTACACATCTTTTATGCCCCAGATATCCCTGGCATACTCCCTGATGGTTCTGTCACTGGAGAATTTCCCCATACGGGCCACATTGAGAATCGACTTTTCCGTCCATGTTTTTTTATCACGGAAGGCGAAGTCGATTTTCTCCTGGCAGTCAAGATAGGATTCCAGATCAAGCAGCAGCAGATAAGGGTCATTTTCATTTAATAAATCATCTACCAAAGGCCGGAAAATCTCCCGGTCACCATAACTGAACACACCATCCCGAATGCTGTCAACAATTCGTTTCACCACCGCGTTTCTTTCATAAACAACAGCAGGCGTGCGGCTCTTATGCTGCTTCTCATATTCCGCTTCGCTTGCGGTAAGCCCGAAAATAAAAATATTTTCCTTGCCCACCTCTTCCAGAATCTCAATATTGGCGCCGTCAAGGGTGCCCACGGTCAGGGCGCCGTTAAGAGAAAACTTCATATTGCCGGTGCCTGAGGCCTCGGTTCCGGCGGTTGAGATCTGTTCGGAAAGATCTGCTGCCGGAATAATTTTTTCAGCAAGGGAGACATTATAGTTGGGGATGAACACCACCTTCAGTTTTTCCCCAACCCGCGGATCATTATTGACCACCTCGCCGATGGAGCTGATAAGCTTGATGATGAGCTTGGCCTTACGATAGGAAGGCGCCGCCTTGCCGGCAAAAATGATGGCGCGCGGGGTAATAGGCTTTTCAGGCTCACTGATAATACGGTGGTAAAGGGCGATGACATGCAGGGCATTCAGCAGCTGGCGCTTGTACTCGTGAATCCTTTTCACCTGCACATCAAACATGGTATCAGGATTAACCTTGACGCCGCAGACATCCCCAATGATCCGGGCAAGACGTTTCTTGTTCTCCAGCTTTACCGTCCGCCATTTCTTCTGAAACGCCGGATCTTTGGCAAACTCTTCCAGCTTGCGCAACTCGTCCAGATCGGTCACCCAGCCATGGCCGATTTTCCCGGAGATAAGGGCAGCAAGGGCGGCATTGCATTTCAGCAGCCAGCGGCGGGGGGTAATTCCATTTGTTTTGTTATTGAATTTCCCAGGATACAGCTCATGGAAATCACTGAAAATCCTTGTCTTAAGCAGATGGGTGTGCAATTCAGCCACGCCGTTTACCGAATGGCTGCCGACAATGGCCAGATGGGCCATGCGCACCCTCTTGGTCTCCCCTTCGGCAATGATGGACATATGCCGCAGCTTCCCGGTATCGCCGGGATACTGCAGGGCAAGCTGATCCAGAAAACGTTGATTGATCTCATAAATAATCTGCAGATGGCGGGGCAATACCCGGCCGATCAGATCCACCGGCCAGGTTTCCAGGGCCTCGGGCATCAGGGTATGATTGGTGTAGGCAAATGTCTTGGTGCTGATATCCCAGGCCTTTTCCCAGCTCAACCCCTCATTATCGAGAAGAATACGCATCAGCTCGGGAATGGCGATGGCCGGATGGGTGTCGTTGAGTTGCACGGCGATCTGGTTGCTGAACTGATCAAAGGAGATGTTCTTTTTCTTATAGCGACGCAGGATATCCTGAAAGGTGGCGGCGACAAAGAAATACTGCTGCTTCAGCCGCAACTCCTGCCCTTCCCTGATTTCATCGGAGGGATAGAGCACCTTGGCAATCGTTTCCGAGGTGACCTTGCCCTGCACCGCCTGGATGTAATCGCCTGCATTGAAAATGCTGAGATCAAGCTCACGGGAAGCCTTGGCGGTCCAGAGCCGCATGTTGATCACATGACCGTTATTGAAACCGGGCACCAGGATGTCGCAGGCCATGGCCATGACATCCTCGGTATCTACCCACTCCGAGCGGTAATTACCGTTTCTGTCCAGATAGTTGTAGACCTTGCCGTAAAAATGGACCGGGAAAAGATAGGAGGCCCTTTCAAACTCCCAGGGTGTGCCGTAACGCAGCCAGTTGTCCGGTGTTTCCACCTGATAGCCATTGACCAGCTTCTGATAAAAAAGACCATACTCATAACGAATGCCATAACCGTAGGCCGGGATTTTCAGGGTGGCGACCGAATCCATGAAACAGGCGGCAAGCCTGCCAAGACCGCCATTGCCCAGGGCGGCATCCTCCTCCATCTCCCGGATGGCCTCAAGGTCATAACCGAGCTGTTCCAGGGCCTTGGAGACCTCGCCCATCAGGCCCGTGTTAATCAGGGTGTTGCCCAGGGTACGGCCCACCAGAAACTCCAGGGACAGATAGTAGACCCTTTTACTTTTCTTGGCATAAAAGTTCTTCTGGGTTTCAATCCATTTTTCCACCAGCACATCCCGCAGGGCATAAGAGAGCGCCTTGTAAACGTCTCTCGGTCCCGCCCGCATGGGATCGCGCCCCTGGAAGCTCATCAGGTGATGCTTAATCCTCTCTTTGAACTGCTCGGCAGTTTTGGCGCTAAAAATTGTCGAATACGTCTGATTTTGCGTGATGCCGTTGTCCGCATTTTTCATGTCTTCATTCCATTCTCGTTAGCTTTATCAGTAATGATTCAAAGAGCTGCAATTTAATTAGCCTATAATGACAGACACAAAAAAATCAAATAAAATCAACGGACAGACAAAAAATGACGGACCCAGGCAAGGGCCTGTTCACGGCTGTTGAACTCCCCTTCCACCTGGGCCTGCTCAACCTCGGCCAGAATATCCTTGAAAACAGGGCCGGGCTCAAGCCCCAGCTCAAGCAAATCTTTGCCGGTCACCAGACGCGGGCCGGCAAGCACAGGCTCCACCCGGGTTCTGCACACATCAAGCACCTGGGTGTAAAGCGCGACAAGTTCCTCTTCCATGCCTTCAGGTTTCCCTTCTCCCTGACCGGCCAGGCTGTCCGCCATTGCCAGCAGAAAAAGTCCGGGCAGCTCCTCGCCGGCCGCCTTGTAGATTTTCAGGCAGGCCCTGGCCGTCACCCCTTTTTTCCTGCGCACATTGCTCAGATGAAAAGGCCACATGTGCAGGGTAATAAAGCGGCTGACCCGATCAGACTTCTCCCGGCTCCAGCGCAGCCTGTTGGCAAGTGCTGCCACAAGTTCACCGCCGATGCGGTCATGGTTATAAAAGGTGATGCGCTGATTAATGGTGCGCAAGGCGGCCGGCTTGCCCAGATCATGAAAGAGCGCCGCCCACTTGAGCCAGATAATTCTCTTGCCCCCGGCAAGATACTTCGTCAGTGCCTCGCCCTGGGCCGGATAAAAATCACCTGGACGATGGATAATCCGTTCCATCCAGCGCAATGCTTCCTTGTTATGCTCGAACACATCAAGATGATGACTGACAGGCTGGGTGATTCCCGCTCCCCTACCCAGTTCGGGAAACAGAACGGCAAGAACTTCCGCCCTGTCAAGCAGCACTGTTGCGGCATAGGCCCGATGGCTTGCCATGATGCAGTCAAGCTCATAGGATATACGCTCCGGCGAAACGGCGCAAAGGAGCTGTCGGTAATCAATAATCCATTGCCAGGTGTGGGGTTCGATGACAAATCCGGATTCGGCAAAAAAACGGAAGGCGCGGAGCAGCCGCAGGGGATCTTCGGTCAATGCTTCCGGCGCCATCAGGCGGATATTGCCGCCCTGCAGATCAGTCAAGCCGTCCGCCGGATCGATGATCAATCGCCTGTCCGCTGCGGCGGAGGTCATATACTGTGAAAAAGGCAGGGCCAGGGCATTCATGGTAAAATCTCTTTTCAGCAAATCCTGCCTGATATCCCGGGCTCCACCCCTGAAACCGGCGATATCCACCACATAATCACCCCAGACCACCCGCGCCGTTTGTTCCTCTTCATCAAGCAGCACAAAGGCGGCCTGCAGCTCACGGGCCAGCGCCTTAGCAAAATCAAGTGCTGAGCTGGAAACAGCCAGATCAAGATCCCGGGCGGCAACGCCCCTCATCCAGTCCCGCACCGTGCCGCCGACAACAAAGACATCCGCTTCGTACTGGACAGCCAGAGCCTGGATGGCCCGGCAGAGGCGGTCCGGATATTTTTGCATGAGGTCTCCGGACATGGTTCAGAGAAGGGAAGAGATTGCCCCGAGGGATGTCTCCAGACGACAGCACACATCATGGATATGAATACTCTCCAGGCTAAGGGACTCGATAATGACACCCGTGCCCCCCGGCAATAGAGCGCCGAACATGTGGCCGACCTCACGTGCCGTCTCCCGCACCACATCTTCGGCAAACTGGGGATGGATGTGTGATTTCAATACAATCTCCGCCTCATCCGGCCTTTTCAGCAGGTCCTGGGTCAGATGCAGGGAATTTTCCAGACAGGTGAGCAGATCCTGATACGCCGGTATATGACCCGCGCCGCGCAGATGAAGCCATGTCTGGGAACGCTGGGAATGGGTGGGCATGGGACAGTTGCCGCGCTC
>Ga0180007_10001382_pt1 | contig 33709 bp, 39 predicted proteins | sample MM_PC_MetaG_FD_121122 | JGI IMG/M metagenome (GOLD analysis project Ga0180007, IMG submission 121122) | Groundwater microbial communities from the Aspo Hard Rock Laboratory (HRL) deep subsurface site, Sweden - MM_PC_MetaG | ecosystem: Environmental > Aquatic > Deep subsurface > Groundwater... | reverse complement strand
AGCGGCAGCGAAAGCGAGAGCGGCAGCGAAAGCGAGAGCGGCAACGGCAGAGGCATCACCTGTCATAGACAGTGTGATGAAGAATGCCGCCAGAACCAGGGCCGTAACAATCGCTTGCCAGAGAATCATCTTCTTCATCCTTCCTCCTTTGTCGAGATCATCAAGACCTCTCCTTTCCGAATATCTATACTATATCACACTATTTTAATCTTGTCCAGCCCCAAAACCAAAAATCGCCTTTCGGGCGACAAAAAACTATTGGGATGACAAATGGGGCGAAAAACTTATAAAATCTATCTTAATCTCTTGCTAACCTTTGTCCAAATAATTTTATGAATAATCTCTGGGTTCAACATTTTCTTATTTTTAACGCACTCTATCACGTTATATTCTCTCGGAAAAATCCTGGCTGCCAGCAAGTATGATTCCATTGTTTCTCGCAAGTGTTTCAAATCCCTTTCGTGAATATCCCTTTTCCTATTACCTAAATACCCTAACCTTTTACGCGCCTTAATTTTATCGCTGATTCTCGGGGATAATTTATAGGATAACTCCGGAGTGTTTTTTAAGATAAAAATAATATCCGGCTTTGGGATACCAAATAAATCATATTCTAAGTTATAAAGCCAGTTAAAATATTCTAATCTTTTTTTCTTATCCCGGATTTTCCCTCCCTGATGCCCGATATTAGAAGAAACATAGCGGTCAGCAATGACTATTTTCCCCTGACCTAAAAACTTTCTAATTTTAAAAGAAGCGTCATATCTGTCACAGGCGTAAAAAACAGAAGCCCGGTAGGACCCCACTTGTCTTGATGAGCCGTATTTCCCATTAAGATACTCCTCTATCATTCCAGCGGATTTTTTTCCATATTGTGGAAAGTCAATTTTTGCCGCCGAAAAACCGGCTTTTCTAAGTTCTTTAGCCAAAAGTTTGGTTTGAGTTGATTTCCCCGAACCATCCAAGCCCTCAAAAACGATAAATAACGACGAATTCACTTTTCCTTTTTTCATATTGCCCTATTTTAACATTTTGTTTCTGTAAAGCAAAAATCTGTTGGAAAACCCAACAGATTTTTGCGAAAATGATAATTTATGCGCGGGCGATGGGATTTGAACCCACGATCTCTGCCGTGACAGGGCAGCGCTTTGAACCGGACTGAGCTACGCCCGCATATTCTTTTTTTTATGCCGGTGGAGGGATTTGAACCCCCGACACAAGGATTATGATTCCTCTGCTCTTGACCACTGAGCTACACCGGCCGGCTACAACAATACAAAACATGTCGCGGGGCCTGGAATTGCACCAGGGTCTGGGGCTTCTGTTATACTTCTTGTTTCCAAGAAGAATGGACTATACCATCCCCGCCCTCTATGCCTGCTGAATATTTAATTCGGTAATTCAATCCTATTAAGAATTGAGAATTGAAAACTAAATTAATTTATTCCGCGAGCTTAGAGGGCGGGGTTCCCATTATAGTCTCTGAACCTTCCCCGCCCCCTATACACACAGAATTTTACAGAAGCGCGCTCCAAAATCCACAGAGAATTGAAGCACTAATTGTTTTTCTATGTGCTTAGGGGGCGGGGCTTGGCTGCTGATTGCCAAATCTTCTTTTTTTTCAAACAATCGCGCCTATCCTTTCGGATTACGCTGTTGTAAAAGAAGCTCTAATGGTTTTCCAGCAGTTTAGGGAATTTTCCACAGAACATTACTGTCCTGGGTCACACTTTGGATATGAGACCCCCGAGATACTACTTCTCTACCCCGCTCTAATCAATTTAACAATTAAACAAGTAAACAAACGCTTCGCTTAAGCAATTTAACAATTCAAGGAGCGATTGTTTATTAACCTTTGTTATGATAACTCACAAACGAAAAAAAATCAATCCCACCTCCGCTAACGCTACGGGGGGGCTTGCTCGCCTGCCAAAGGCAAGGAAATTGGGATTTAATTTAATTTACTTCCCCCATCTCCTTGAGCGCTTTTCCATAAATGCCCACTAACTCTTTCGCTCTCTCTTGGGTCAATATCGTCTTGGGATTACCGAGCATTTTTTCCAAGACCCTTTTAACTTCCATAATTTCATCAAAATTGGAAATTGATTCCGACGACAGTTCCTTGCCGTATTTCGCCATCATTTTAAAAAATATTTTATCCGCGTCAATCAACGCCAACTTGTAATTGAGTTCTCCCTTGCTTTCCAGCCGGTCTAAAACCCTTTCCCAGTCGGTCCTCTCAACTCTGCCCTGCCTTAAATCCTCTGTCTCGGATGGTTCCGGCGCCTGCTCTTCTTTTTCTTTTTCTCCAAGGGGAAATTCCTCCTCCTGCTCCTTGCGCGCCTCTTTCAATAATTTCTTTTTTCCTTTAACTGCGCTCGGACCGTAATTTCTCCTCCAGTATTTATAATCCTTCCAATCATCCAGACATAAATGGCGAAGATAGCTCGTGGTAAATAAAAAATAGACAATCGCGCCAAAAAACAGAATGGAAAAGATAATCACCACCACTTTAAGCGGCAAAAGCGCTCTCTGCAGTTCCGGAGAAACGATGATATTAAGAATGTCTTGGAGTAATTTCATTTTCAAAATAATTAGCGGCGCTGAAAAGCAAATCTTCTTTGAAAGGCGGAGCAATGAATTGAATTCCGATTGGCAAATTGCCTGATTTGCCTGCGGGAACCGATATTGCCGGCAGCCCGGCTAAATTGGCGGGAACGGTTAACAAGTCGGCCAAATACATTGACAACGGATCATCCAATCGGTCTCCAAGCTTGAAAGGCAAAGTCGGCAAAGTGGGCGCAAGAATCAAATCCACTTTTTCAAACGCTTTCTTAAAATCTTCCACGATTTTAGTCCTCACTTTCTGGGCGCGCAAGTAATAAGCGTCGTAATAGCCGGCAGACAAAACATAGGTGCCTAACATTATTCTTCTTTTTACCTCATTCCCGAAATATTCGGCCCGGGTGTTCACATAGGTATCTAATAATTCATCTCCTGGCTCTGACATTCCGTATCTTATGCCGTCATAACGCGCTAAATTACTGGAAACCTCGGCTGGCGTGATAATATAATAACACGCCACGCCATAACCGAGATGAGGCAAGCTTAATATTTCAAACTTAATTCCGCTCTGCTTTAATTTTTGAATTGAGGCCTCCAAAACATCTCTTACTTCTTTCTGAATCCCTTGGCCGGAACATTCTTTTGGCAAACCAATCACCAAATCCTTAATTGGCTTGTCGGTTGCTCCGTATTCCCGGCCCATTTCGCAGCTCGTTGAGTCCATTTCATCCCTTCCTTTTATTATATCAAATAAAATCCTGGCGTCCTCGGTATTTTTGGATAAAGGGCCTATCTGATCCAGAGATGAAGCCATCGCTATCAGCCCGTATCTGGAAACCGCCCCGTAGGTTGGCTTCATTCCCACTATCCCGCAAGCGGACGCGGGCTGGCGCACCGAGCCGGCCGTGTCAGAGCCAAACGCCCCAACACACATATTCGCGGCTACAGCAGCAGCCGAGCCGGAAGAAGAGCCGCCGGGCGCGTACTCTAAATCATTGGGATTCTTGGTCGGCCCATAAGCCGAATACTCTCCGGAGGCGCCCATAGCAAATTCGTCCAAATTGGTCTTACCGACAATAATCGCTCCTGCTTCCTTGAGTTTTTTGACAACAGTCGCATCATAAGGGGCAATGTAATTATCTAAAATCTTAGAGCCGGCAGTGGCCCGCTTCCCTTTAACTAAGATATTATCCTTAATTGCCACGGGAACTCCGGCCAAAGGCGGCAGTTTTCTTTTGGCAGAAACCATAGCGTCAATTGTTTTTGCCTGCTCTTTCGCCTCTTTTTCAAAAACCGAGATAAAAGCATTGATTTTTTTCTCTTTCTTTGAGATGTTGTCCAAAAAACCGTCAATAATTTCTTGGCCGGAAAACTTTTTGCTTTCTAGCCCCTGGACAATTTTTCCAATGGTCAGGGAAGATAAGTCCATAGTTAAAATATTGGCTTTACTTTTACAAACCTTCCCTTTTTGTGAGGGGCGGCCTTGATAAGCTCGTCAGCCAGTTCATCGCTCGACGATTTCGCCTCATCAAGCCGGGTAATATTTTTCAAATTAACAGAGTGGCTGGTAGGGCTGACATTTTCAATGTCAACCTCTTTGAGCTTATCGATATAATCCAAAATAGCCGAGAGGTCTTTTTGGAATCCCTCCAGCTCTTTTTCCGTGAAATTTATTCTGGCCAATCCTGCGATATGCTTAACTTGTTCGAGGTCAATCATAATAAATTTTATGATTGTTCGCCCGGTTGACGCGGGGGCGCAAACTCTTCTTTTTCCGATAAAACATCTTCCAGCTGGTCAATATTTTCCAGCACCATCCCGGCGCCCCTGACCACTGCAGTGAGGGGATCTTCAATAATTTTAGTCGGTATTTTGGTTTCTTTGGAGATTAATTCATCTAATCCTCTTAACAGCGACCCGCCTCCGGCCAGGAAAATTCCCCGGGTCATTACATCTGCCACTAATTCCGGCGGAGTCGCTTCGATCGTATCTTTTATGGCATTAACGATTTGCCTCACTGATTTTTGAAGAGCCATCCTGATGCTGTCTTCACTCACTATTACCTCTTCCGGCAATCCGGTAATCAAATTCCTTCCTCGAATCGGCATCTCTGCCTTGCCATTTTTGCCGGACTTGGTTCCTTTGCTGGAATAGATAGAGCCGATCTTGATTTTTACTTTTTCCGCGGTGCGCGAGCCAATCAACAAATGATATTCTTCCTGACTGAAATCAATAATATCCTGATCAAGCTTGTCGCCCGCAATCTTCAAACTTTGGGCAAGGACTATCCCGCCCAGAGATATCACCGCGATATCGGTCGTACCACCTCCGATATCAACAATAAAATTTCCGCCGGGCTCTTGAATCGGCAAACGCGCCCCTATGGCAGCCGCAATTGGCTGTTCGATTAAATAAACCTTTCTGGCACCGGCGTTCTTGGTAGCGTCCCGAACCGACTTTTTCTCCACCTCGGTGAGACCGCAAGGAATGCCAACGATTACTCTGGGCCTTGGAAAAACAACCCGATTTTTATAAGCGCCTTCAATAAAATATTTAAGCATTTGCTCGGCTATCTCAAAATCCGAGATTACGCCTTTAACCAGAGGCCGGCTGGCAACAATATGGGTCGGGGTTCTGCCTACCATTCTCTTGGCTTCCTGGCCGATGGCTAAAACCTGCCCTGTTTTTTGATTAATCGCCACCACCGACGGCTCGGTGATGACAATCCCCTCTCCTTTCACATAAGCAAGGGTGGTGGCTGTTCCCAAATCAATGGCAATATCTTTCTTTAATTTAGAAAAAGGATTAAACATAATCGGAAATTAAAAGTTAAAAGTCCAAATCTAAATCTTTAAGTCCTTAATTTTAACAATCTTGACTGGCTTTTTGCCCCTCTCTTTAAGTTCAACGCTGTCTTTCTCCAGGGTTTTCTCGCTCAGCACAATCCTCAAAGGAATGCCGATCAAATCCGACTCAATTAATTTCTGCCCAGGGCCGACATCTATCCTGTCATCGTATAATACTTCAACGCCTGATTTTTGTAAATGGCTATAAATCTTCTCTGTTTGCTCTTTTATTTTCTTATTCTTGAGGTTTAGGGGCACTAAATGAACCGCATAAGGAGCCACTTCTTTGGGCCAGATGATGCCGCTGTCATCATGATTGGCTTCAACAATAGTCGCCATAAGCCGTCCCACCCCGATGCCGTAGGAAGCCATAATAACCAATTTCTTTTTGCCGTCCTTATCGATAAACGACAAATCAAAGGGTTCAGAATATTTTGTGCCTAAGGGAAAAATATTGCCGACTTCTATTCCTCTTGATTGCTTGAGTGTTGCTTTGCATTTCGGGCATTTGTCACCTTCTTTGCTTTTCGCTATTTCCTTATTCTGGGCGAAATCGCACTTTGGACAATAAATAACCGTATCCTCTCCAACCGGCGTCAGGGATTGAAACTCATGAGTGAAAGAGCTGGTGAATCCTTCGCCCGAGGCCTCTACCATTTTAACTGACAGCCCGCACCTCTTAAAAATCTTCAAATAACTCTTTGCCACCTTGAAATAATAATTCTGAAAATCTTTCTCATCAGGATGGAAGCTGTACAAATCCTTCATCGCGAATTCTCTGGTCCGCAAAAGCCCGCCGGCAAACCTTATCTCGTTCCGGAATTTGGTTTGAATTTGAAATAAATATAACGGCAAGTCCTTGTAGGAAGCTATTCTCTCCTTGACGATTTTTGCCATTACCTCTTCGTGGGTTGAGCCAAGGGCAAATTCTTTGTTATGGCTGTCTTTAAGCTTATATAACGGGGGCAACATCGCATCCCACCGGCCGGTCTTCTGCCAGATCGCTTTGGGATGCATCATCGGCAGAAAAACTTCCTGTCCGCCAATCTCAAGCATCTCCTCCCTGATAATCTGGGCCACCTTTTGATGAACGCGCCAGCCCAAAGGTAAGAAACTATAAATGCCTGAACCAAGCTGGTCTATAAAATCGCCTTTGTATAAAAATTTATGGGAAACCGCCTCGATATCGTTAGGAATCTCTTTTTTGCTGCGATAGAAAAGTTTTGATTGGAACATATTGTTTAGAATAATATATCTTTAAATTGTATTATGTCTTTAACAGTAATGACAAGGAACAGGGCCAGCAGAAGAAACATCCCAAAAGCATTGACCGCCCGCTCAACCCTCGCTGGCGCTCTCTTCTTGAAGATTGCCTCGTAAATCACGAATACTAACCGGCCGCCGTCAGCTGCCGGAATCGGCAAAATATTGATAACCGCCAAACCAAGAGAAATGGCGGCGATGAAATAAAATAATTGCCAAGCTCCGCCAGCCATGCTTAATTTGGTAAAGGCCAAGATTCCGACCGGACCGGAAAATGAAGCAGAGAGCGGTTGGATATTTCTTTCGACTATGGAAATCTTTATCAAATAACCAAGCGCGCTGAAGGTGAAATGACTGAGATTCAAGGTATGTAATATGCCGGAGAGCGCCTGGTTGGGAATCCCCTCGTATGAGAGACGGCTGACATCCCCGAGCATCACCCCGATGGCTCCGCTGTTCTCCGGAGGATTGACTCTCGGCACAAGTTTAACAACTCTTTCGCTCGGATGATGGGCGTTGGTGAGGCGAAGCGCAATCTCTTTTCCCCTGTTTTGGTCAATAAAGTTAATAAGCTCGTCTGAATTTGAAAAATACTCTCCATTACCCGCGATAACCACGTCAAATTCGTTTAGGCCCGCTTCTTGAGCCGGCGACCCGTCTAAAATTTCCGAGATCATTGGATAATCGGTCTGCTGGCCGAAAGGAAAACGGTAATCAAAAAATTGCCCCTGAAAAGTTTGAAAATTATGGAATCCTAAAAGGAAATAAAACAGGATAATCGCCGCCAGCAAGTTGGCTCCGATACCGGCCAGAAGTATCCCGGCCTTAATCCTTGGCGGCTTGGCGCCAAAACTGTCAGAGTCCTTGAGCGCTTCTTCATCGGAATTTTCTCCGTATATTTTTACAAAACCGCCAAAGGGAATCCAGTTGACAGAATATGTTACTCCTCTTATCTTTTTCCCCCAAATTCTGGGCGGATAGCCGATGCCGAATTCCTCAATTCTCACCCCAGACCTTTTGGCAACCATAAAATGCCCAAATTCGTGAGCAAGAATGACAAAGCTGAAAATAAGAAGGAAAACAATTATGACTAAAAACATAGGTTAAAGTAATTTTCAATTTTCAAACACCAATTTTCAATGAAACCTCAAATCCCAATTTTCAAGATATTTGGAAATTCGTAAATTGGAATTTCATTGAAAATTGTAAATTGTAAATTGTAAATTATTCTAAAATTTCTTTCTTTTTGTGGTCTCTAATCTCTTCTATTTTTTTGTGATATTCATCTATTACCTTCTGAAGCTCGTCTTTGGCCCTGAATTTATCATCTTCTGAAATCGCTTTTTGGTTAAATTGCTCCTGGATTTCTTTCCAAGTGTCGTCCCGCCACCTTCTTAATGTCTGATATGATTCCTCCGCTTTCTGGGAAATCTGCTGGATAAGTTTTTCGCGAAACTCGCCGGTGAGGGGCGGTAAATTAATCCTGATAGCCCGGCCGTCAACTATGGGAGGAGTGCCTAAGTCCGCCTGCATCAACGCCTTTTCAATAGCCCCGAGATACTCGTTGGTCCAGGGCTGAATTAAAATCTGCCTTGGCTCCGGACAAGAAATACTGGCTAACTGTTTTATCGGAAGTTTAGAACCAAAACAATCAACCACTATGTCCTCAACCAAAACCGGACTGGCAGTGCCGGAACGGACCTGCTGCATCTCCTTCCTAAAAAAATCCGCCACTTTATCAAGCTCTGTTTTAAGATTCTCAATAATTTGCTTGTACATATTTTTAATCTAATAATTTAAGGATTTCGCTTTCGGCATCATACTCATAATCTCTAACGTTTTCAATAGTATCGTATTGTCCAGTCTCAAGATTCCAATCTCTTTCTGATACTACAGAAAAAAATAATTTACGATCTTCAAAATGAACCTTGCCAATTATGCGCCCATCCAACGATTCGTTGTTATCCAGTTCTAAAACTAACCTGAGATTCTCTGGCTTACCATATTCGCTTACAAAAATACCGTTAGTGCCTCCTCCCCCAAACCAATCTGGCTCGCTAACTATGGCCAAAAGTTTATTATCAGAAGACCACAATATATTATAATATATACCGATATCTCCGTAATAAATATAATGTCCTTCGGTAATATTGATCCCGCTATCAATATCTATGATCCCACTCTTAATCTCGTCATATCCCGATTCACTGTAATAAACAAAATTTCCATCAGGCGAAATATTAATAAACTCAATCTTTCCTCCTATGGATGCAAAAATTTCAGAAGTAGAATAAAGAGTCTTGTCTTACCCTTGTTTGATTATCCCTAAAGTTTCTACATTAGTCTCCCCTTCAACATATGCCAAATCAACCCTAATTCCTTTTCCTATATAAACAATAATGTCAGTTGGCCCGTGATACCAAACTTCTTTTATTTTATCGCTTGATGCTTCGAAAATATCAAAGCCTTGTTTTTTTGCAGATTCAAGGCCATCCAACCTCTGTAAAAATTTTTCATCAGATAAATCAAGTTCTTTTAAGTCGCCCCATTCGCCCGGGTAATCAAACTCTGCCATAGACACTGCTGGCGGCCAAAACTGCCAAACCAGAACCCCTGCCGCGACCACCACGACTGCCGAAAAGATGAGAAAAATTAGTTTGTTGGTCATAATTCTGGAGTTAATTGTTTAAACTTCTATTTTCCACACTTTTTTCTATTGACAAAAAATCCTGTCCTGCTATACTAATAATAGTTTAACAGAACCGTCTCGGCTTGCCGAGACGGGTTTTTTATTCTCGCCGCGCCACGTGTTCCTTAATGTCCTCTAAATAAATAACGTCTGATGCTTCTAACTTCAACTCCCAAGAAATAGTTTTCTTAGAAGAGAATATCACCACTTTTTCGCCAACGTCTTTAAGTTTCTTGACAAGATAGCGGAAATCGCTGTCGCCAGTAAAAATTATAATTTCGCCTATCCTCGCTTTATCTAAAAGAATATCAGTGGTTATTTCGACATCCACATTGGATTTATAAATAAAATTTGTTTTATAAGTTTTAAAAAGAATTTCGTTATCATAAATTCTAATCTTTTTTAGGGCTTTGGTAAACAGATTAAACCCTATCGCATCCAAATATCTCAAATATTTCTGCATCTTTTCGTCTCCCTCCTTAACCCCTACATAATATCTCCATTCAACAACTTCTCTGCTTGGCTCAATATAACCTTTCATCTTTTTCCAATCAATAGACCATCCTAACTTTTTTTGGGTGTAAAAAACATTCGCCCCGTCAATATAAATTTTGGTTTTTAATTTATTCATTGACATCCCTTATATTAAAAAACTCTTTCATTCATAAACCAAACCCCCCGAGATCAAAAGATGTCGGAGGGGGGGTTAATGTATTAAGTTTACCAAATCCAAAATCCTTGTCAAGTTCTTTTATTTTTTCGATGCTTTGTATATGCATAATTATTAAATTTTCATCAGGAGGACTTCGAGGGCTAATCTGGGATTGGTATTGGTGGTTTTAATGACAAATCCTATTTTTTCAATAAGCCCAATAATGCTTCTTATTTTAGTCTTGGAATAATTGCCTTTCGCAGGCATAAAATTGTTCTTTTCTTTCCCCAGTCCCTCTAACAAAAGCTCCCGGAAATAACTCAGCCAGACATCCAGCGCGCAATGCATTTCTCTGGTATCTTTGGAAAGCGCCTCGGCATACCGGAAACGAGAACTTAACGGCGCTTTTGAAAGCTTCACAATTTCCATTATCCGCCTTTTTTGTCGCTCGGCTGTCTCCGGATTTCTATAATATTCCATCGCCAATCCGGGTCTGCCGAAAGAAAGCCAAGAAACTTCTTCCGCTAACTTTACCGGAACCTTATTCTTTATGAGCGATTCCTCTATGTGTTTCGGTTGAAGCAAATCAAATCTTATTAGTTGGCACCGGGAAACGATTGTTGGTAAAAGCTGATTTGCCTGTTCGGCAATCAGAATTATCACTGCCTTGCCTCTCGGCTCTTCCAATATTTTCAAAAGAGCGCCTTGCGCATCATAAGTCATTGCTTCTGCGCCGTCTATAATCGCTGCCTTATAGCCCGAATCCGAAGTAGAAAGCGAGAGTCCTGATTTTAGCTCCGTTATCTTATCGATGCGGATTGCCAAATTTCCCGCTGCATCGTCCTCTTTTTCCTCCGGCGGTTCTGGTTTCAAAATAAATAAATTCGGATGGACGCCGCTCTCAAACCCGTGACAACTCTGGCATTTTCCGCATGACTCTGTATCAGAATGATGGCAATTCAGCAATTTTATAAACTCCATGGCAACCGTTCTTTTCCCGATGTTAAGCGGTCCGTAAAACAGATAAGCATGAGCTACCCTATCATTCTTAATGCATCTCTTGAGAAATTCCCATTGTTTATTGTGGCCAACCAACCTCATAAAAACGTAAAATTTAAAATGTAAAATGTAAAACAACAATGTAAAGCGTAAAACAAAAAGTGAAATTTGATTTTGAATTTTAAGTTGTTATTTTGCGCTTTACGCTTTACATTTTGCGCTTTTATTATTTCTTGCTCATTATGCTCCGCTTATAAACATCCAGATTCTCCAAGACCGCTCCTGTTCCCTTGGCGACGCAGAAAAACGCCTCATCTGCCAAGAAGCAAGGCACCCCGGTCGTCTTGGCTATTAATTGGTCAAGGTTTCTTAATAATCCTCCTCCGCCGGAAAGCACCATCCCTTTATCCATAATGTCAGAGGCCAGCTCAGGCGGAGTATCCCGCAGAACCAGTTTAATGGCTAAAATAATCTCTTCCAAAACATCTTGAATCGCCTCGCATACTTCATTGGAAGAAACTTTAATGCTTCTGGGCAGGCCGGAAACCAAATCCCGGCCCCTGATTTCTATGAATCTCTCTTTCTCTTCGGGAACGGCTGTCCCTACTTTTATTTTTACCTCTTCCGCGGTCTGCTCTCCGACTGCCAGATTGTGCTTCTTTTTAATATACTCGCTTACCGCAACATTCATTTTATCTCCGGCCACTCTGATAGAATTGAAGGTGACAATTCCGCCTAAAGATATCACCGCCACCTCGGTGGTTCCCCCGCCTACGTCAACAATCATATGGCCGGAGCAGGTGTGAATCGGGATGCCCGCTCCGATGGCTGCCAGAATCGGCTCTTTGGCAATATAGGCGTTTTTGGCTCCGGCCAGAATAGCTGCCTCGATAACCGCTCTTTTCTCAGTGGAGGTGATTCCCGCCGGCACGGATATTATCAAATCCGGCTTCACAAATTGGTATTTTGGCTTAACTTTCGTGATAAAATATTTCAACATTGCTTCGGTTATCCGGAAATCAGCAATCACTCCGTCTTTAAGGGGCCGAAAAACCGTTATAGTTTCCGGAGTTCGGCCGGTCATTTCCTTTGCTGCCTGACCAACCGCTAAAATCCTGTTCTCGCTCACCTCAACCGCCACCACAGAGGGCTCGGTCAAAACCACCCCTTTCTTGGGGATAAACACAAGAGAATTACATGTTCCAAGGTCTATGCCAATTTTGCGGATAAACATATTTATAAATCCAAATGACAAAATTCAAATGACAAATCAAGCCCAAAGCTCAAAATCCAAAAATATTATTATTTTGACATTTGGATTTTGACATTGATTTGACATTTGAGCTTTGGATTTTGGATTTTAACTTATTGTTTTGCGTTTTTCGTTTTACGCTTTACGCTTTCACTCGTTTGATGTCTGCCCCGAGTTTCTGCAATCTCTCCTCAATTCTCTCATACCCTCTGTCTATCTGATAGATATTATTTATAACTGTTTCTCCTTTGGCAATCAATGCCCCGACCAACAAAGACGCTCCCCCTCTCAAGTCCGGCGAATCAACAGTCACTCCCCGAAGGACCGTAGGCCCATTAATAATCGCCCGATGCGGGTCGGCAAAAATTATCTGCGCCCCCATTTTATTCAGTTCGCTTAAATATCTTAGCCGGCCGTCATATAGAGGGTCGTGCAATAAGGTTGTTCCCTCGGTCTGGGTTGCCAAAACCCCGAATAACGGCAAAAGGTCGGTCGGTATGCCGGGATAAGGCATTGCCTGGATCTTTCCCATTTTAAAACTTGCCCAGGGCTTTACCCTGACCTTATCTTTTCCGATTATCTCTACGGGCAAGCCAAAATCCTTCAATCGCTTTAAAGGAAATTCCAAGTATGAAATCTCCACATTTTTGACAATGATATCGCTTCTGGTGGCTGCAGCCATCAAAATAAAGGTTCCGGCCTCTATCGGGTCATTGAGAATCTTATGCTTTGCCCCGGAAAGCTTCTTTCTGCCGACAACAGAAAAATTATGAGAGCCGAATGCCTTAATCTCAGCCCCCATCTTATTTAAAAATTTGACTAATTCCTGGGTGCTGTAATCGCAATCTGCCGCTTTGATTATCGTTTTCTTGGGGAGGGCGCTGGCAAAAATAAGGGCATTTTCAGTGGCGGTTACGCTGAACTCGTTCAGGATTATCTCGTCTGCCGGCTTATTTTTAAACTCTAAGCGGAAATATTCCGCCTGTTCCGTCACTTCTTCCCCGATTTTGACTCCCAACTGGGAAAAGGCGTCCAAGTGGGTTGAAATCGGCCTGGCGCCGATAACGCAACCTCCAGGCTGGGCAAATCTTATTGTCTTGCACCGGGTCAGTAAAGGCCCTAAGAGCAAAACAGAACCTCTTAATTTAGAAACCAACTTTTGATTGATTTTTTTGGCGTCTATGGGGGACTTCTGCCTGAGGCGCAAGGTCCTCTTTTTAATCCATTCTACTTCTTTGCCCAGTCCCTCAAGTATTTCTATTAAACAAAAAACATCCTCAATTAGAGGAACATTGTCTATAACGCATTCTTCATCAGTAAGCAGGGTGGCAGTCAAAATAGGAAAACAGGCGTTTTTGGCGCCCCTCGCTTCTATCGTTCCCCTTAAACGTTTTCCCCCATTGATTATGAATTGCTCTGCCATAACATAACTATTTTTATCCTACCCTGAAACCAAAAAATTAGCAAGTTCAGCAAGGTTGTGTTAGAATAAAAATTAATCGATCTCCTTAGTACTTGGACTTGGAAAAATGACTAAGCGCTTTAAGAAAATCCTATTTTTCTCAATCTGCGGCCTGTTTATTATAGTCACGCCGATTGTTATTTTATACGCTTCCGGGTATCGTTTTGATTTTGATAATATGAGGATTGTCCAAACCGGCGGACTTTTCTTTAAAATTTCCCCTCCCGGCGTTATGGTATATATGAATGATGAACCCTATAAAAAAACAAGCTTCTTTTTTGACACTGCTCTGATAAGCGGTCTTCTGCCAAAGAGCTATCAAATCTCAATCCAAAAGAACGATTACCATTCTTGGGAAAAAGAGCTTGCGGTGGAGGAAAAAATGGTCACAGAAGCGAAAAGTATCGTTCTCTTTCCGAAAAATCCCCTGTTTAATCTTGCTTTTAAAAATATTGAAGCCCTTTTCCCGGCGCCAGACGAAAAGAAAGCGGTGGTGGAAATCGCCGCTGACAAAGGGTGGTCATTCGCTTCTTTTGATTGCCAAAACCAAAAACAGGAGCAGATATTGGCTGAAAGCGACTTGCAAATCCTTGAATCAGACAATGCCCCGGCAATAACCCAAAAAATCTCCGGCACAGAACCCACCAACATTATCTGGTCCAGCGATTCCAAGAGAATCCTAATTGAGCTTGATAAAAAAGGAGAAAAACAATATTTGGCGACAGAGCCCTCTCCCAACAAAGGTCTTTTCGTGATTGATCGGGACAATAAAATCAAAAAGATCAGCTTCAATCCCAATAATTCCGAGGAGATATTTTTCCTTTCCTCTGCCCCGACAGCCAGCGCCGCAAAAACCAACAGCGCCTCCAAAACAGCCGAATCCCTGTCCGCAATTTTTATTATCAGAGGCAATGGCGAGGAAACTGCCCTTGATTTCTCAGACCCTTCATTAAAGCAAAATGTTTTGGCTTACGCAATTATTGACAATTATCTTGTCTGGCTAAGCGAGTCGGGCCTGATTTATAAAGGAACTATCAATGGAGACAAAATATCCCTCACCGAGATATTAAATGTAAGGCCGATGACTATAAAGGCCTCTGCCAATTACCAGATTTTGTCCAAGGGCCTGTCAAATATTTTACTGAAAGAAGACGAGGGGCTTTATCGCCTTAATCCTGAAAAACGCCTCTTGGAAAAAATCTTTGATTCGGCAAAAGAAATCATCTTTGCCAAAGATATGAAAAAAATCGCGGTTAATGCCGGAAACCAAATCTGGCTCTATTATCTTGAGGAAGAAAAAAACCAGCCCCAAAGAAACAAAGAAGAAAAACTGCTGCTTTACAGCTCTCCCCAAGAAATTACAAACCTGTATTGGCTGAATAACCACTATTTGATATTCCGGGTCAATGAATCAATCAAAATCACGGAAATTGACAACCGCTGCAAGCCGAATTTGCTTGAGCTGACCACTTTCCCCAACCTCGCCATATTCTGGCTCTCCAACAAACTCTTTGTTTTAAGCAATAATAATCTCTTTTTTAGCGAGGATGTCGTGAAATAATCTTTCTGAATATAAATTTTTCCAGAACACAAAACGCGCCTAAGGCGGGTTTTATTGTTGAAATTAACAGTTGAAAAAATAAAGCCCCGACAATGGTGTTGTCTGGGGTGGAACGAAGGAGGGGCTGAAGCGACCACCAGCTCCCGAGCGACAAACAAGAGCTCGCAGAGCGATGCAGTTCGCAACAACTACCGCAGCGCCCCTCCTCGTTCCCGGCGGACCGAACCCCCTTTCGTGAGTATCTCGCTCACGACGAGGCCCTGGTACAACCTGGCGTCCGCAGAACAGAGAGGATGCCAGAATAAAATTACTCTTAATAAGAATAACCTTATTCTGGAATCCTTCTATTTTGTATTTTAATCAAATATCAAATCTTGTCAAGGGGATTTTACCTCTTTGACCATTGCGGACCGCGCCTGGCTCTTTTTAAGCCAAACTTCTTTCTTTCCCGCATTCTCGGGTCGCGCGTCAAAAATCCCGCTTTTTTAAGGCGCTTCCTGAAATCAGGATTAAATTTTATGAGCGCCCGGGAAAGGCCGTGCCTCACGGCCTCTGCCTGCGCATTTTTCCCTCCTCCTCTGACTTTGATGGAAATATTGAATTTATCCAAGCAGTTCATCATCTCAAGGGCTGATAAAACGGTTCTTTGCAGACCCGGGCTTGGAAAATATCCTTTAAAATCTTTACTATTAACCAAAATTTCTGCCTTGTCTTTCGCGAGAAAAAGGCGCACTCTGGCAATGGCGGTTTTTCTTCGGCCAACCGCTGGGATGTATTTTTCTCCGGCTGCTTTCTTTTTGGCCGGCGGGGCTAAAACCGCTGTCTTGCTTTCTTTTTTCGGCGCTCTCTTCTTTACCGGCGCCTTGGCGGCCGGCGCTGGTTTTTTTGCTGTCTTCTTGACTGTTGTTTCTTTTTTCTTAGGCATAATATTTACCAGGATTGTATTAAAGCTCAACTTTTAACCGCTTTATCTGCTGGGCCCTTAATTTATTTTTCGGCAGCATTCCCAGCACCGCCCTTTTCATTACTTGAACCGGGTCTTCCGCGTAGACCTTAGATAAAGGAATCTCTTTCAATCCGCTCGGATAACCGGAGTACCGGTAATAATCCTTTTTCTCTAATTTCTTGCCGGTGAACTTCACCTTTCCAAAATTAGTGATGACGACAAAATCGCCAATATCTTTATTAGGGGCAAAATCTTCCTTATTCTTCCCGCGCAGAAGAGCGATTGCCTCGCTCGCCACTCTCCCTAAGGATTTTCCAGCCGCATCAATTGTATGTGTCTGCCTTTCCATAAAATGAATAAGCAATTAAACAAACGCTTCGCTTAAACCATTTAACAATTAAACAACTAACTATTATCAATTCCCGACGTGGGCCTGCCCGCCTTTGGGGGGATAATTGCCGATTACTTATTTATTTTTCCGTTTTGCGTTTTGTGTTTTTAATTTTGCGCTTTCTGTCAGTTCTATTATCGCCATTTTTGCGCCATCGCTTCCTCTTGGTCCGGTCTTAATAATCCTTGTATAACCCCCTGGCTGATTTTTGTAAAGAGGCGCTATTTCATCCATCAATTTCTTCACTATTTGCGGGGCGAATAATTTTGCCAAATCCCTTCTCGCTGCCAAATCTCTTTTTATGGCTTTGGTTATTTTTTTCTCAATGAAAGAGGACAGTTCTTTTGCCTTTGCTTCGGTTGTTTCAATTTTCCCTTTCAAAATCAAAGACGAAGCCAGCGCCTTCAAAAGCGCCTTTCTTGGACCGGCCTTCCTATGGAATTTTCTGCCTCGGATTCTTTTCTGCATATATTTTACTGCTTCATTTCTATTCCTAATTTCTTAAAGGCCTTCTTGATTTCCCGCAGTCCCTTGGGACCAAGGCCTTCTATCTTTAAAATGTCTTCTTCTTTTTTACGCGCTAAACCGGAAATGCTTTTAATATGCGCATTGGCTAAGGCATCGATGGTGCGGGCCGAAAGCTTCAATTTTTCAAAACCCTTGGCTTCTTCAATTTCTCTGCCCTTCTTGCTTTCGCTCTTTGCGGCCGGCTTTTTTGCCGCTGGTTTCTCTTTTATAAAATTGCTTTTCTCGTTAAAAATCAAAGTAAAATGGCTGATTAAAATCTCGGTCGCTTTCATCAGGGCCTCTTCCGGGCTTATCGTCCCGTCGGTTTCTATCTCCAAGCTCAAACGCTCAAAATCAGTTCTGTCTCCCACCCTCATATTATCAACTTTGTAGCTCACTCTTTGAATCGGAGTATAAATAGCATCCAAGCTTATCTGCCCTATTTCTAATTTTTCTTTGTCCCGAAGCTCCCTTGGCTCATAACCAATCCCCTTCTGAACCAGAATATCCATCTCCAAAACGGCTTTCTTGTCTGTAAGGGTGGCAATATGCAAATCCTTATTAATCAATTCCAATTGGGACGGCAGTTTTAAATCCTTGCCAAGAACCTCTTTCTCGCCCTGTAATTTCAAGGTTGCCTGTTGGGGCTCATCGGAAAAAAGCTGAAAGCGCAGCTTCTTTAAATTAAGGCAAATCGTGATAACATCTTCCAAAACCCCCGGCAGGGTCATAAATTCATGCTGAGCTCCCTTGATTTTTACCTGGGTGACTGCTGCGCCTTCCAAAGAAGACAATAAAACCCGGCGCAAAGCATTGCCTATGGTAATGCCGTATCCGGGATATAATCCTTCGATTATAAAGACGGCGCGGTTATTGTCTTTTTCAGAAATGATTGGGGCCTTGAGTAAAGAAATCATATTTATCTGCCCTCGGCTCCCCGCCCTGGGCGGGTTCGCTGGGGCTTAATGAGAGATTAAATTATCTTGAATAAAATTCAAATATTGAAGATATTTCCGCTGGCGGAGCGACTTCTTCAAGATTAGGCACTCCGATGAATTCGCCTTCCATTTTTTCTTTATCCAATTTAAGCCAGCTCGGGGTCTGATATTTCTTAAGATTTGCCGGCAATTTTTCAAATACCGGCTTCTTTAAAGAATTGGGTCTGATACTTATCTTGTCCCCTTTCCTTAAAGAGAAGCTGGGAATATCAACCGGCTTCCCATTGACCAAAAAATGCCCATGGCTGACTAATTGTCTCGCTTGAGCCCGGTTTGGGGCAAGACCTAAGCGAAAAACAGTATTATCCAATCGGCTTTCCAGCTCTTTTACTAAAAGCTCGGCCGGATTCGCCGCTCCCTTAGCTCTATGCGCCTTTTCCAGGACCTCTTTAACATACTTGCTAAACTGCCTTTCTCTAAGGCCATACCATCCTTTTAATTTCTGTTTTTCTTTCAATTCTTTCCCGTATTCTGACAGCGCCCGGCCCCTTCTCTTTCCGGTATTGCCGGGAGGGTACGCTTTCTTAATCATCGGGCATTTAGGCGAAAAACATTTCTCTCCTTTAAGAAATAGTTTTCGGCCAGTCCGGCGGCAAATTTTACATTTTGCGTCTTGCGCCATAATTAAAAATTATAAATTATAAATTAACTTATACTTTTCTTGCTTTGGGAGGTCGGCAGCCATTATGCGGAATCGCGGTCTGGTCTTCAATTGAAACAATATTAACCCCATGCGCCGCCAATGCCCTGATCGCTGATTCGCGGCCGCTCCCAATGCCCTTAACCCTTACCTGAATTTTGTCTAATTTAAATTTCTGAATATTCTGAGCCATCAATTCCGCTACCCGATTGGCGGCATAAGGGGTTCCCTTTTTCGTGCCCTTAAAACCGATTTTGCCGGCGCTAATCCAGCATAAAACGCTGCCCCGCTCGTCAGTAAGGGTTAAAATAGTATTGTTATAGGAAGAAGAAATGTAAAGAAATCCGTCTTGAATACCAGCTTTGCCCGGCTCCGGACCGGCCGCTCCTTTTTGCATTTTGCTTTCGATGTCCTCGCGCTCTTTAAGCAGTTCTTCCGTGCTCTTTTTAATGATTTTTTTCTTTCCCATGTGTCAATGCTGCCCAAGAGGGCAAATGAATGATAATGAGTGCGGCTCCGATTGGCTGCAGGATTGAACACCCCGCCCCTTCTATATCTCGAAGATTATCGCGCATCTATCTTTATTAAAAATATTGTTGATACTGGAGATGCCCGAGACCTAGAAGGGGCGGGGTAAAAATCCAGTAAGCTTAAGCTTCGCTAAAACTTGCTTTCGCTAACTGGCTCTTTTATTTCGGTGCCGGCGCGGCTTTCCTGCCGGAACCAACCGTCTTCCTTACGTTGCCCCTTACGGTCCTTGAATTTACTCTGGTGGTCTGTCCTCTTACCGGTAAATTCTTCTTGTGCCGATGGCCTCTCCAAGAATTAATGTCTTTCAGGCGCTTGATTGCCATCATCTGAATCTTCCTGGCATCGCCTTCCACTTTACATCCGGCATTAATCGCGTCTTGGATAAACCGAACCTCATCATTATTTAATTCTTCCGCTTTTTTATTTAAATCAATCTTCAGTCCCTGCAAAATCTTTTTACTTGAAGAGCGGCCCATGCCGTAGATATAGGTCAATGCTACTTCTATTCTTTTTTTAGGGGGTAAATTTACCCCGGATATTCTTGCCATCTCATTAAATTAAAAGTTAAAAGTTAAAAGTTATAATTAAAAATCTAAAATCCAAATTAAAGAATATATTATTTTGGGATTTGGAAATTCATTGTAAATTGTAAATTGAAAATTGAAAATTGAAAATTGAAAATTACTTGCCTTGTCTTTGTTTGTGTTTCGGGTTTGGACAAATAACATAAACCTGTCCTTTTCGACGAACAATCTTACATTTATTACAAATTTTTTTGACTGAGGCCCGAACCTTCATATGTTAAAATGTGTTAATGAGCAAGCCCGATTACAGGCTTGCGAATATTACAAACTTTTACGCCCCGCCCGGCGGGCGGGGCGCAAGAAACTTTATTATTCTTACTTCTTCCTATAAACTATCCGGCCCCGATCATCGTCCAATGAAGCCAACTCAACCACCACATTGTCTCCCGGCAAAATCTTTATCCTATGAATTCTTAATCGGCCAGCCAAATGGGCAAGCACTTCTTTGCCGCCCTCAAGCTTTACCCTGAAAGTAGTGCTTGGCAGAGCTTCTTCAACCACTCCCTCTATTCGGTGTGTTTGTTTCTTTTCGCTCATTTCAAAATAGTGATAAATAGCATAACATTATTTAAAAAACAGGTCAATAGATTTACTTAAAAATTACGGATATCTCTACCTGATTCGCGTTTAAATTTAAAGAGGCCTTGCGCGCCCAGAAGGGATTAAAGATTACTTTCGGCTGCTTAACTAATTCCGGGCAAATTCCCATTGTATAACGGGCAATCTCGCTCCGGTTCCGGCCCTTGACTATTTCTCTTAGCGATTCTTCGTCTATGATGGAATAAATCTGGGCGGAAACTTTTAATTTGGCCTCAAGCCCGGTCAGGATGCCTCCGGATTCTGAAAGAAAAACAGGGTCAAGGGATTTGTCAACAAGCTCTTTATTGCCGGGCATATTGGCGCTAAGATACGCTCTCCCGAATTCCAATAAATTGTCTTTCTTTGCCATAAGGGCCTTCGCTTTCACCGCAATATGATAGACAAATTTATCAATCTCCTGCCCTTCTTGAACATTGAGCGGATTTCCTTCAATCAATTCAAGCTCTATGCTGTCGCCAAGAATTTTATAGTCATCCCCCGCTTCTTTTTGCAAAATTGATTCTATTTCCCGGCGGGCAACAGCTAAAAGCTCTTTTTGGGCATTATCTAAAGATTCCTTTGTGACTTTAAAAATTGTTTCTTTTCTCCCTCCTTCCATCTTAGAAAATGATTTCCCGTAAATGTCATAATACAATTGGGGCGGAGAAAAATTTCTTAATCCCGGCACCGAAAAAACGCAGGGCTCAATGTTGTAGTCCTCGCCCGCCTCGCTGGCAATTACCGGAATATCCACATAACCGCCCATCGGAACGACTATTTTTGTTTCCGCGTGGAATTGGCGGGTCGGTTCGCTGGAAGACAAAAATCTGGTGTTTTCAACCAAACTGATATTTCGGATATGTTTGTTATACACTCTTATAATCCCTCGCGCTTTTTCTTCCACTGACACAGGGTTGGCGGGAAATTCCTTGTTAAATTCCTTTTCTATCTCTATTAACTCAACCGGAATAACGGTTTGGGATAACTCCGCAGGAAGCATAAATTCGCTCGTGGAAGTAGCTAAAGCAACGGACGCTTCTAAAGAAAATAATTCCGCGGCCGGGGCAAGTTCAATTGTTATCGCGCTGGCGCTGGAAAAAAACCAATAAACGCCAACACCGATTAAAACCAGAATAAGAAATGCCGCGATTCTCCTTCCTAAGGGTTTTTTCGCTTTGGGGAAATTCTCCCCTTTAACTTTAGTAGTTTCTTTTCTTTCTGTTTCGGCGATAACAACCCCCTTCTTTGATTCCATCTCCGCCTTCTCCTCTTTCTCCTCTTTAACGGAGATAACCCTTTCGGGAATGAATCTTTGGGGCTGTTTTTGCGGCGGAATAATATCGTAAATTTTCTTTTTCATTATCTTAATTTAAGATTATATGATTATTCCTTAGCGAATCAAGGTTCTGCCGAGCGTTAGCGAGGCGGGTTCTTAATGCAAGGCGGCCTTAATTCTTCTTATTCCGGAGCCGACCGACTCTTGTTTTATTATCTTAAAATTGCCCAATGCGCCTGTTGATTCGCTATGAGGCCCGGCGCAGATTTCTTTTGAAAATTCCCCGATTGAATAAACGCTTACGATGTCAGGGTATTTTTCCTTAAAAAACGCCAATGCTCCGCTCTCCAGCGCTTCTTTTAACGGCCTCTCTTCTTTCTTGACAAACAAATTTTCTCTGATCTTCTCATTAACCGTTTCCTCTATTTTTCTTAATTCCTCATCGCTTAATTTCCGGTCAAAAGAAAAGTCAAATCTCAATCTTTGCGGCGTAATATCAGACCCCATCTGTTTGACGCTGTCCCCCAACACTTTTCTTAAAGAGGCGTGCAAAAGATGCGTGGCAGTGTGGAGCTTGATTGCCTCGGGCGAAATGGCCTCTTGGCCGAGTCCTCCAAACTTTTTCTCTGCTCCGGCCCGGGAAATCTCCTGATGCTGTTTTTGAAGCTTAAAAAAATCATCCCTCTCCTTGATTTCCATATTGTCGCGCCTGACCCACTCCTCGGTAATCTCCAAAGGTATGCTGTGGGTGGAATAAAGGTCAAAAGCGTTTGCTCCGGTGATTCTTCCTTCCGGCGCCGATTGTTTTATTTTATCATATATTTTCCGGCCTGCCTCTTTTGCTCTTTCAAATTTCTCCGACTCTTGCTGGACAACGGTGATTATCCCCTCTTCGTTGCGCCCCAATTCCGGATAAACATCCTGATAATTTTCTATAACCGCCTTGACTAATTCGTAAATTTTCTTCTGCTCCAATCCTAAAATCTCAATATTAGTAAAAATTTTTCTCAATAACCGCCTTAATACATATCCCCTTTCCACGTTCAAGGGCATTATGTCTTCGCTAATCAAAAATACGGCGCTCCTGATGTGGTCTGCTATCACCCGCTGTTTTTCAGGATTATCGCCTTTATTGACAATCTTCATAATCGGCGCAAACAAATCGGTTTCAAAAACAGAATTTTTTTTCTGGCAAGCGGCAGCCAATCTTTCAAGGCCCATTCCGGTATCAACGCCTTTTTGCTCAAGCGCTGACAATTCTCCTGCTTGATTCTGGTAATATTCGTTAAAAACAAGGTTCCATATTTCAATAAATCTTCCGCATCGGCAGTTCGGCAGGCATTTCTCTCCCGAATCGCAGGGCTTGCCGAGCAAATCAAAATGAATTTCCACGGTCGGGCCGCAAGGTCCCTCGTTCCCGGTCGGACCCCACCAGTTGGTTTCCTTGTTAAAAGATAAAATTCTTTCTGGGGCGATCCCCGACTCCAATAAAAGATTCTTGCTGTCTGCATCAGCGGGCAGACCCGCCTGACCGCTGAAAAAAGTGAACCAAAGTTTCTTTTTCGACAACTTGCATTTCTTCGTCAGAAATTCAATCGCCATTTCTATGGCTTCCTTTTTGAAATAACCGGCTTCGTCCTTCGCGTTTCGGCTCAGGGCTTCGGCGGATACGCCGAAGCTGAAATTGCCGAGCATTTCAAAAAAAGTAAGATGGCTTTCGTCCCCTACCTCGTCAATATCAGAAGTTCGGAGGCATTTTTGGACGCTTACCGCTCTGTTCCCATAGGGCGATTTTTCGCCTAAAAAATACGGTTTGAATTGCTGCATTCCGGCCGTAGTAAAAAGCACAGACGGGTCACTCGGAATCAATGAAGAAGACGGGACAATCTTGTGTCCTTTTTTCTCAAAAAATTCCAAAAATATTTTTCGTAATTGAGCGGAATTCATTAATAAAATTTTAACTGAATCGGTCGGCGATAACCGAGGCGGCGAATGACTCCGGTTTTATTTTCGCCTCAAAGCCATTGCCTTTGATAAGACCGACCACCTCTTTAATCATATCCTTGGTGGCGCCGTTAGCCCCTACATCAGCGTGAATGTAGCGGAATTCATAAGCCAAGGACTGGGGCAATTTCAGGGCCTCTTGCTCGACCCTATCTCTTAGAACCAGCGCTAATTTGCAGGACAACAGCACTTCTTCCAAAATTCTTTCGTGGAGATTGTAAAATTTGCGATTATGGTATTTGATTCTTTTCAAAAAGAATCTTCCGCCCGCTCCCTTTCTTAAAATGACTATGGCGATAGGAAAAAATGGCTCTTGCCCGGAAGAGGAATCGCATCCCACAACTATCTCATAATTATATTTCGGCCGCTCTCTTATATATGAGAATATCTCTTCTATTGCTTCGTCAAAATCAATTCTTCCTTTAGTGGGGTTATAAAATTTTCCGGCAGTGATGTCTTGCATGCTGTCTCATCCTATCAAAATTTGCTCAAAATAGCAATAAATTTTTTGGCGTCCAGAGAGGCTCCGCCGGAAAGCAACCCATTCATTCCCGCTTCTTTGACAAATCCCAAAGCATTATCAGGATTAGTGCTTCCGCCGTAAATAATTTTTACTTTGTTCGCCGCTGATTTTCCATAAATCCGAGTCATTGTTTTTCTGATTATAATATTCGCTTCTTTTGCCCTATCTGTATCGCAGGCGTTTCCGGTGCCAATCGCCCAAATCGGCTCATAGGCGATGGTTAATTTTGAATCTTGAATCTTGAATCTTGAAATATCTTTTAAGCCAAGCCCTAATTGCCTTTCCAAAACTTCTTTTGTCTTCCCTTCTTCTCTTTCTTGCCCGCTCTCTCCGATACACAAAATTGGACAAAGCCCAGCCGAAACAACGGCTTTTATTTTTTTATTAACTATCTCATCGCTCTCACCGAGCGCTCTTCGTTCGCTATGCCCGATAATGGCATATTCGCAACCAAATTGTTTCAACATTTTAGCCGAAATCTGGCTGGTGAAGGGGCCTTCTTGGAAAAATGCGTCTTGCGCCCCTAATTTAATGTTTTTCTTTTTGAGGGCGCTAAGCCCGGGGATAAAAACAAAAGGCGGACAGATTACCGCTGTTGCTCTCTTTCCTTTTGCTCCCCTGTCCACTGCTGTAAAAAGTTTTTTTGCGTCGGCAAAGGTGGAAGGGTTACACTTCCAATTTGCCACAATCAACGGTCTCATTGTTTAATTGTTTAATTGCTTAATTGTTTAATTGTTAAATTGTTTGCTTCTTGATGTATTCCGCTGCCTTTTCCGGCTCTATGGTGGAAATCTCTATGCCGGTTGACATTTCAAAGCCGGCCCAGGTTCCTGTCTTGGGAGCGATAATCCAATGCCAGTGGTAATAATCGTGGTTCCTGCCGTCGCAGGGAGCGGTTTGGAGAAAGAAATTATACGGGGGGTCTGCCAGTCCTTTGTTCAGCTTCCTCATTGCCACAAAAAACGCCTCGGCCAGATAGTGTTTCTGTTTGTCGCTGATGCGCTCGAAATAAGGGAGATGTTCTTTCGGGGTAATGGACATTTCAAATGCGGTCTTGGCAGCAAAGGGGCAAACAACCAAAAATTCTTTGTTTTCAAATATGAGCCGCTCCTTGTTTTTTCTATCCCAGACATTCATCTCGCAATGCCCGCATTTCTTATAGGTATCGAAATAATTCTTGGCGCCCGACAAACTTCTCTTTATTTTCGGGTCAATGACCGGCGCGGCAATAATCTGGGAATGAGGATGCGCCACCGAAGCTCCCGCTTCTTTGCCATGATTGTGGAAAACAGCGATATAATTTATATGGGGCTCTTTCATTAACTCCACATATCTCTCTTGATAAACATCTAAGAGTTCCTTAATATCCTCTAAATTAAATTCCGCGATTTGCCTGGTGTGATGGCGCGTAATTACTATTTCCGCCACCCCGTAAGCGTTCATATACGAATGGAGGCCTCTTTTCCTAATACCCAATCCGTCATATCGGCTGAAGGCCGGATATTTATTCGGAACAACGACGATTGTCCAGTTCTTCGGTATCGCAATTTTCTTTTTGTAATCATAAGGAAAAATCTCCATTTTGCCCTTGCGGGAGATTAACACCGGCGGCAGTTGCGTTTCAATATTGCAGAAAAAACAATCTTTTTGCGGTATTGTTTCTATAATTCTTTGTTCTTTTTTAAAGGATTCCGGCTTCCTGGCCCGGCCGGTGGCAATAACCACCCAATCGCCTGAAATCAGGGCAAAGCGCAATTCTGAAGGAAATTTTTCCTCCTTTTTATTTTTCACTTTAAAATTAGCGTCTTTCGGCATATTTCCCTAAAATTAAATCTTTTCTTAATTTTATCATACCCGTAAACATTTTTATTATATGCTTAAATTTCACTTTGCTTTCCAAATCATTTACCCATATAACAGGCATTTCCTTAATCTTATACCCCAATCTTTTTGCCAGCGCCAAACACTCAACATCAAAAACAAAACCTTCAATTTTTGCCTTTGAAAAAATATCCTCCGCTGCCTTGGCGCTAAATCCTTTAAAACCGCATTGGGTGTCCTGAAGGTTCCAAAGCCCGATGATAAATTTCCTGATAAGTTTGAAGCTGCTTCCGAAAATCACCTTTCTAATCCATGGCTGGGGCGGATTTAAGACCGCGCCCTTAATGTCTCTGGAGCCGATTACCACCTCAAACCCTTGCTCAAAAAATGGCCACATCTTTTCCACCTGCTCAATTGAAGTGGAATTATCGGAATCAGAGAACAACCGATATTCACCCCTGGCCGCAAGCATCCCCTGTTTAACCACTCCCCCCTTGCCCTTATTTTTCTCATTGTCAATTAACCGCAGATTGGGAATTTCTGTTTCTAACTTTCTGACAACTTCCGCGGTCCTGTCTTTTGAGCCGTCGTTGACGACCAAAATCTCATAATCATAAGGTTGTTGCCTTAGATATTCGCTGGTAAGGCGAAGGGTTTTAGGTATCCTGTTTTCTTCGTTATAAGCGGGAAAAATAACTGATAGTTTCATAATAGGTTATTAATTATTTATCATTATATCAGTTATTTTACCATTTTGAAAATAAAAAACAAAGAGGCCCGCCTGCAACGTTTTGCGTAGCAAGGCGGGCAGGGGTGTCTGCGAACGTCCCCTCAACGAGAGAGCCAGCAGACACCCTCAATACTCAATATCCGAGCCAATCCCCCACAGCATGTACGAGATGCAGTCCGCTATCTCTTCTCTTATCACCTCCATCACATACGACAGAAGGACTACTGCGGCCAAGGCAATCCAAAGCCACATTTCAAGAATCAAGTGATGGATGTGAAGGGCCCAAGCAAACGACGCCGCTGTGAAGCAAAAGCTCGCCATAAGTCTTGCCGGTAAAAATCTCAACTTATACCCCCGTAGAAACAGGAAGGGCAGGTCAATCCATGGCGAGCAATTACACAAGAACAGCGCAACTGGCCCAACAAGATTGTGATGGATGAAGAAAGAGCTTACCAGAGATTCCGCCAACGCTCCTAATAATAAAATGCGAAACATTTTCCCTCCTTTTTTCTGGCTTTTTTCTGGTTTTTTTCTGGCTAATTCTGGCTAATTAGGTAATCCCATCCTACCACACCCCTCCAATCTGTCAAAACAAGTTGTTAGGGTGCGACCCTAACAATGGCGTCCCGACAACGATGTTAGGGTCGCACCCTAACAGTCCTCAAAACAAAGAGGGGGTTGGCTCTTAGATGCTTGAATCGCATATAGCCAACTCCCTCTGCCCCGCCCGAGAAACCCGGGCAAGGCGTTATGTCCAGCGGAGGATTTTGAAAAGAACAGTCCATACCAACTCCCAGGGCAGGAACTTCCATTCCGCTGACAATCGTCTCTGAGTACAGAAAGAGTCGTAATGGCAGGTCGCTTTCAGCCGGAAGATGGCCCAATTTTTCGGCGCCACCTTCTTTAGGCAGGCATAACATCGACGGGCATGAAGAGATTGCCCTACCGTAGCGATGCTAATGCAAGCCGGGGTATCCCGTTGTTGCGAAGCAATTCCTTTGACCATTCGTACCACATTGAGAGCGTTGCTGTGAGTATTGCGAGAATACTCCTCAACGAGCGCGTCTTCATCGCGAACCCCCATCGCCAGGGCGACCGATTTCATGGCTGATGCTTCTGTTACGCCCCCTCCCTCTGAACCGCCAGAGAAAAGGATTTTCTTTGCCATCCCTGCTTTGTAGAGCATGACGCAATGCCGCGCTACTCCCTGGGAAAGCAAACTGGGGCTCCCATCTTTTCTCATCCCAATTCCGAAACCAACCGCCAGATTAACTCCGCCATCGGGCAGGACATGCTCTCTCGGCTCCAGTAACTTTGCTATTGGTAAAACCAACGCGTCCAACACTCTGCCGATTTTCATCTCCATCCTCCTTGCGAGGCGACAACTCAAGTGATTGTAGATATTGCCCGGAAACGCCTGCTATACTCACAGATATGAAGAAGTAAAACCCTGTAAGTAGGGGGTGTCTTCATCTCCACAACACGGACAGACGAAAAGCAAGTAGCTGGCCGCCTCTTCAGCAATCACCGTCTCCTGTCGCCCACACTTCCGACACTTTCGCTCCGCCACCTTTTTGACTCGTTGCATCGGCCGTCCACAATGCCAACGAAAAACAGAAAAGGTCCGACGGAAAAGCAACGAAGGATAAGGTAAATACCTCGGTTCTCCAACCTGCTCCCACTCGGGCTCGTGCCCGATACAATGTCCGTGCTTACAACTCTTCTCTGGATCCTCGCTCATAATCCGCCTCCTATCTCTATTTTTTTGTTTACGAACAATGATTTACCTTACTACCATTCTCTTATTCTGTCAAGACTCGGCGGCCGTTGCTGGTGATGGCGATGGTGTGCTCAAAATGCGCGGAAAGAGAATTGTCCGCAGTTTCAAACCCGTATCTGTCCGACGCTTTTTTGATTTTGCCCGTGCCGATGCCGGCCATTGGCTCAAGGCACAAAACCATCCCCTCTTTGAGTTTCTCTCCTTTTTTTCTTTTCCCATAATTCAAAATCTCCGGCTCCTCGTGGAGTCCCCTGCCAATGCCGTGCCCGCAAAGTTCTTTAACCACGCAAAGCCCTCGTTTCTCCAGATACCGCTCAATGGTATTCCCCAAATCCCCGAGAGTATTGCCCGGTCTGGCTTTTTTAATGGCAATGCTCAAGCATTTTTTGACCGCCCTAATCAATTGCCGCGCCTCCATGCTTATCTCGCCGACCGGCACGGTGATTGCCATATCGGAAAAATAGCCATTATGTGTTATTCCCAAGTCAAGGGACAATATGTCTCCTTCTTTCAAGGCGTATTCCGATGGGATGCCGTGCACTATCGCTTCGTTAACTGAAGTGCAGAGAACGGCCGGAAAATTATCATATCCTAAAAACGCGGGCTTCACTTTGGATTTAAAAACAAGCTCTTGGGCGAGCTTATTTAATTCATCGGTGGTAATCCCTGGCTTAACTGCTGATTTAATCTGTCTCATAATCTCTGCCAGGATCTTCCCTGCCTCTGCCATTATTTTTATTTCCTCTTTTGTTTTGAGCGGAATCATTTTATTGCTTTCAAAACATTATCGAAAACCACTGCCGGCGCCGGCGAGGCGTCAATCTCCGCCACCCTGTATCCCTGCTCCTTTAAATAATCAACTATGGGAAAAGTCCTCTCTTTATACTCTTTCAACCTGACTTTTATAACTTCCGGATTGTCTAATTTTTCTCTTTTAATCAATCGAGACCCGTCCAGCGGACACATTGTCAGATTTTCCGTCTCTTTGTTAAAAAGAACCGGGTGTCTCATCAGTTGACAAATCCGCCTATGGGAATTACGCCGAATACTGTCCTCTGTTTCAAGCTTAAAGAGAATAACCTTGATATTCTCTCTTCCGTAAAGCTCTGTCATCACCGGCATTATTTCTTTTGTTTCCGGCAGGGTTCTGGGACTGCCGGCAAAAATAATTGATTCTCCTCGTTCTGCCAATTTCCTGATTTTTTGATTGACCCAAAAAGCGACTAAAGGCGGAGAGCAAAGTATTCCTTCTTCCCACCGCTTCTTTTCCGCCAATAAATTATATTCTTTATCGCCCACTTTTTCAGCTTCGCCTTCTTTGGCGTTCATTACTTTTTGTTCAATAATTTTGCTTGTTTCAAAATAAAAAAGGCCTAATTTATCAGCTAAAAGCGTGGCTTGCGTGCCTTTCCCTGCCCCCGGAGGACCCAATATTATTATTATCTGCTGATTATTGGCTTTTGCCATAGTTTGCTCTAATCATATTAAAACTCTTTTTCTTTTGTTCTAAATCCCAATGTCAAAATCCCAATATCAAATCAAATCCAAATGTCAAAAGAATGCATTTCTTCAATTTGGATCTTGGATTTTGAGCTTGACTTGACATTTGAGCTTTGGATTTGGGATTTACCTTAGAGGGTCTCATACTCCCTCATCTGCAATTGAGCGTTTATCTGCTTGACCGTATCAAGCACCACTGCCACCACGATTAAGAGAGAGGTTCCTCCAACCAAGAAACTAAACGAAGTAACACCGGTGGCTCCTTTGATGAGATAAGGCATAATTGCGATAACGCTCAAGAATATTGCGCCAATAAACAGCACTCGGTTGAGAATATATGTCAGGAATGAGGCCGTAGATTCCCCGGGCCTTATGCCGGGGACGAATCCTCCCATCTTTTTCAAATTATTGGAAATCGCTTTCGGGTCAAAAGTGACCATTGTATAAAAATAAGTAAATGCAAAAACCAAGATAAAATAAGTGGTCCCCCAAGCAATCTGGTGGTTCTGAAAGTTTGCCACTGCCTTGGCGATTGAACCAATCACGCCCCCTATATTGGACAAGAAACTGCCTATCATCTGGGGGAAAAGCAAAATTGAAAGAGCGAAGATAATCGGAATTACGCCGGCCGGATTAACGTTCAACGGAAGATAAGTGGAAGCGCCTCCGTAAATCTTATTGCCCCTCACTCTCTTGGCGTATGAAACCGGAATGTTCCGCCTTGCCTCGGTGACCAAAACGACTCCTATAATAATCAAAAACGCGGCGCCGAAGAACAAAAGATAACCCGGCAATTGAGATGGGTCCCAGTTAAAAGCGAATTGATAGATATTTCCCGGAATGCTTGCCACGATGCCGGCAAAAATCAACAAAGAAACGCCGTTCCCAATTCCTCTTTCAGTAATCATTTCTCCCAGCCAAACCAAAAACATAGTGCCGGCAGTGACGGTAATCAACGCGCTTATCATCATAATCGAAGATAATGCGCCAATGGCCGGCTCTCCGCCGCCAGTCGAAGTCCTTTGGAGAAGATTAAGCATCGCGTATCCTTGCATTATCGCCAGAGGCACGGTTAAAATTCTGCCGTATTGATTGAATCTCTGCCGGCCAGCTGCCCCTTCTTCCTTGTAAATCTTCTCCAAAGCGGGAAAAATCATTGTTAAAAGTTGAAGAATAATGGTGGCGGTAATATACGGGCCGATTCCAAGCATCACTATGGAAAGCTTGGACAAGGTCCCGCCGGTAAAAACATTGAGAAGGCCAAACATCTGATACCGCTCAAAAAAACCCGCGAGATTCTGGGCATTAACGCCCGGCACCGGTATGTTCGCCATCAACCGGAATAACAAAAACATTGCCAAGACAAATAAGATTTTCTTGCGCAAATCCTTTATCTTAAAAATTTGGATTATCTTATTAAAATTCATATTCCTTCCCCGCCTTCGCCCTTCGGGCTACGGCGGGGTCAGCCAAATTAAAAGTTAAAAATAATTTACAATTTTCAATTTCTAATTTTCAATGAAATCTCAAATTCCAATTTTCAAACTATGATTTCGGTTTTTGATTCTTGAATTTTTTGGGATTTGCCTGCCCGCCTTGGGCGGGGGATTTGGGATTTATTTGGGATTTGGAAATTGGAAATTGGGATTTTTCCACGCTCCCTCCTGCCTTCTTTATTTTCTCTTCCGCTTGTTTGGAAATCTTACACCCCTTGATAATAAATTTCTTGGTCACTTCCCCCTCGCCCAAAATCTTGACTAATGGCATCTGTCCTTTTATTTTATGAATTAATTTCTTATCAAGCAAGGCCAGCGGACTTATCGCCGCGCTGTCATCAAATTTTTCCTGAAGAGTTTTAAGATTAATGACAAATATCGGTTCGCCCTTTGAACTAAACCTATACCCTCTTAATTTAGGATATCTTTTAATCAGGCCCCTGATAATCGGTTCAAGCTTGCGGCTGGCCCTGGATTTCTGCCCTTTCATTCCCCGGCCGGAATAAGTGCCACGCTTCCCGCCTCGCCCGATCCGCTTCCGGTCTTTATTTTTATGTCTTGGTTTGACTTGGTGTAGCTGCATTTTTTTATTTCTCTTTTACGACTTTAATCTGCTTAAAGCCAACATTGTCGCCTGCGCATTATTCAACTTATTTCTGGTGCCGCCTAAAATCTTGGATGAAACATTTTTAATACCGGCCAAATTGCAAATAACCCGCACTGTGCCTCCGGCGACCAATCCCCGGCCGGCTCTTTGGGGCCTCAATAAAACTACCGCTGCCCCGAATTTTGCCCTAACTTCGTGGGGAATAGTGCCTTCTTTAATGGGCACGGTAAGCAATTTTTTCTTGGCTGCTTTGGTGGCTTTTTCTACTGATTGCGCAACATCCAAGCCCTTGGCCACCCCCACTCCTACTCTGCCGTTTTTGTCCCCTGCCACGATAACCGCCCTAAACCTCATCTGCTTGCCTCCGGCAGTTACTCTCACCACTCTGTCCAAGCTTAAAAGCTTGGACTCAAACTCGTCCTTTTCAACTTCTTTTTGTCGGTTAGTTCTTCTAAACATATAATTGATTAAACTATATTTCTCGGGCGAGGGTTTCCCGAAAGATTAAAACTTTAAACCGCCTTTCCTGGCTCCCTCGGCCAATGCCTTTACTCTTCCGTGATATTTATAGCCCCCTCGGTCAAAAACAACCTTGGTGATTTTTTTCTCTTGGGCTTTCTTGGCTACTAACTCGCCTGTTTTAAAAGCAATCCCTGTTTTCCCTTTTTCCTCTTTGTCTTTTTTAACTTCTGTATCTTTCGCCGACACTAATGTCTTTTGAGTGTCGTCATTTATTAATTGAGCGTATATATGGTTTGCTGACCTAAAAACACAAAGCCGGGGGCGATCCTTTTCCCCGCTGATTCTTCCTCTTACCCTATTATGCCTTTGGATTCTTTTAATTCTTCTTTCAATCATATTATTTTGCCCGCTTATTTAAAGATTACGCTTTTACCACTCCTTCCGCTCTTTTGCCCGCCTTTCTTAAAACCGTTTCCCCGACATAACGGATTCCTTTGCCCTTATACGGCTCCGGAGGTCTTATCGCCCTTATTTTCGCAGCCATCTCGCCCACTGCCTGCTTGTCAAAGCCGGAAATTATGATAATATTCTTCTCAATCGCAAACTCTATTCCTTCCGGTTTTTTAAGATTCACTGGGTGGGAAAAACCCATTTCCAACACCAAATCATCCCCTTCAACCCTCGCTCGATAGCCCACTCCCTGAATCTCCAATTCTTTCTTGTATCCTTCGGTTACGCCCTTGACCGCATTTGCCGCTAATGCCCTTGCCAGACCCCAGTAAGCGCTGGCGTTTTTGCCCTGCTCTTTAAGATTAAATGATATTTGGTTATCCTGAATACTTGCTTCTATTTCGGGACGAATCTGAATCTTAAGCTCTCCTTTGGGGCCCTTGATGGTTATATCGTTCCCGTCTATCTTCACCTCCACTCCGCTCGGAATTTTGATTAATTTTTTACCTATCCGACTCATATTTCAATTTAGCGTTTTAGCAATTAAACATGTTAAATTGTTTAATTGTTTAATTGTTTAATTGTTTATTTGTTT
>Ga0180007_10001381_pt1 | contig 33722 bp, 29 predicted proteins | sample MM_PC_MetaG_FD_121122 | JGI IMG/M metagenome (GOLD analysis project Ga0180007, IMG submission 121122) | Groundwater microbial communities from the Aspo Hard Rock Laboratory (HRL) deep subsurface site, Sweden - MM_PC_MetaG | ecosystem: Environmental > Aquatic > Deep subsurface > Groundwater... | reverse complement strand
CTTCTACCTAATATATGATCCAAATAAGATTGATAAGACTGCTCACTCATGATGGTTAAGGCTTTAATTTTAAATTCTTCTTTGGTGAAATCTCCTATCGTATGTATCCCTAATGCTTCTAATTTTGGATAAGTTTTCTTGCCAATACCATACATATCTTTAATAGGAAGTGGGAAAAGTTTATCCACGATATCTTTTTTTCTTAAAACAGTGATCCCCAAAGGTTTTTTCATATCAGATGCCATTTTTGCTAAAAACAACGTCGAAGCAATCCCTATAGAACATGGTAATTGATACTCTGCCATTAAACCTTGTTGAATTTCTTTTGCTATATCGAGTGGGTGCTTAGTCTCTGAAGCTTGTGTCATATCTACATAAGCTTCATCTATAGAACCTTCTAGGATAATCGAAGAATATCGCTTGATAAAATTAAAGAATAAACGAGAGTACTTTTGATACAAACTAAACTGTACTGGTACAGTAATCAATTTTGGAAAGATTCTAAGTGCATCATTAATGTTCATCGCACTATGAATACCAAGTTTTCTAGCTTCATAGGAAGCAGTCGACACAACACCTCTACGCGAAGTTGATGAACCCCCAACAACAAAAGCCTTATCTTTTAAATAAGGGTCTTTAATTGCTGCACAGCTTGCAAAGAATGCATTGAGGTCAATATGAAAGATAATTTTAACATTGTTTTTCATCAAAACTCTTCCTTTGAGAGATATTTTATAGTATAATGACTATGATTACAAAGACGAGGTGAAATTATGGCTAAAGAATCAAATGAAAATATAGTAAAAACGACTAAGAAAACTGTTGTTACTGAAAAAACTGTTGCAAAAAAACCTGCATCTAAAAAAGCTGATGATGTTACAATAGACAAAGTTGTTTCAAAAAAACACTTTCAAACACCAACAGAAACTTGGTGGGGTAAATTAATTGTTTGGATCATTATGTTTGGTATGGTAGGACTTATTATCTTATCTTTCATCTTAGCAATTCTTAAGGGAACTGCTTAATAGAAAAAGCGAAAGCTTTTTTTATTTTTTAAGGAGCATTTTCGCTTGTTCTATTGCGAAGTGAGAAAGCTTCTCATCTGAAAGCATTAAAGCAATCATTTCAATTCGCATATCTTCATCTAACTTTTGAATGCGCGTAACCATACGTGCATTTTCTTTTATTTTAGTAATGCCATAATGATGGTCAGCTTTGGCAGCAACCTGTGGCAGATGTGTAATCACTAGTAATTGCATCATTTGGCTTAAATAAGCCATCTTATTAGCTACTTTCGCTGCTGTTCTTCCACTAATTCCTATATCGATTTCATCTAAAATAAGCAAGGATAGTTTATTAGCTTTTGCATAGATACTCTTTAAAGCAAACATAAATCTTGCACGCTCTCCACCACTTGCAACACGTGCTAACGGTTTAACTGGCTCACCCTCATTAAGTGATATGAAGAATTCAACTTGATCGAGTCCTGTTTCTAATAGAGCATGCTCATCATTTATGATGTCTTCAAATATAATATCAAATACTGATTTTTCTAAATCTAAATCTTTGAGTTCTAATAAAACATCTAAAGATAATTTTTTGGCAAGTTTTTTTCTTAACTCCGATAGTTTAAGTCCACTTTGGAAAGCTTGATCAAATGTTTTTTTGAGTTCAAGATTGGACATTTCCAAATAATGATCATAATCAGTAATTAAAAGAAGTTCTTCTTCAATTTGTTTTTGATACTCTATAAGTTCATTGACTGACCTTTGATACTTTTGTTCAATTTTGACAAGCTCATAACTGCGTTCTTGCATCCGATTGAACTCATCTTCATCAAAATCTAAAGTTTCAATGGTTTGAAATATTTTTGATTTAACATCATCTAAATCATAAAATGCTGAAACCAAACGTTCGCTCATTTCCTGATAAGATGGATCAAACTCTTTAATTTTATCTAGTGACTTGCCAGCTTCATAGACCTGATCAGACTGAAACATCTCGTTATCTAATAAGCCATATGCATGACGTAAGGACCCCATGATTTTATCGTGATTTTTTAATTTATCGATTTGATCATCAAGATCAGTTCTTTCATCTGGTATCAAATGATAACCTTTGATTTCAGCTACTTGATATTCTAAAAAAGACTGTTTATCGATACTTTGGTTTTTCTTAAGTTTAAGTGCTTCAACATGTTTTTTCTTTTCGAGATATTTACTGCGATCCAATAAATATTGATTTTGAAGCACATCTACTTTCTTTTGATCAACTTGATCAATAAAAACTAAGTAATATGTCTTATCATAAAGATTCATTGTTTCATTTTGAGAATGAATGCTACCAATGGTATTCATAACTTCTTTTAGTCTTGATAAGGTTGTAACTTGATCATTGATGCGCATTTGATGTCTACCACTTAAATCAACTTCTCTTTCGACTTCAATCGTTTGAGGTAGTTCAAGTAATACCTGTTGCTCTTGATTAAGCTCAAAAACACCATAAACGATGGCTTTTTGCTCTCCATGGCGAATCATTTGTGAATCAGATCTTTTGCCAAATAATAATTGCAATGACTCCATAATAATGGATTTACCTGCACCGGTTTCCCCAGTTAATGCAGTAAGTCCTGATTCAAAATCCATTTCAAGATCATCAATTAAGGCAAAATTACTAATTTTGAGCGTTTTTAACATAAAGCATCCTCAACTATTTCTCTAACATCAACGAGCTTTTCATTCTTATTGATATATAATACGTATTCTTGATTACCAGCTTTACCCTTTAATCCTGATTTCTTAATACCTTGAATAGAAAATCCTAATGATCTTGCTTCAATTAAGACCTCAATTAAAATCTTCTTATGTATTTTCATATCTTTTAATACACCTTGTTTGAAGTGAATATTACCTGCTTCAAATTGTGGTTTAATTAAGGCTACAATCTCACCTTTAAATCCTTCTAAATGCTTTAAGATTGGTTTAATTGATGTAAACGAAACATCGATGACAATGATATCAGCATTTGGAATGGACACATCTAAGATATTTGTTTCCTCAAAAAGATGAACACGAGCATCACTTTTTAGTGGCTCAACCATTTGTTTTTTACCTACATCATAAGCGTAGACTAGACTTGCTCCATGTTGTAGGGCACAATCAGTAAATCCACCTGTTGATGATCCGATATCAATGATAGTTTTACCATTAAAGTCAAGTTCATAATCAAAAATTGCTTGTAATAATTTTTCACCAGCACGACTAACAAAGCTTGGTTGTTCTAAGATTTTGATTGTTTCTTGATCAACGGAATATCCTGGTTTTGTCTGAATGATATCATCAACTGAAACTAAACCACGTTTGATTAAGTCAGTCGCTTGGCTTCTGGATTTTACCATTTGTTGCTCTACAAGATATAAATCAAGTCTCATATTACATAATCCTTCAAAATATTTTTAACAGCGTCAAAATCCATTTGATGTTTTTTAAGCATGTCATGATAGAATCCATGTTCAACAACCTGTTCAGTAATCGACATTTCTAACATTTGATTTTTGTATGCATTCTTTGCCATAAACTTCAAGATTTGTGGATATAAAGAACCTGAGTTTGCAAGTTCTTCATAGACCAATATTGGTTTGCCCAATCGTGCCAATTGATGCATCATATCTTCATCTATGGGCTTGATAAATCTCGCATTAACAATCATAGCATCCAATTTCAAATCTTGCTTAACTGCTTTTAATAAATCAAGACTAGGACCATAACTAATTAATACGATCTCTTTACCTTGTTCTAAGACTGTCCAAACCGGTTCAATCTCTTCAAATTTTATATCCTCGACCTTTGGACTTGATGCGACAACACCTCTTGGGTATCTCATAACGAATGGATTATTTTGCTTCATAAAGCCATAATACAGTAATTCACTCACTTCTTTTTCATTGTATGGCATAGTAATCACTACATGAGGCATGAGATAAAACATTGATACATCAAATAAACCTTGATGTGTTGATCCATCTTCACCTACAATACCAGCACGATCTATGCCAATGACGACATGATGATTACTTCTTGCGATATCATTTAAAATTTGATCGAATGCACGTTGTGCAAAAGTTGCATATAAGGGAAGAAAAACAGGGATACCTTGATGAGCAAGAGATGCAGCCATTGTAGCAGCGTGTTCTTCAGCTATGCCAACATCAATATAGCGGTCTGGGTACTTCTTACTAAACTCCATAAAATGAGCACCAACAGCCATTGCAGGCATCACAACAAATGTTTTAACATGTTCTTGCAAAGCATCCATATTTAAACTGATGAGTTCACTCCAAGAAATACCAATCTTTTTAGGTTCTCCTTGTTTAGAGACACCATGAAAAGTTCCAATCTTATCTTGTTCTGCTTCGAAATGTCCTTTACCTTTTTCGGTAATGATATGAAAGACAACTGATTTTTTAATCTTTTTCATGCGTTGTAAATTATAAATTAAACCTTTTATGTCATGTCCATCGGTTGGACCGACATACATATAGCCCATATCTTCAAAAATGTTTTGTCTTTGAAAGAATCCTCTTAAGCCGCGTTTAACTCGACCTAAAAAGTTTAATATAAATTTTGGTAAAACGATTTGCCAAAATCTTTTCATTTTGATGAACAATTTCATCGATCTAAATCTAGTCAAAGCCATTGAAAATGATCCAACACTTCTTGAGATACTCATTTCGTTGTCGTTTAATATAATAATTCCTTTGACATTTTTATCTGTTCCAAGTAAATTTAAAGCCTCAAAGGACATACCATTAGTAATCGATGCATCGCCAATAATCGCAATACCTTCGCCAGCTTCTTTTTTGATATGTTTCGCATAAAGAATTCCCATCAATGCAGATAAAGATGTTCCAGAGTGACCACTTTCCCATTGATCATGTGGTGATTCTTGATAGTTGATATATCCAGATAAGCCATCCGTATGTCTTAAAGTTGAAAACTCGTTAATTCTACCTGTTAATATTTTATGCGTATAAGCTTGATGACCTACATCAAATATAAAAGCATCTTCTGGGCTATCAAATACATAATGTAGAGCAATAATTAATTCGATTGTTCCAAGATTAGAACTTAAGTGACCACCAGTTTTCGGTATGTTTTCAATCAAAAAAGAGCGTATGTCAGATGCTAACGCTTTGAGTTCCTTATCACTCAGTTTTTTTAGAAAGCTGGGGTCCTTAATATCAAATAAATTCATTATGACTTAATTTCCTTGACAATCAGTTTTTCTGCTTCCTCAAGCATTTGATAACAAGCTTTTGAAAGTTCTAGACCCAATTGATATTTTTTTACAGCTTCATCAAGTGCAATATCTTTATTTTCTAAGTCTTTAACAACTTGTTCTAAAGATTTAAGTAATTCTTCAAATGATTTCTTTTCCATCTTTTTTCTCCTTTATGTGAACAATCTTAGCATCTAAACTGCCATCTTTTAAACGAATTGAAACTTCATGATCTACCTTAACTTGTTCGACTGACGTAATGACTTGATCATCATGAGTAACAACTGCAAATCCTTTATCCATGAGCATTAAAGGATTTAAAGCAGAAAGTGCTGTCTTTAGAATGTCAAATTTATATCCTTTACGAGTGAAAATATCATGTATGTTTCTTTCTAATCTCAGCTCCAAATTCTCTCTTTTATCGATTAATCCCTTAATTCTTTCTTCAGGACTTCTCATTTGATGCTTATATTCATCAACTAAATGTCTTTTTGTTTCGAGTTGATAACTCATGAGTTGATTTAAGCTTAATTGATATCTTTTAAGATCAGTCTTTAAATTCTCAAGTTTAATATCCGGTGATAATCTATCCAATCTTTGATCCAAATACAGTAATTTAGTCTTTATATCAGAAAGCACTTGACTTATCTTATATTCAATTTGGTCCATTGATTCTTCAATCTTAATGAATAAATCAGCTTTATTTGGTGTTGCAAGTTCTGCTGCTGCGGTAGGAGTTGGTGCTCTTAAGTCAGATACGAAATCACTAATTGTAAAATCTGTTTCATGACCTATTGCAGTAATGATTGGGATTTTAGAGTCATAAATTGCCTGAATGACTGGCATCTCATTAAATCCCCAAAGATCTTCAATTGATCCTCCACCACGACCAACAATTAAAACATCAACTTCATTTTTAGCATTTGCTAGTAAAATCATGTTTCTAATGCTTTCAGCACAACCAGGTCCTTGAACTAATGCAGGATATAAATGCAACTCAGCAAGTAAGTATCTTCTATGCATTGTATTTTTAATATCTTCAATGACTGCTCCTGTAGGAGATGTAACCACACCAATGACTTTAGGAAACTTGGGAATTGGTTTTTTATGTTCATCAGAAAAATAACCTTTTTCTAATAAATCCTTCTTTAAAGCTTCATATTTTAAATATAATTCTCCAATACCGTCAAGTTTCATCGAAGATACTTGAAGACTATAAGTGCCACTAGGTTCATAAACACTGATTCGACCAGTAATGAGTACATGATCGCCTTCTTTAGGCTCAAATTCAATCCTGGATGCATCCCTTGAAAACATGATTGCGCTCATTTGAGCACCTTCATCTTTCAATGTGAAATAGAGGTGACCTCTACTATGTCTTTTGAAATTGGAAATTTCGCCTTTAATTAAAATCGAAAAAAGGTGCTTATCACCTTCAAGTTTGGCTTTAATATATTTAGTTAAGGCGGATACTGTTAAGTAATTTTCCAAACCCATCATCCTCTAAGTGTTTTTGCTATATTATCCAAAACCTTATTGGTAAAACGATGTTGCTTTTCATCATCAAGATCAGAGAATTCTTTGGTTATTTCTACTGCTTCATCAATAATAATTTGTTTAGCCAAATCAGTTTCTAATAATTCATAAACTGCTAATCTAATAATTGCTCTATCTAAAAAAGCTAAGCGATACAAACTATATTCATAAAGATGTTTTTCTATGATTTGATCAATTTGTTCTGTTTTTTCTATGAGTTGACTATAAATAGTCTGTGCTTCTTCAATTTCAAAATAAGGAATAAACGGGAGTTTATCACTTAAATATAAGTCGTATTGATAAATAGCATTCATAACTTCAATTCTTATTTCTCTTCTTGTGACATTCATATAATGTACCTCGTTAATATTGTAGCATATATTGATCTAGATTGAAATGTTCAAGCAACAAAAAATATGGATTATTTTCCTATCTTTTATTGCTATTTAGCATTCAAAATACATTCAATTAGTCCAAACACCATCCTTTTTAGATAATTTTAATAATCATCATATGAATCCATTCAATTTTAATACAGTTTTGTGCTATCATAATAGAGGATGCTTTATAAACGATCAAGGAAGTGGTAAAAATATGAAATCATACAAGCTTATATTTGAAGAAACATTTAATTATAATGGAGAAGTCAATCCAGATTACTGGAATTATGAAATTGGTGATAAGTGGCCTAATAACGAATCACAATGCTATACAAGATCACTTGAACAATGCTTTGTTAAGGATTCAAAGTTACATATAGTTGCTTCGATCTATGATGAACCAACATGTAAATATAGATCAGCTAAAATCAATACCTATGGTAAACAACACTTTTTATATGGCAAATTTATCGTTAGAGCAAAAATGCCACAAGGTAAAGGCAGTTGGCCAGCGATTTGGTTTTTAAGTATAGCAAATAGAGAACGTCACGTCAGATGGCCTTTGTGTGGTGAAATAGATTTAGTTGAATTTGCTGGTAATCGAAGTGGATCCGTTTCATCAGCAATTCATACTGAAAGCTATAATCATAGAATAGATACACACAAAGGTAATAGAATACAACTACCTACTGCATCTGAAACATTTCATGATTATGAACTCATTTGGACAGAAAACAGACTAGAGTTTGCTGTTGATGGACAAGTTTATTTAACAGTTGATAAACAAGATGGCGATACAGAAAAAGAATGGCCATTTGATCAGCCCTATTACTTAATTCTCAATCTTGCAGTTGGTGGTTGGTATGGTGGACAAATAGATGATTCAACTTTCCCATTCGAATTTGAAATTGATTCAATTAAAGTCTATCAAGAAAAATAAAAAAGGGCATTGCCCTTTTCTTTTTATCTATCCATTTTTCTTTTCTTAATGATTGCTATGGTTGTTGATGATAAGACGAGCACTGCAACTATGATGATTGCGATATAAGTTCCAGTTCCTAATCCATCTCCATCATAACCTTTACTCGCTAAAATTTCTTGCCATGTTGTATCCATTTGTGTTTTAAGATCTAGATTATAGCGATACACTTCATCATTTACACTCATTCTCACATCATATGAAGCACTATAATCAGCAAATGAGCCATCAACTGCTAAGACATCTTCAAAAACATCTTTTCTTGGTGTAGAATAGCCAACAAACTCAGTGTTTTGTAGTGTACTATCATAAGTAAGCATGAAATTAATGAATGCATAAGCTAATGTTTCATTTGCACCATTGGGTAAAACAAAGCCATCAACCCAGATATTTGTTCCCTCTTCTGGGACATAAAAATCTAATGCATCATTTTCACTCATTAGAAAATTTGCATCACCTGAATAAGAAATGGCCATATCATATCTTGATGGTGCAAGCATCGCATCGAAAATTTCATCAGTAATAACATCAGTTTCTTGAGTCAAAGCATCATTTAACCACGCAATAGCAGCATTAAACTCAGCATCTGTTGGATCATTAATTGTTGCAGCACCAGTAACTTTAAGTGCTGGCATGAAAGCATCTCTTGAGCTATTATAGAAAGCAACTTTATAATCAGTATTTGTCAGTGCATTCCAACCATCTAAATCAGCTGGAGCTACTGTTTCACTATTATATAAAATACCAACATTGCCCCAAAAATAAGGTGCTGAGTACTCAAGCAAATCAAACCCGTTTGTACCATTCTTAACTTGATCTAAAATTGATGCTAGACCATCAGCCAAATCTGAATCTGGATCAAATGTAGTGATTTTAGACCAATCCATAGGCATAATCAAGGACTCAACTGCTAATTGTTCAATTGCATAATCACTTGGGATAACCAAATCATATTGATTACCTGCTTTAATTTGAGTAATAGCAACTTCATTTGAATCAAAAGCAATCTGTTTGACTTTATATCCAGATGCTTCTTCAAATTGAACAACTAAATCATCATCGATATATTCTCCCCAGTTATAAAGTCTTAATGTTGGTAAAGATTCACATGAGACAAGTAACACGGTAACTACTAATAATAAACCTAACAATAAACTTTTCTTCATTCGATTTCCTCCATCTTGTTTCCAGTTTTAAAATAATCATATGTAATTTTCCCACCAATGATCACTAAAATAATCGTTGATAGTGCATTGATAATTGGTTTAGGACTTAAACGGTTCGTATAAAGATAAATGGATATATTTTTATCTCCACTTGATCCTGCAACGAAATAACTAATAATAAAATCATCAAAAGACATTGTGAACGCAATCGCAGCACCTGCGATAATCGCAACTTTAATTTGCGGTAAAATGACTTTCAGTAATGCTTTAAAAGGTGATGCTCCAAGATCATAAGCTGCATCTGCAATATTCGGATCCAAGCTCTTAACCTTAGGGTAAACTGTAATTAAAACATACGGTGTACTAAAAGCAATATGTGCTATTAACATCGTATTATAACTAGGGGCAATTTGTAATGCCCCAAATAATACAAGTAATGAAACAGCTGTAATAATTTCAGGACTAACAATAGGAATGTTATTAACACTCATCGTTAAATCTCTAATAACCTTTTTTGTTTGAGTCAATGCGATAGCTGCTAGTGTTCCTAAAATCGCTGATACCAACGTGGAAATAACAGCAATCCATAATGTCATAAATACAATACTTTCTCTTGGATTGGTGTAATTAAATAGTTCACGATCAGTAAACAATTCAATGTATCTATCAAATGTAAAGCCAGACCACCTTACTAAAGAATTGGCTTCATTAAAGGAAAATACAGCAATAGAAATGATTGGAGCATAAATAAATATAAAGACAACAACTAAGAAAATAATAGTTGGAGCACTAGAACGCTTCTGCTTCATTTCTATTCACCCCCTTGTATTTATCTAATTTCTTTATGTAATAAACAATGCCTAGAATAACAAGGGATAAGACGATAGCAATAGCTGATGCATAACTAATTAATCCATTATTGATGATGCTCTTTTCAATCAATGTACCTATCATATAAATATTATGGCTTGGTGCCAAATATTGAGGAATGATAATGGTTGTTGCTGCTGGTAAGAAAACCATTAAAATGCCTGATAGTACGCCTGAAAGAGAAAGTGGAACAACAACCTTTAAAATAGTTTTAAAGCGATTAGCACCTAAATCTGAGGCTGATTCAAGTAAACTTGTATCTATCTTAGAAAGGACTGCAAAGATCGGTAACACCATAAATGGTAAGTAAACATATACTAGACCAATGACAACCCCTGGAATTGAATCAATTAAATAAGGGAAGAACATCCGCATGATCTGCTCTAGTGCTCTTACACGTAATAACATATTAATCCACATCGGTGCATTGATTAATAGCAATAAAGAAATTTGTAATCTCGGTTTTAACTTTGTTAAGATATATGCAAGTGGATACCCGATGATGAGTGTAACAATTGTTGTTGCTGCTGCTATCCATAAGCTTGTTGCCATAGAATTGACAAATGTTGATGCTTTTAGAAAATCAAGATAATGCTCAAATGTAAAACTGATTGGAAAAATACCTGATGTATGATCCAATTGAAATGATGAGATAATCATTAAAAAGATAGGAATAACGACCAAGACAATTAAAACAAAATAGTAAGGTACACCTAAGGTGAGTTCAAACTTCTTTTTAGGTTTCACCTTTTTTTGATCATGGTTCTGCACTACCATTGCTCCATAATATGCAAATCTTCAGGTCCGAAAGTAATATCTATTTTTGTTCCTTCACTTGCATAATCTGTTGTATGTATTGTATAAATCCGGTCTTTGGTCTTTACATCTATCTCATAATGCACACCTTTAAAAGCTATACTATCCACGATACCGGTTAAAATACCAGTCCCTTCTTTAACAATATCAATATCTTCCGGTCTAATAACGATATCTACTTCTTCATTTCTTGCAAATCCTTTATCGACACAAACGTAATCAACACCATCAAAAAATACTAAGAAATCATCTTTCATGACCCCTTGAATAATGTTAGATTCACCAATGAATTTAGCAACAAATGTATTTGCTGGTTCATTATAAATATCTTCTGGTGTTCCTATTTGTAGTATTTCGCCACGATTCATAACAACAATCTTATCTGACATAGTCAATGCTTCTTCTTGATCATGAGTTACATATAAGAAAGTAATACCAGCATTTCTTTGGATTTCTTTGAGTTCATATTGCATTTCTTGTCTTAATTTTAAGTCCAAAGCCGCTAGAGGTTCGTCAAGTAATAAGACCTTAGGTTCATTAATTAAGGCGCGTGCAATCGCAACTCTTTGTTGCTGCCCTCCAGAAAGTTTATGGACTGGTCTAGATTCATATCCTTCTAAACCAACCATCTTTAAGTATTTAATGACTTTTTCCGAAATATCTTTTTCCTTAGTCTTCCTCGTTATAAATTGTTTCTTTAAATCTAATATTTCATTTCTTTTTTCTTCTTTAATGGACTCATCTTTTTCACTCTTGATTGCTTTTTCTATAAGAGCTATGGCTTTCTTTAAGTCTCCATTAGGATCTCTTAAATAACTAACAGCTTCCTTCAATTCTTTTTTTAGTTCATTGATTTCAACTTTATCAGTTGTTAGTTTCATTTTTTCTTGATATTGATCTTGAACATCTTTTATTTTTGCAAGAGTAGCAAGAGAATCATTTTTAACTCTAAGTCCAAAAGCAACATTTTCAAATACATCTAAATGAGGAAATAAAGCATAGCGCTGAAAGACAGTATTCGTTGGTCTTTTATGTGCTGGTGTATCTAAAATGGATTTGCCATCAAAAAGAACTTCACCTGCACTGGGTTCAACAAAACCACCGATAATTCTTAAGGTTGTTGTTTTTCCGCATCCAGATGGACCAAGTAATGTGACAAATTCATTTTGTTCTATAGTCAAATCAATACCACGTAAAACAACCTGTCCATTAAATTCTTTAGTGATATCTTTTAATTCGATAAGTGCTGGCATATAATCCTCCTTGTTGTTTACTCAAGATAAACGCTTATGGCTAATCACCACCATAAGTTTAGTGATTATAAACCATAAGTTAAACAATAATAAACTACAACATATATATTATATATGATATGAAATAAATGTCAATAATTTCGTTTACAAACTCGAAAATGCATCTTATTCTTGGTTATAATAAATTTTATGTTATACTTTAATTACGAAACTATTTGAACTATTGGAGGCATCTATGTTAAAAGCAGCATTAGATCTGCAACTTAAGAAGAAATATATCATCCAAGCAATCATTTTCTTTTCGTTTTTTATAGTCATCTACACAACAGTTGACTTCTTGAATATGTCTTACGCTGAAATGGCTATAGCTTATGGGTCATATCTAGTGACTTTAAATATCATTTTAAATATCATCATGTCTTTACTAAGTACTATCTTAATGAATTTAAGCACAGCAATGGTAGAACTTAAAGGTAAAGAAGGTAAGGGAACAACATTCGGATTCTTATCCGTTCTATTTGGTATCTTAACTTATGGTTGTACTTCTTGTGTCATTGGATTCTTTGCCAGTATTGGTATTGCTTTTTCTGTCATTGCACTACCTTTAGCAGGATTCCCATATAAGTTAATTTCTCTTGTTTTAGTTTTGATTGGTTTATATTGGATTATTAGAGAAATCAGATTTGGCAAATGTAAAATTAACTAGTCAGTCATGCTTGACATCACAACTTATTCGGTATAATATGAAATTGTAGGTGTGAGAGAGCGTGGGCAAGATGCCAAGAAAAATAATCATTGAAACCGATGAAATGAATGAAGAAACAAAAGATGGATTCAAAAGAGAATTCAAAGATGAATTTAGAAGAATGCATGAACATAGACCATTTAGAGGCGAACCTTTTAAGAGACCCAACTTTAACATGGCAATTGAAAAGGAAGTTAAACTTTTTACAGATAAAACTGTCATGGTTGAGTATGTTAATAGTTTGACAAATATTCATGATGTTGAGATTTACAAGATTGAAGATGATCTTTATAAGGTTTTAGTAACAAGACGTAAGAAAGAAAATTTGCAAGAAGAAAAAGAATAAGAATCAAAAATACGATACACCTACATTAGAGAGCAAACATGCTCTCTTCTTTTTTTATTGACATAAAGATAGAATAGGGGTAAAATATAAATGTGACAACAGTGTCACATAGAGGTGAGTTATGCCAACTCAAACTTATTTCAATCTTCCAATGGATAAACAAGAACGCATCATGGATGCTGTCATTCATGAAATGGGTATCAACACCTATGAAAACTTAAATGTCGCAAATATCATCAGACAATCCAAAATACCAAGAGGTAGTTTTTATCAATATTTTATTGATAAGGATGACCTTTTTAATTATTTTTACCAAGTGATGGTTCAAAAAAAGATTGTATTTATGGGTGATTTATTTCTTGGTAATCTGGATTTACCATTTCTTGAACGTTTTGAAAAACTTTATGCAAGTGGCATCAAATTTGGAACACAAAATAGTGATATTTTTAAAGCATCTCAAAAAATTTTTACTTCAGATCATTTCATGAAATCAAAAATGATGAAACAAGGTAATGAACAAGGTATAGCCATGTTTACTGCATGGATTAAACATGATCAAGAGTTAGGCAGAATCAAGGATTCAATCGATGCAGAACTCTTAGCTGCACTATTACTCGAATTTTCAAGTAAGGTTACATTTGAGGAATACTTCAAAGATGAAGTAGACTTATTAAAAATAGAAACAAAGATTCATTTGATTGTAGAAATATTAAAGAAGGGAATTGAATAATATGTTTGCTGTAGAAAATCTTAGATTTACCTATCCAAAGAATACAGAAGAAACAATTAAAGGCATTTCGTTTAAGATTGAAAAAGGGGAAATATTTGGCTTTTTAGGGCCAAGTGGAGCTGGGAAGAGTACAACTCAAAAGATTTTAATTAAACTCTTGGACAAGTATTCTGGCGCTATCATGTACAATGGCCAAAATATCGCTGAATTAGATGATAGCTTTTTCGAAAAAATTGGAGTAAGCTTCGAAATGCCCATTCATTTTTCTAAAATGACAGCCATGGAAAACATCAACTTCTTCTTAAAACTCTATAAGAATAATGCAGATGTTGAAGCATTGATGAAACGTGTTGGATTATGGGAAGATAAAGATAAAATGGTTGGAGAATACTCTAAAGGGATGAAAATTCGTTTAAATTTTGTTAGAGCAATGCTTAACAGTCCTGAAATGCTCTTCTTAGATGAACCAACCAACGGTTTAGATCCCACGAATGCTATGGTATTAAAAGATATGATTCGTGAATTTAAAAAAGGTGGAGGCACCGTCTTCTTAACTAGCCATATCATGACTGATGTTGATCAATTATGCGATAGAGTCGCATTTGTCGTTGATGGAAAGATTATTGAAATAGATAGTCCAAGAAACCTTAAAATCAAATATGGCAAAAGAACAATGAAACTTGAGTATAAGGAAAATGGAAAGACAGTATTAGAGGAATTTCCAATGGATAATATCGGACAAAACGAAAAATTCATCGAAAGACTTAAAACCAAAGAAATCGAAACACTTCATAGTGGTGAAACGACTTTAGAAGATATTTTCATTCTCGTAACTGGTGTAGGACTTTCTCATGAAGCATAATCATTTACTCATCTTAATCAAAGGAGAACTTCAACGTTTAAATAAGTATAATGTAACGACCATTAGCTTTGTTGTTGCACTCATTTGGTTTCTACTTCTTTTCTTTATTAAAGATAATGGTTTACTTTCGCAATTGTTACCCATGGTGATCGTTATTGATGCATCGATGATGTCAATTATCTTTATCGGTGCTGTCATGTTCTTTGAGAAAACTGAGTCAACATTTTCGACGATGCTTGTGACTCCTGTTTCTAATCGTGACTTAATTTTATCTAAGACAATAGCAAACACGATACATACCGTTTTATCTTCTTTACTGATAGTTGCTGTCTTCTATTTTGTAAGAGATGTACAGATCAATTGGTTTTTGATTGTTCTTGCTTTAGTCATCTCAGTTTTCTTTCATAGTTTGTTAGGTTTCTTCTTTTCATTTCATTCGAAAGATTTTACTTCCATGCTTGTTGGAGTGATGAGTTATGCTTTCATCTTTTCGACACCAAGCTTACTCAACAATTTCAATTTAGTCTTTAAGGGTGAAGTTTGGGAATATATCTTCTTAATCCTTCCTACACAAGCAACCATCAAGCTCATTGAAGTTGGATTTGGTGCCCCTATTGAAGCAAAATTCTACATCAGTTTAGCAGCATTACTATTGATGGGTACACTTGGTTATTTCTTCTACATATTACCTAAATTTAAGGAATATGCAGTTAAGCAAAGTGGGGTGTGATGATGTTTAAAAGAATATTAAAACACGAACTCAAAAACATATTACGTGATAAAATGTACATTTTCTTTGTCATCTTTTCACTCTTAATGGTTGTTGTAGGTCTATTCTTAATTCCATATCTTAGAGAACTAGAAACAGACCTTGCAGCTAATTTAGTGACAACTGTTTTCATCTTAATGAACAGTTTCTTATATGGTGCAATCACTGGTTTTACCCTGCTTGATGATCAAGATGATCATGTCTTGTTGTCTTTAAAGATTACACCGATTAAGGTCAGAGCTTATATTCTAATTAAGATTGCTATTAGTTATGTATTTGGCTTTATAACGACATTGTTGATTATTCTAACAACAGGATTTACTCAAGAATCAGATTTAATTAACATCTTGTTTATTCTTATTTTAGCGCCTATGCAAGGACCGATTTTAGCCCTTCTTATTAATTCATTTGCTAGTAACAAAGTTGAAGGATTTGTCATGATGAAACTTTCTGGTATCATCTTACTATCTCCAATTGCTGCACTATTTATTACCAATTGGACTGAATTATTATTAGGTGTTCTACCAGGATTTTGGCCCATACGTATCATCTCCATGCAACTCTTGCCATCTACACATTTCTTCTTAAATGCTTCATGGTTATATTTTATTTTAGGTTTTTTAATTAATTCATCAGTTGGATATTTATTTTTTAAACTCTACACAAAACGAGTCAATATATAGGAGGATAGATCAATGCAAATTTTAGGTGGTTTTTTAATCGCTTATGGTGTCTTTTGTTTAGCAGGTTTATTGTTACAATTCCCATTCTTGTATCATAACCCTAAGTCAAAGATTATCATAAAAATGATGGGTAAACTTGGCTATAATATTTTAATTTTAGTATTTGGACTGGCAGGACTCATTATTGGCATTCTGATTTTAGCTTAATTTAAGACCAAAGAAAAAAGGACTTTGATGTTTAATCATTGTCCTTTTTTTTGTTTAATAGAATTTAACTGCCATCGTGAGTCCAAGATTCGTCTTTGTCGACAAAACCGTAGTCACGAGGTGTTTCATGTGCATCGAAAATTGTAATTGTAAAGTATCTAGTTCTATTTTTCGTACTACTATTGATATAGTAATACTTACCATTATCTAGTGATGATGGATCATAGCTAGAAACAGTATTAAGCTCATCAGTTCCATTCAATTCTATCTTATAATCATATAAGTAGTTTTCAGCATCTAAAACATCAATGCTAAATGAGTAGAATCCGCTCTTGTTACGCCCAAATCTAAACTTATAATCTTCATGACCCAACATAAACATCAGGTTCGTTGAATTATTATAACCAGTAACAGTGGTAAATACCGGTAATTCAGTCACCAAAACATCACCCACTGGTAAATTAGTTAACATGTTTTTAACATTAATGACAATCACAGTTCCATCTAAATCTGGTTGTAATGCATTACCAATATAAATGACCTCGAAAATGTAAGAAACGTTATATGTAACATCGGTGACCGTGATATGATAATACACCTGATTTAATCCGTTTTCGGATGTAACTCTATAGGTAATAATTAAATCATCAAATTCATTGACTTCACCACTGGTAAAATCGGCAGCAAGTAAATAAACATTGGGGTCATCTGGCCCTGTAACTTCTGCAGTATAGCCTCCGCCAACTAATTCTTTAGCAACGGTTGCTCCTAAAGGTAGATAGTTCAAGAAATAAGGAATGTATTCATCAATTGGGATGTTTGAAACTTGCCCATCAACTCTGAAGTCTCTCTCTTCAGCCGTTTTGGAACCGTCATAGTCAATACCTGCATAATAAATTGTAGGAGAATAAGGGCTTAATAAATCAGGAATACCCTCAGTATTAGAAACATAAATCAAAGCATAATTGGTTTCAGTTGCCAGTTCAGCAAATTGAATATCTGTAAAATAAGCATCTTCCCCTTGATTTTTAGTGATATACAGTGTACCTAAATTAATCACTGCTTCACCAGTTCTTGCATATCCCATAGCGAATTCATAATCTCCAGCGATTGCAGTACTATCTACGGTAAATACTAAATAAGTGTCAGTTACACTGATTGTAATGCCTAAGACATCATCAGGAACGATTGTAAAATACGAATTTGGATTTTCAACCTCCAAGTTATAAATGCTACTTGCATAAATTTGATCAACCCCAAAATTGATCAGAATAGATGTCGAATACGCTTCTCTTGTTACAATAACGGGATTGTTTATATCCATTAAAACCTTGTTATTGTTTCTATAGACATCCTCGATATTTAATGTTCTTTCATAAATATGATGTGTATAAACTGTTGAATTGATGCCATTTTCAGCTAAAACAGTATAAGAAATATTATAAATGCGATAATTACTTGCTGAATATGTCGTTTCATTTAATGTCACATTGGTAATAGTTGCAAAATCAGAGACAACGATTTGATCCATGAAAGGCAAGCTATAAGCAATTTCACTACTTTGATATGCTTTTGCGGCTTCTCTAGGAATCCCTGTAACTGATGTACTACTAAAATCAAACATATAACCAAAGTTCACATAAGAATTGATTGTCGTACCACTTGGAACAACTGTTCCAGAAGCGTAATGTTCGATACTTGATATCGAACTTAAACTTGATCCTTCTTTAGTGAATGTGTAGTAAGTACTTGTGTCTAGATATGGCAACAACTTAAATCCAACGCGATATAAACCTGATCTTAAACTAGGATTAACACCTAATGTAAAACTAAATGGATGATAAGTTGCAGTTGTAACAAGTGTAGATGCTAAGGAATAGTCTTCATATTCTACAAATACATAAGATGATGTTAAAGTATCATAATACTCTAAAGTCACATTATCCATATTGTCACTACCAAGTTCTAGAATATCAATTCCAATAGGTAAAATAAATCCAGGATCTCTAAAATTAAAGACTAGTGTTGATCCAACCTCATCGGTTGTAATATTTGAAGTAATTGAAGTTATTACTGATCCACCATCGATTTGATAACTATATAAGTAAGGTAGAGTTGGTGTTGAATCATAGGTTACATTCAATCTGACCTGATAATCAGTGACATAGTTATCATTCAAGAATGATGTAAAATACTGTGAAACCTGGCTATAGGATGTAAAATAACCAATGGTAATGTAGCCCGTTGTCAAGTTATTCAAGTCAAAAGTATAACTAAATACTGGATTTAAATCTGGCCAATTCGGATCTTCAGGAGGTAAATCAACAAAATCCTCAAGTAAATCTCTATAATCACTCACATAGGCACTTGTATTTGTGCCATAAGGTAAATCATAATAATCTTCTATGGTTTGTGCGATGACAGCATTATTAGGTAAAAGTGCACCTAATATTCTGTAATCTACAGTTGCTATGCTTCCCCCATTAAAATCAATAGTTGCTAAATTTAAATTAAATGTAATCACACCTGTTGGCGCAATATCAGTAGGGTCAACAACTGTAGGATTGTATAGTCTTGTTTCAGACCCATTGATTTCTTCTAGAAATAAAGAGGATTCATTGTCATCTAGTAAGGCTGATTTATCACTATATCTTGTTTGGAAGAGCGCTTGATAATCTAATAACAAAGTAGAGTAAGTGGGATCTTCTGCAGCTGTTATACGTGTTGAACCTGTATAATCGATGTCATATGATGGAAGCTCATCTCCATCTAAAGCAAGTGGCAATAGATTGTTAAAGACCATATTTGCTGGCAAAATGGATCCAAAAGTAGAACCTGAGGATGTCGCTAAGACATACATTCCATTAGGACGTGAATCAATAAACGTATCAGATAGATTTCCATTTTCAGCAAAATAGATATATTGCTGCAATACGGGATCAGTAATCATGTCGAAAGATGATCCATAAACATATTCGCCTTGAGGATCAGTTGCTTCTTCAGTGATTGTTGGTATAGGTAGAGTTGTCGCAAATAAATAATAACCATTTGGAACCGTTGAAGTGGATGAACTGCCAGAAACCTTCGTTGATTCTATGTCCCAAACTTGATGATAAAGCGGTAAATCATGTTCATATTTAAATTCATTTAAGGTACCAACATAAACAGATGAACCTGAGACAGCTACCCAACCAGATGCGTTATATACAGGTGCATCACTTCTTGAAATGACTTCTGTTTGATAATTTGCGTAGACAGGTGTTTCATTTGCATATTGCACGTATCTTCTACCATAAAGACTAACTTCTGTTCTAGACTTCGTTTGTTGGTATGTTGTTCTTAACCACTGACCAGCACCACTATCATATGTGTACTCATATTTTCTAGATTCAATTGTGATATTTGTGTTTGTTCTTGTTGCGTAAAGTGAGTTACCATATGTACCAGAGTTATCATAAAAATATGAAACACCAGAAAACACAGTTTGTGTTGTGTCGTTTTTTCGTGCTGAGTAGTACTTAGCATTTCTAAAAACATAATATTGAAGTGAACTAAAATAATTATAAACCTGATCTAGACGCCCAATCAAATCTACATTAGGATCCATATTAACAATAAAGTTGAATGTCGAATATTGATCATTTACGCCATACATCCGAAGATTTGCTCCACGTTGAAGACGTCCAAAAATACCACCAAATCCGCGTTTATTTTCTGGCATCACTCGAATGTCTGAATATGTATCAGGAAAAATAAATTCATCATCAACTGCATAAAAATGATCTCTGATGGTCTCATAATCTAAAATATCTACATTGTTAAAATTAGCATAATTTGTTGCTGAGGTACCAATATCAAATGCTCTAACAGTACCATAATTAATGGCTGTATCGATTTGGACATACTGTGAAGTGTCAATAACAACTGTTGCTCCTACGACGCCTCCAGCAACATCCGTTGAACTTATCTGTCCATGATTAATCATACGTCTCATCACGGATAAGCCATAACCAATAACTCCTCCAGCAGATGCGTTAATGCCAGGTCTTTCTTGAGTTCCACTTCTTGTATAAATATAAGTATAGGTTCCATAATCGCGTGAATAATAAGTATTATAGTAAGTATATGCTTCAACAGGTTGTGTAATATCAAATAGATTATCTTCGACACTTACTCGAATTCTAGAGTCCGAATAAATGGATATGGAGATCGTCAGTGCAGAAACATCACCATAATTGATACAATTAGATAATATTGAATCCTGAATATTAGCATTGGTTGTATTTGTCGTAATATAAGTACTGATCTTATAAATGGTAATGACGTTTCCATATTCTAATTCACGATAAATGGCGAGTCCTAAAATGCCACCAGCTCTAGAGAAATTTTTAGAAACACCCAATATTGTTCCACTATTACTCGAATCATAAATACGTGATTTGTCACTTAAAACTGCAGATGCAATGCCGCCAACGACTGTACCATAACGATATTTAGTAGTTGAACCACCAGATGTAGCATCTGTATTGAATGTTACATTATAGGTATCAACATTTGAAGTGTTTTGGAATCTTACATCACCCATATTTGCTGAGTTTTGAATATCACCATCATTAAATGTAACAAGTCCACCAGCAAACACATTAGCATGTCCACTGATACCATCCACAGTTGGACTATATCTTGAAAGCAGATTTGCATTGTTAATCGAATTGATAATACCTATTGTAGCAACTGGCATCGATAGTGTGCCGTTTGGATCCATGTCACCTGAGTAATTGTAATTGACAAAACCACCCACATAGATATTATTAGGTTGCGTGTAATTTGATTGATTTGAAGTAATACCAGCAATAATGATTTCCCCGTTAACTAAGCCATTGACTATCGAATAATTATGCGTTAATGTCTTTGCAATCCCTGCAACAAATAACTGTTTTTCAACGTAGTTGCTACCTTGCATGATAAGGTTATACGCTTTAATTGTTCCATCATATGTTACATTTAAGAAATCAACATTTTCAGATAATGTAATACCTGCGATTGACATCGTTTGTTCCATGGTTTGATTGCTGTATTCAATGTCTCCACTGTTTTCAACAAATCTAAGTAACGATGGTTGATTGGAATCACTGACATAAACACCTGAATAATCATAACTAGATACTATATTCATATCTGAGTTATTATTTGCTTGTGACAATGTTAATCCTGATCCAATATTGTAAATGAGTGAAGTATACTCAAGATTATTAAAATTACCAACAGCTGGTGATCCTGTATAATAGACAAGACTTGCTGTATCGGTATTATAGATATGTATAAATTCAGCAAGTTCATCATGATTAGAAACCAATACACCTGCTGAAATAACTTCATTCGCACCACGATCGATGACATTGATGATGCCCTTATTTGTAAAATTACCAAATGTAATATTGAGTTCAAATGCACTACCGGAAGTCATTCCAATAACGCCACCAATATACTGATTTTCAGTAAAACTTGAGATGAGCTCATTCGCATGAAGCTCTCCTTCATTAGTTAAAAGTCCTAAAATATGGCTAACTTCAGTTGTGTTTGTTACTTTACCGATGACACCCCCCATATAAGTATTTGGTGCTGTAAGCGATGAAATAGATGAGGATGTTGTACCTATACCATAAATGTTCACTGCACTATAAGCATCAGTTAAAACAAGCTGATCACTATTTGTGCTGCCAACAATACCACCCATATGGTATTCAGGATTGATGACTATATCAGTTCTATAAACATGATCTGTTTGAGCAACAATCTCACCTTGACCGTAAACACCATTAATCAAACCTGATGCACTACCAACGATTGATCCTACATAAAGTTCACCAAGTGTTGCATGTCCTAAATCAATATCAACTTCAACTAAAACATTACGGATGATTCCATGATCTAGCGTACCAGCAATTGTACCTACATAAGTAGGAACACCAGCAAAATTATCTGTTTCATTTAAGCTTAAGTTCGCACTATAAAACAATAAATTATAGACTTGACCGCTTAACAGACCAAACATACCAGCATAATATGAACCTTGAGCAATACCATTAACGATATTAATATTATGAATGTAAATTGTATTATCAATACCTGCAAAAACACCAGAAAACTCAACAGTAGGTGTGTTATAACCATTTGGTGCCACACCATCCATGTCGATATTACCTGTAATGATATAATTTAATTCTCTAAATGGTGTTAATCCTGAATCTCTTGTATAATTAAGCATTTTGGAAAATGCAATCAAATCAAGTTCATCTGTAATCTCATAATAATTTGATATCGTTACATAATCTAGGGGATCATCTGATAATGCTAGATCAAACGAAGATGTAATAAAATTAAGACCCATCAGTGATGGATATTTAGGTGTTGGGTTATTTTCAGCTGGGTAATAATACCATCCAGAACCTAAAACAACATTTGATGATCTAAGCTCGGTTGTCGTCATTGAAGTAGCAAGTGAGTTTGGTGTCGTAATATTAAAACTACTACCAGAAACAGTAACTGTTTCTTGATACAATGTATCATCAAAAGCTAAATTTGAATATGTTCCACCCGAATGATTTTCATAAAGTACTGGTTGTACAACAAACCGAGATCCATAAGAAGCATTCATTACTACCTTAGCTGCAAAATATGCATCGTTAAATGTTCCATAGTTATCAAAAAGAATACCAGCTGCTTGACCAGCAGACGCTACCATGCGAATACCAGAAACAAGGGCTGTTGTTCTTGTATCGATGACATAAACGTGATTCACATTACCTGTGACATCATTAAGTCCAACGATATTAGCAGCCTTAAATAGTGTTTCACTTTCAAAATTAAACTCATAGGTTAAATTGATCAAGCCAAGATTTTGAATGGTGCCTTCATTATATGCAAACATTGCATAATAAGAAACATAAGAAACAGTTGATTCAATTTCTGTGCCTTCATTTAATATTTCTGTTAATTGATTGTAGCCAGAAAAATATAGATTTGTAATTTCAAATCCATTGCCATCAAATGTACCTTTGAATGTTTGTTGATAATGAATGCCATCGATATAAAAATCATAACCAATTGGATTAAACTGTTTAGATTTCATCACAGAGTAGTCTATATCAGTCCCCAACTTATAATGTAGACTTAAAAGAACTTCGACTGCTGCTGTAGTAAGTTTTGTTTCGTAGATCGTATATTTGAGATTATAACTTACATCTATAGACCATCTATATAATTCTTCTGCTGTATCAATTCTAATGATTTTACCCCAAGTTGCTGGATTAATCGCAACAATATTACTTGAGATATCACCAATGTTATTTCTAAAATCCGTATACGTAATATATTCAGATTCAGGTAGATTTAATACTGGAAGTTCATCATAAGAGTGAGTAGAATATACACCATATGCATCATTTGCAATGGAAGGTGTGTTTGAATTGAATATTTGATTACCAAAAACGAGTGAGAATATCGCTAAAAATGCAAATATCGTGATTTTCTTCATAACTTTATTCATTACCAGCTACCTCCCCATGGTGGAGTAGGCAATTGCCAGTTGATGATTGGTGCATCATTATTTGCTTGTATACCTTCAACAACAATTGCAAATTGTAATGAATACCCAACTGATTTTGTCTTGAATATATCACCATCAAATTCTTCAATAAATGGAATAGTCAGTTGAATTGAACTTGTCGTACGTTCAATTTTTTGAGGATAATAATAACATCCATCCATCAAATAGTTGTCATACCACTCATCAATTTTTGTTACAGTATCATTGGATGTGATGCCACCTAATGCAACTTCTGCATCATATAAATCATCATAAAGTGTGCCGTTGACATCCCAATGTCTTGAAAATTGATAATTTATTGGTTGGTCAACAATAGCAACCTCACCTTGATTACCTTCATAATCAATTGTACCAAGTGTCAACGCATCAATAATTCTAACGCGCAGATAAGTATCAATCGTGCTGTTTACTCTTATATCAACTCTTAAATTTGTAATAAAATTAGCTGCTTCGATATCAGAAACATTGATCAAATAAACTCCAGTCTTAACTCCTGCTGGAGTCCCTGGAACAACAAAATAATCTAACTCTGTGGCTTGTCCATAGAGATAGATATTATAGTCTACATCAACTTTCGCTGCTGTAACGATGAATGAATCTGTTCTGTTGATTAAAACGAACCATGCGTAAGTAATCGTCCCTAAAATGACGACTATTATCATAGATATTGAAATAACCATAAGTCTATAGCTATTCAAACGTTTCATCTTAATCTCCTTTAATCTTTATTCTGAATCAAAAAGTGTATACAATCCATCAATACTCAATTCTCCATCTTGAAATCCTACACCGTAATCAGGTGTGTATGCATCAAATCCAATTGAGAATTCAATGGTAACTAATTGGCCGGATGGTAATGGTGTTGCATCTAATATTTTAACATTATTTTCAACAGTTAGGATTTCTCCATCCCATGTATGATTGAAAACGTTACTAAAACGATAACTATTGAGTTCTACACCTTGATAGATGATTGCATTTTCATCAATTCTATCAAGAAATACATTATCAATAAGATATGGATTTTCATTCACATAGTCTAATGCTGTCGCATACCAAGTTAAATTTACAGTGCCATCTTCAATGAAGAAGAAATCAGTAAGATCATATTCAGAAGCACTTGCTGTTGCTAAGATATTCATCAAAGTAATATCTAAGGTTAGGTCTGGATCAGTTGGCGTCCCATAATTTTGAATGGTTACTTTAATATTGAGTAAGTCACCAGGTATAATCGCATGTAAGTAAGCATTCAAATCAGCAGGTTCGTTAAATGATGAATAATCTCCACCATTGATACCATACTCAATTTGCAATTCCACTTGACTATCTACTACACTTGAAGAAACATCTTGAATCTCATTCGTATCAGTCAAAGTAAACCAAGCCAAAATAACTGCAGTAAGCAGCATGAATGAAGAGATGAACATGATAATGGATATTACAACTTTTTTCATAACTTCATTCCTCCTTGACCAAAGTCATACTATGTCTTCAAAACATAAAAAGCCAGCGAATCTCTTTCGAGATGCAACTGGCTACCTAATTTAGGCCCTATAGCTTTGCGTCACTAGGTCGCCCTAGCTTTGCCAATATTTTGGTGATATTATATAATAATATCTTAATTTAATTATAGTTCTTTTTGTCAAATTTGTCAATTAAAATCACTTATTTTTCTGATCGTTTTTTAACTTTTCTTCATCTACAATTTCTTGATAGATTTTTGCTTGTTCAATCTTCTTAAACTCCTCAAGTTCTGCTTCATTTTTCTTCATCGTTTTTTGTTTACTTGCTTCGCCAATAGTCTTATACATATGAGCTAGTTCCCATATCATTAAACCTATTAATACAGCAATTAAGGCTAGAAAAACTAAACTTCTACTCGATAACATCAAGGATACTATTGGCTTTATAAAGGTAACTTTAGCATAGAATGAACCTTGATAAGAGCTTTCAGTTACAGGATGTGGATCAATTGAATTTGAAGGGTTATCACCTTTAGTAATATACTCCCCATCACTATTGATTCCAATGACTCTGTGGATGATTAAAATATTGCTTGGAGTGCCTTGAATCTCCACTGTATCTTGAAACACAATGACGTCTCCAATTTCAACATCTTCAAACGATGATTTTTGGATGATCACCATATCTCCAGGTTCTAAAGAATCATAGGCAGAACCGATCATTGATTCAGTAGGTATAATTGAAAATGAATAATCAAATATATAGACCAATTCATTGTTTTTATATGCTGATGCACCCATGAACATAATGGATATAGATAGGCCAGCAATCATGATAGTTAAGGAGATCATAATACCTGATATTATTTTTTTCATGCTTTACACCTCTCATATGAGCATACAATTCAAGGCTTACTAGACTTTGTATTTCTCTTTTGCGCTATTTACTTTTTTTTCATAATCTGTTTGTATTTTTTCTTTTGCTTTTGCAATTCTTTGCGCTGAAACTACTTTAGTTTTTTGCTTTTCATCAGCGAGTTTCTTCTTTTGAGTTGCTCTTTGTTCCCTAATCTGATCAGCTAGTTTCTTCTTTTGAATACGCTGCTCTGTCTTAAGTACTTTTAAATCACGTAAATACATTGCCTTAGCTTTTTTCTTTTCCGTTTCGATGATTATCTTTTCTTCTTCTTTGACTTTCTTCGCATTTTCCTTCAATTTTTCGTTGAAAGCTTTTTGTTCATCGTTTAGGATTTGCTTTTGTTCGCTTGTAAACTTCAAATAATCTTCAAGAATACCTTGATTAATTGATAAGTTTTCTCGTTCAATCTTGATTTTTTCTTCAATAGTTAATTTTTTAGCTAAATCGTAAGCTTTACCTTTTAACTCTTTAGCTAATTTCTTATCTAAGTCTTGAATATCCTTCATCATTCTTTTTTCAAGTCTGATTGCATTGTTGTAATCAACTTCTTTTGTTTCACGAATAATTCTAGCTACTCTCGCCTTGTCTTTAGCTTTAAGTATTTCTGTTTCAGTATCGGCTTTTAAGAGGCGGGAGAAAAACATATCATTATCAATGCTTTCTGGTCTAAATTCAAAGTAGCTTTCATAAAGTTTATTGGTAATTTCAATGGTATCTCTTAATGCTTTCCTTAAAGCAACATCATAAGAAGATGATTCATCATTATGTTTTTCAAGATTTTTTTTGAACATTTCGACACTTTGATCTAGATAATATTGATTGATTTGTGTATCTTCTAAAACAACAGGATCTGGTTGATTGATAATATCTTTTAAATTCTTTTTAACAAATTTAGGAGCTCTTCTCTTATATTCTTCAACATCAACATATTGATAGTGATCAGCTAGAGCCTCTTGATTGGCATAGACTGTGGAAAACGACATCAATGCTGTTTGATAAACATTGCGCAAATAATACTTATCAAAGGGTAGATTTTGTTCTTTCACATCTAGGTCAAAATTAAAAGTATTGTACTTATCAAGATACAACCATAAGTTCAAACAGTTATTATAATCGACATTCTTCAAAATAATTGAAGTTTTCATGATAGGTGGGACAATAGGCTTAGCATTTTTAAGTTCTTCCATGAAGTTGCTTTCTCTAAGACCATTAACCATTTTAAGTAAATTATTAATTCTATTCATCAATTTATAATTACTTCTACCATCAATATCAAATTCTATTTCATCTTTAATATTCAAGTCTATATTGAGTTCAACTTCAGATTCTCTTATAGTGAACTCTGATTTTAAGTTAAAATGCTTGCGTTCATACGATTTAACATTGTTTTTGACAATCTCATATCTTTGCATAACAAAGCGAAATAACCGGTTTATAAGTGTCATAATAAAGCGATTTTCGTAGATTGCTAAATCAACTTCAGCTTGAGTAATCAAAATCTTCTTTGGGACAACTTCTCCATTGCGAATTTCTTTGATAAGATGCGTATGTGAAGCTAGATGTCTAACAGATTCACTATTAGTTTTCTTTGCTTTTTCAATAGCAACAATCTCTTGATCGTATCTCAAACCAGATTTTGCATTTTTAGTAATCTTATCAAGACTTGGGAAAAACGATTCAATCGTGCCGATCCAATCTTCATGAAAAGTCTTTATTTCAGATATATTTTTTTGATAAATCGCATTTTCACCTGATAATAAGGCTTGATAAAAGTGATTAGGAAATTCTTCTTCCATTTCAATCTGATAAAGTGCATCAGTTAATGTTTGATGAAATTTTGTTAAATCACTCGTCTTTTTCATGTGTTTTATCCCTCATTAAAATTGTTTTTTAATTGCTGATAGATAGGCTTGGCATTCGATAAAGACATTGCGTCCAAATAAACGGTCTAATAAAGCAGATAAATCATTGATCTCATTTTGCAAAAATGGTAAATTTAAACTTTCAAATTTTCTAAATATTTTTCTAGCTACCATATAATCAAGTGCTTCATATTCTGTACCACCACATGCAATGTATGCAGGTACAAATGAACGAATCTGTTTCATAATACGATTACCAAAGGTAACTTTGAAATTTGTTGTAATAAATGTATCAAGTTTTTCTAAATTCTCCAATGCTTTAAGACTAATCGCATGATCATGATTAGCTTGTCTAAATAAGTCCTGAAGATAATCAAAACTAATGGTAACACCCTCAGTTTGTGGTGCATCGATGTAAGCAGCTTTTGCATTGATTTCAATCGGAGTTGCACGGTCATAAACTTTGTCTGTAATGGTAAATGTTGAATCATCCTTATTTGCTGTTCCAATAAACCAAACGTTTTGTGGTAATAAAATCTTGCCATTAATTAGATTTTTAGGGTCCCCAGGTTCATCATCAGGAACGACATCTACAAACCATACATCAGGATCAGGCATTTCAAGTAATGATAAAAATTCTGCAAAATAATATTCAACACGTGCTAAGTTCATTTCATCTAAGACAATAATACAAACATCATCTCTATAGGTTGTTTCATAAACAGCCTTCAAAAAATCTGTTTCATTAAATTTTTTAGTAAATTCGTTTAAATAACCAACCATTTCAGCACGATCACGCCATGATGGTTGAACTGCAATAATACTTGAATCATGTCCAAAGAATTTCCCCATTGCATAAGGAAGTGAGGTTTTCCCGGTACCAGATATACCTTCTAAAATCATTGTTTTAGATGTTGCCATACCGGCAAAGAAAGCAGATATGATCTTTCTATCGTAGAATAAACCCAATTTTGAAGCTGAGAAATTGATAAAACGTTTAACTAATGCATTCAAACTGATCATATCTTCATCACGCATATGCACAGCTGTAACTGTGTTTTCATAATCTCTATCTACTTGAATCAGTTTAACAAATCGAGATGGACCAGCATAATCTTCTTTATCATCTTTGTCCTTACGAAGATCTTGAGGTTCAGAACCAAGATTTGTGCCACCGACTGTAAGTGCAAGAATTTTATTCTTTTCATCAATTAATTCAATGGTTTTTTGATTTAAGAAAGTAATTTCTTCTAATAGTTCATCTTTTTCAATTTCTGATTTTGAAAATTTAACGTATCGACGAATCAGTTGATAAAGTTTAAGAACGATGAAAATGATGAAGGCTACATTAATTAAGATAACAATAAAAGCCATCACCCAGTCGAGTAATAGGAATTTTGAACTTGCTTCATTAAATTCATTAAAATAAACACCAACTTCATTAAAAAACAAATCGGCGAACGCTCCAAATATTTGTTTGAAAAAGTCACCGATATTCGCAAAAAATTCTCTAATGAAGTTAATATAGTATCGAGCAAACTCTACCATATACTCTCCTTATGAATCTTGTACACTATTAGATTATAGATCTGATTCTTTTTTATTCTTCATTTCTTCTAGAATTTGAGCACGTAGCTTTTCTTTTTCTGCTTCAAGATCTACGATTGTCTTTTCTTTTTCAATTGCAAACTTTTCTTCCATTTTAGATTTATTTAAAGCTAAAAGGTTTCTTGCTAAGACAATACCTTCAAAAACTAATATAATGACAACTGGTAATATAACAAATAGTGCAAAACCTGTTGGTGATTGCAAATAATCAAGTGCCGTACCAGCACCAGTCCATTTTGAAAGATACAACGCTTTTGCATCTGCTAAACGAATCGGTTGATCTGATCCAGGTGTATTATCACCTTGTGTAACTAAATATGTATTACCTTCATTTACAAAAATTTCAATAATTCTATGCGTGTTAAAAGCTTTAAGTGTTAAATCATAATACGTAATAATATCTCCAACAACGAGATCTTGTCTACTTTCATCATCAAGCATCTTGACAAAAACGACATCTCCCTTTTCAAATGAATCTTCTAGATCACCTGACATGGATTCTGATTGTACTGCTAAAAATCCTCTACCAAAAATATTTGCTATGTCATTTTCCTTCTTGACTTGAATGTTAGCTAATGAAAAAACTAAAAGCAAAACAATCACAATGTAAAATATGGTGTTAACTGATATGTTTATGATTTTTTTCGCTAACGTCTTTTTTGACTTTTCCATAATAACTCCCTTAATTTAATGTATACATAAAATATTATACTATTAGTATACACTAAAACATTCAATTCAAAGATGGACGGTAAGTGCATTTTTCAACAAAATGCACTTACCTGACTAGAATTGCGTTTTTTAGTACGTGAACTATATGCTATTAAGCAGCAGTTCCGAAGAATGTGAAACTTGCAGTGATCATTCTACCAAGAATTGAGTTATATGCATCTGCATCCCAACCTTCAACCCAAACTCTTAATGTAACTTGACCCCAATGAGATGTACCATAAGTAGTATCTGCAGTTAAGTCAATAATGCGTTGTGCATTTGTAGTACCATCAATCGCTGTAACTGTTGGAGCAACGACTACTGCAGCTGTACCTGGGATTAATGCGCCAGTCTTAGCATAGTAATAGTTATATGATCCTGCAGCACCTGTACCACCAGCACTGTAATCAACTGGAGTTGAACCATCGCCACCTAATACAACGTTATTGTTGCTAGCAGATGATTTTTCATAAGTGACAACATTATTTAATCCACCAACACTACCTTGAATAGAAACTCTCATAGCGTTAGATGCATCTTGATCAATAAGTGATAATGCTGCAACTGCACCAGTTGTTGATAAATGGGCAACGTCTACTTCCCAAGGTGTTAGAGGTGAAGTAATTGAAACTGCTGTCCAGTCAATTGCTGTAGCTGAATTTGATCTGAAATAAATTGGAATTTGTAACCAACCACTTGCTGCTGCTTCTAAACCACTTGCACCTAAGGTGTAAAAGTTACTATAACCTATAGCTGTAGTTAAGTGTGTGAAAGTAGTGAATGACGAATTAGTGATATAATCTTCAATTAATGTAGTTGTTAATGTAGTATACCAATCCACACCGTCTAGTGAAACTTCAATCCCAGTGTCAGCAACGATTTGTGCTTCAAATGGTTGAACGACTGCGGTGTTTGTTAATGTAAACCATGCAAATGTAGTAGTTCCTAAAGCTACTACCGTTAAAACGACTGTTAAAGCCGATAATACTAATTTTCTTGTGATGTTATTCATTTTCTAGTCTCCTATTTTTTCTTTTTTTTTATATTAATTAACTTTCGTTAAATTAATCCATCTATTCTGTTACTAAGTTAGCAACTTTAAACTGTAATTGAATCAAAACTCTGTCATCTTCGATTGAGTCAAATGCATCTGCATCCCATCCTTCAATCCAAATATTAACTCTAACCTTCGCACGGTAAATTGTTTTACCACTGATATTGACATCTTCTGTTGCAACCATTGTAGCAACCTGTGAATCATCATCTACTGCGATATAAGGATTGTCTGGATCAAACTGTGTAAGTCTGTAAGATACATCTTGAGTTGTTGTTGGCAACCATATATGATATCTCGTTCTTGCTACAAAATAACTGTATGCGCCATATGAGAGTCCATAACCACGGTCTGGATTTCCTGATGGATCGAAGAGGAAACTCTTTAATTCATCGGATGATCTTTGATCTAATAGATTCAACTGATCATTTTCTTCATTGACGGAAATTCTAATCGCATCACTTGCATAATATGTGTCACGATCACCTTTAAAAACCATATCAGTTTCAAGAGGTCCGTTTTGGAAATCATAATTTGATACCCATGATACGCCTCGTGATACTACGTAAGTTCCATTCATTGTTGAATCATACGATACTAAATCACTTACATTGTTGATTAAGAAAATATTTTTTTCAGGTCTAGTTGTTTGAAACCAGAGCTCAAATGATAAATAGTGTTCGGTAGCAACTGCAGGTCCTACAGCTCTTAGACCACCTAGTAGGAAATTTTTTCCATCTACGCTTGTGACATCAATTAATCTGATGTCTCCAAAGAGTTCAGTAAGGCTAGCTGCTGGTAATTCTTTTGAATAGTTAATGCCATCAAGTGAAATTTCTAACTCATTACCTGTTGACGCTCCAAGTGATATGCCGTCTACGTTATTGATGGATGAGAGTGTCATCCAAGCATATGAGACTGTTCCAAATATGATAGCTAGGAAAACCAAACTTATAATTGATATGTATACGCGTCTGATGTTTCTCATAAGCTTATTCCAATCCATTAATTGAGAAGTTCATCTGTAATCGGATCATTCCGCCCATAATTTCATCTACAGTGTCTGGATCATAACCTTCTAACCAAATGATAACTGTGAATTTCTTTTGTTGATCTGGTTTGAAGTTTGTAAATAACTTTCTCATGACGATTGTGTCTGATTGGAAATTGACACTATCAGGAACTGTTTCTGGATAGACTGGATAATTTCCATCTTCATCAGGTTCATCTGCTTTTTGATAAACTGTTCTTTCGCCATCTTCAATCACTAATATTCTAATTGCTGAATCTAAGTTGTTGTAAACGTCTGTAATTCTAATGTGATAACTGATATCGAGTGATTCGCTACCTTGATTCATTAACCAAAATGTGTATGCGACATATTCATAATCAATATCAACGTAATTACCATAAGTTGCTTCAACCTCTTCAATCTTTAACCACGAGTATGTCATGTCTCTTGCTTCAGAAATTGGTTCAGTCATTAAACGTGAGGATGGAGTATTGAAGTTTGGTTCTGTTGAGAGAATGATTCCTCTATTTTCAGCTAAGTCATCAACTGAGATGACGAAGTTTCCTGCATTTTGTCCATAGAATGTAACGATAGCGAATGCGATTGATAACATACCAGTGATGATTACACCTAATGTGAGTATTCGATTTCTAATTCTGATTCTTCTAAATCCAAGTACTTTGGAAAGTCTCACATTCACCACTCCTTTACGGTATTGTTATTAAAACAAAAACCAGCATCATCTAATGTATACCCTATGTCAAGGACTAAGTGAAAAAAGACCTTAATCATTTAAATCATTTAAGTAAGATGGTTGTTCTTTTAGAGAGCGGCCATCTTTTTTATTGTTTTTGTCTCTAAACAT
>Ga0180007_10001380_pt1 | contig 33723 bp, 41 predicted proteins | sample MM_PC_MetaG_FD_121122 | JGI IMG/M metagenome (GOLD analysis project Ga0180007, IMG submission 121122) | Groundwater microbial communities from the Aspo Hard Rock Laboratory (HRL) deep subsurface site, Sweden - MM_PC_MetaG | ecosystem: Environmental > Aquatic > Deep subsurface > Groundwater... | reverse complement strand
ATCATTTTTTTGTTAATTATTTTTGTTGGCTACTTTTTCATTTTACAGTCACAATTAATCAAAGTGTATCAAAACAAAGTTACACTTTTGGCCGGTAAATTAAAACAGCTAGATGATATGGAAAAATATTCGTTAAGTTTACAGAAATTGGAGGAAGCGGCAAAGAAGTTTGAACAAAAGCAAGAAAAAAATATTGAAAGATTCTCCCAGTTTTTACCTGCAGAGAGGAATTTAGCTAATTTAATTGCTCAACTGGAAACGGTAATGCGAGTTAGCGGATTTAACATTAATTCTTTAGCTATTACAGAAAGTTTAACAGCGAAGAAGACTGAACAACCGCCATTACCTGATGACTATGAGGATATCCCAAATGATGATTATGAGAGTTATGGTTATGAGGAAGATCAATTCTTAGATGTTGTTGCTACCCCTTCTTTGCATGTTTTAAGTATTAATTTGGCTATTCAGGGCGGAGATTATGTAAGTTTTAAAAATCTTTTAGCTAATTTAGAAAAACATATACGTTTATTTGATGTGAGCTCAATTAATTTTTCCAGTCCTGGAGATGAGGGAAGTTACAGTTTATCAATAACTACCTATTATTATCCTGAAGAAATTTAATTAATAATAAATGAACACTAACACTAAAAAAAATCCTTTAACCTTTATTATTGTTTTACTGGTGGTTATAGCAATGATTGCTTTGGCAGTTTGGTCATTTTCTAATTCTTCTAAGACTAAATCAGATTTAGAATTCAGGAAAGTTTCTTCCGGAGCCGATAAATACGTTAATGCAGCTCAAAAAACAGAGCAGCTAATTGAAGCTTATCAAGAAGATGAATTATTTAATTCTCCATTCTTCATGTCTTTAAAAGCATTCCTAAATTTACCTTTAGAGATTGGCCAAGTAGGAAAACCCGATCCTTTTAGTGTTCCCGAAGTGTTAGAAGATTTGGGCGAATTATAAAGGATCAATTTAAAAATAGATTATTTAAATATGTTAAAAGTCTCTTTCCAAAAAAGATTATTAGATGCGCTTAAGGCCGAGAATTTGATTTCTCTTCAAACATATAATGAGTATTTAAAAATTATCAAGGATAACCCTCGGAAGTTAGATCAATTGTTAGAGGATAATTCCTTGATAACCCCGGAAGTTTTAGCTCAATTTAAAGGTAAGGTGCTCAAGATTCCTTATCTTAGTTTAGAAGGAAAAATAATCAATAAAGATGTTCTAAAGATTTTACCTCAAGATCTGGCTGAAAATTATCAACTACTGGTATTTGATAAAATTAAAAATGAGCTTCAAGTAGGTTTAGTGGATCCGACAAACTACAAGGCAGTAGAGGCCATAGAATTCTTGGCTCGTAAGAAAAACTTAGAAGTAAAATATTATATTATCTCGTCTCAAAGTTTTGCTTTAGTATTCAAAGAGTATGAAAGCATGAAAGAAGAGATGGTTGAGGCATTAGGTTTTGCCGAAAAAAAGTTTGCTCCGCAAGATTTTGAAGGTAAAGAAGGGGTCACCTCTTTGGAAGATGTTATTAAAACCGCGCCAGTATCAAAAATTCTTTCAGTTATCTTAAGAAATGCTGTTGAGGGCAGAGCTTCGGATATTCATATTGAACCGCACGCAGATAAAAGTCGTGTACGTTATCGGATTGACGGTATTTTACACACTTCCTTAGTTTTACCTATTTATGTACATACAGCTTTAGTCTCCAGGATTAAGGTTTTGGCTAATTTGAAGATTGATGAAACTCGTTTACCTCAAGACGGAAGAGTTCGTCAAACTATTACCGGCAAAAAAGTAGACTTTCGTATTTCAATTATTCCTTTGGTTAATCAGGAAAAAGTGGTGATGCGTATTTTGGAATCTCCTGATAAAGCTCCCACTTTTGAAGACTTAGGATTTATGGGTAGACAGATTAAACTAATGGTGGATAATTTGAAAAGGCCTAATGGTATGTTTTTGGTAACCGGACCTACTGGTTCTGGTAAATCAACTACTTTATTTTCTGCTTTGTCAATTCTTAACCAGGAGGGTATTAATATTATTACTTTAGAAGATCCAGTGGAATATTTTATTACCGGTGTTAATCAGTCACAGGTTAAAAGTGAAATAGGTTACAGTTTTGCTAACGGCTTAAGGGCTTTTTTACGCCAGGATCCCAATATAATTATGGTAGGAGAAATACGTGATGTAGAAACTGTAGAACTGGCTATTCATGCTGCTCTAACTGGTCATTTAGTACTTTCTACTTTGCATACTAATGATGCAAAAGGTTCTATCCATCGTTTAATTGATATGAAAGCTCAACCGTTTTTATTAGCCACTACTATTAATGTAATTATTGCTCAACGTTTAGTGCGCAAAATTTGTGAAAAATGTAAAGTTAAAGATAAAGTGCCGCCGGATGTGCTGGAGGATGTTAAAAAAGATTTATCAACTATGCCGCCGGGAGGGTGGTATGATCCTTTAAAGGATAAAAGAGAACTGATTTTTTACAAAGGTGCTGGCTGTAATCGTTGCGGGGAGTCGGGTTATAAAGGAAGATTATCGTTGGCAGAAATTTTAGTGGTCAACACCAGAATGAAAGATATTATTGCTCATGGTTTCCATCAACGGGAAGTTGATGAGGAATTAAAAAATCAAAATTTTGTTACCTTAGGACAGGATGGATGGATGAAAGCTTTACTGGGTCATACCACTGCAGAAGAGGTGTTAAGAGTTACCAAAACGGAAATGTAATATTTATATATTTAATAAATTTGTAGGGTATGCTAGGATAATAAAAATATGCCTAAACCAAGTAAAATTTTAATAGTTGAGGATGACGGCTTTTTACTGCAGATGTATGTTGCTAAACTGGAATTAGAAGGATATCAGATAATAGTAGCTACTGACGGCGAAAAAGGTATGAGAGTAATTAAAAAAGAGCACCCTGATTTGATATTGTTAGATCTGCTCTTGCCTAAAAAGGATGGTTTTAAGGTTTTAGAAGAAATGAAAAATGATAGTGCTATAAAGGATATTCCGGTTTTAGTTTTGACTAATCTAGGTCAAAAAGAGGATATTGAACGGTGCTTTGCTTTAGGAGCTAAAGATTACTTAATCAAGGCGCATTTTGTACCCAGTGAGGTTATTTCCAGGATTAAATCCATTTTAGAGAGCGGTGACTGATTTAAGAATTGTTCATGGAAATTTGTTAATATTTAGTTACTTATTTGTTTAATTAATTTCAATTTTTTTAAGAATGACTACCACTGAAGATTTAGCCATTAATAATATTCTTAATTCCGTGGCCGAAAGAGGAGCGACGGATATTCATTTTGCTGTGGGAAGCAATCCTTATTTTAGGATTAATGATCGTTTAATTACCTTAAGCGAAGCAAAGGTAACTACACCGGCTTTTATGGAGACACTGATTAAATTTTTTGTGCCGGAAAAAAAACAAGAGTTGTTAAGACAAAGCAAAGAACTAAAATTTGTTTACAACTGGCTGGATAAAGCCCGTTTCAGAGTTAATGTTTTTCAGCAAAAAGGTTATTATGCTGTTTCTTTAAAATTAATTCTTCCGCAAATTAAGACCGTAGCAGAATTAAGTTTGCCTAAGATTGTTAATTCTTTTACCGCAGTTGAAAAAGGTTTAATTATTATCAGCGGTCCTTATAATTCCGGACGTAGTACAACACTGGCAGGAATTTTAGAAACCATAAATCGTAATCGTTCCGAAAGAATTGTTTATTTGGAGAATCCCGTTGAACAGTTGTTTGTTAATCAAAGGAGTATTATTGAGCAAAGAGAAATAGGTACTGATGTAATTTCTTTTAGTGAGGGTTTACAATCCCTTAAAGAAGAGGATGTTAATGTGGTGGCAATTTCTCGGGTGGATTGCTTGGAAACTTTGGAGTTGGTTTTGGAGCTTTCGGTTTCGGGCCGTTTAGTTTTGGTTATCATGGATTATGACACTTCTTTAAGTTGTTTAACTGGTATGATTAGCGAGTTTCCCGAAGCAAAAAAAGAATGGGTGAGAAATGTTTTAGCTGACTATCTAGTTGGTTTAGTTGTTCAAAGGTTAGTGCCAGGGGTTGGGGAAATGGTTCTAGCCGCCGAAATTCTTACTGCTTCTTCCTCTTCCAAAGCTTTGATTGCCGAAGGTCGTTTTAATCAGTTAGAAAGTATTATTCAAACATCGCGGATAGAGGGAATGATGAGTTTGGATTATTCATTAGCCAATTTGGTCAAGGCAGGCAGAATTTCCCAGGATGTTGCCTTAAAATATGCTCAAAATCCACGTACTTTAAGTTCAATGTTAGCTAAATAATCAGGCCAGAGAATTAACTTAACTTTAAATGAAATTTGACTATAGAGCTAGAAATAATAAGGGTGAAATTCTTGAGGGTAAAATTGATGCTCCCAGTGACGAGGTGGCAGCTGATGTTTTAATGGAAAGAGGTTTATCCATTATTTCTTTAGAAGCAATCATTAAGCCGTCTTATGGTAAAAGACTCCAGTTAAGGGTGCCTTTTTTTGATCGAGTAAAGAAGAAAGATATAGTTATTTTTGCGCGCCAGCTGGCAGTTATGACCTCGGCTAATTTGCCGGTAGTACAATCATTACACATTATCACCCAGCAAACCGAAAACGAAGCTTTAAAAAGTAAAATAGAAGAGATCGCTAATGAAGTAGAAAGTGGAGTAAAGCTTTCGGCAGCTTTGGCTAAATATCCTAAAACCTTTTCTTATTTTTTTATTAGCATGGTTAAATCTGGCGAGACTTCTGGTAAATTGGATGAGGTCTTGAATTATTTAGCTAATCAGGAAGAAGAGGATTATGATATGGTTGCCAAAATTAAAGGCGCTATGATTTATCCTGCTTTTATTGTCGGAGGTTTGATCATTGTAGGAACAGCGATGATGATTTTTGTTATCCCCCAACTTACCTCAATGTTAACAGCTTCGGGAGCAGAACTTCCTTTAACTACCAGAATTTTAATCGGCACAAGTAATGTTTTTAAAAATTACTGGTGGCTTCTTTTGCTTATTCTTATTGGTTTAATAGGAATTTTTAGGTGGTTCGTTAATTCTGAATCCGGTAGAAGGATTTGGGATCTGTTAAAAATTCGTATCCCAATTTTTGGTACTTTATTTCAGAAGATTTATTTGGTTCGCTTTACCCATTCTTTAGCCACTTTAGTAGTGGGTGGTATTCCTCTTGTTGCAGCTTTAAGAATAGTGTCTGATGTTGTGGGTAATGATGCTTACCGGCGTTTGATTGATAAGACTGTTAAAGAAGTTGAGGATGGGAATTCCATTGGCACTGTTTTTTTGCGTTCCGAAATTGTACCCAAAATGGTTTCTCACATGATGGCAGTAGGAGAGAAAACAGGTCGGTTGGATGATATTTTAAGAAAGTTAAGTAGTTTTTATAGTAGAGAAGTGAGTAACATGGTGGCAAATCTTACCCATACTCTTGAGCCGATTATTATGGTTTTAATTGGCATAGGCGTCGGCGGGATGGTTTCTGCCATTATTATGCCTATGTATCAATTAGCTAATGCTTTTTAATATTTTTTTGAATGAGGTAGGCGCCCCGCATATGCGGGGCGCTTGGTAAAGTTCTACTTCGTGTTGAAAAGTTGGGAAAAAGTTGATTTTTTCTTTAAGATTTGTTATAATAATAGTAATTAAGGATAGGGATAAGTTTATCCACATGTTTGTTATTAACTTAAAATATTTTAAAAAGGTCGAATCAAATTTTCTTAAAATCTATAAAATTATAAAAATTAAGTAAAAATATCATATGAAAAATAAAAAGAAAGGTTTTACTCTTATTGAATTATTAGTGGTTATTGCCATTATTGGCTTACTTTCCACTTTAGCTGTAGTTTCTTTATCAGGCGCTCGTGCTAAAGCCAGAGATGCTAAAAGAACTTCTGACTTAAGATCAATCCAGTCAGCTTTAGAGTTATATTTATCTGAAAATGCTGTTGCTCCTGTTGTAGGTGCAAATTGGAGTGCTACTATTGGTACTTTAAGTGAATATTTACCTGGACCAATTCAGGATCCTAGTAATGGCGCTACTTATCATTACACTTATTGCCGTAGTAGTGCCACTACTACCTCATATCTTTTGGGAACCACCTTAGAAGGTAATGCAGTTCAACCAGGAGTACAAGGTGATCCAGATACTTTATACGATGCGGGCGATTGTATGAATAGTAATGATGGGGCTGCCCTACCTACGGCCTGTGATGCTACTACTGGATTTTGTTTAGGAAGAATATAAGTTTTGTTTGAAAAATACTCAATCAACCCAGCTCCGAGTTTACCGAAGGGCTGGGTTTTTGGTTATAGTTTTTAATTGTGGTATAATTATTAGGTACTGATACCTAATTATAGATATTATGAAAAATAGAAAAAACATGTTTATCAATAAAAAAGGATTAACTAGACAGCAACACGGTTTCACAGTCATTGAATTATTAATAGTCATTGCTATTATTGGTTTACTTTCCACTTTAGCTGTAGTTTCTTTATCAGGCGCTCGTGCTAAAGCCAGGGACGCTAAAAGAATGTATGATCTTAAAAGAATCGAAAAAGCTTTGCAGTTATACGAGATAGAACATGGCGTGATGCCGGCGGTTTACCCTTGGGTTCTTTGGGATGATGGCAATCGAACTAACAATAATGATATAGTTGATTTTTTAGGTAGTTATATGAACAATGATGTTCCTTTGGATGCTGGTAATGATAGTGTTTTTTTGTATTGCCGTGATACTGTTCCTGACGTCTATCCTTATAATGTCGTAAATCCGAATAAATATCTTTTGGCAGTTGGCTTAGAACAGCAAACAAACATTGTTAATGATCTTGATGGTTCAACACCATGGCAATTGTATAGTGGCATGATAAATGAAGAATGTGTTTCTTCTATTCAAAGTACTGCACCACAGGGGTCACACCACAATGGACCGATCGATTGTGATGATGGTGCTGATGGTAATATTTACTTAAATCCAGGAGCAATTAGTTTTAGAAATGGAACAGTTTTTTGTTTAGGGTTTAAAGATTAAAATATATAATATAATAGATATCCCCGTTTGCTGCGGTTTGGTCATTCATAAAGAAGGATTTTTAAAAAATCGTTCTTTTATTTTTTTCATATAAATTGTATAATAAATTTAAAGATTTAATGAGATTTTATTCAAAATAGTCAACTTTTTCTTATTTTTATGAAGCAACAAGAAGATGATAATTTAAAGAATAATAATGGTTTTACTTTAATTGAATTAGTGGTAGTAGTAGCTCTTTTAGCTTTATTTATTACTTTATTTATAGTCCCTTTGAATGAAATTTTGGCTAAAACCAGAGATACTAAACGTTTATCAGACTTAGATAGGTTAAAAACTGCTCTAATTTTATATAAATTTGATCATGAACATGTACCTTATGTTTATCTTTCTTATAATTGGCGATTTTTTCATGATGATATAGTTGGTTATTTCACAGGTTCTTTTCCAGAAGATCCTAAAAATAATCTTAGTCATAATTATATTTATTGTACTAATAGTGAAACAGATAAGCATTTGTTGGCTGTGAGACTAGAAAAGACTCCTAAAGTTTTGGGTATTGCGGGTTTTGTTAATTATTCTTTAGATGAATGTATCAGTAGTGCGCCAGAAGCTAGTCATTTACGCCCTTTGTGCGACGGGGATAAAAATTATTGTTTGGGTGATTTGAATTGATTATCGGGTACCAGTAACTAGTAATTGGTAATCAGTAACAAGTATGAAAAATAAAAAAACCATGTCTATCAATAGACACAGGATAACAAGGCAGCAACACGGTTTCACAGTCATTGAGCTATTAGTGGTTATTGCCATTATTGGCTTGCTTTCCACTTTAGCTGTAGTTTCTTTATCAGGCGCTCGTGTTAAAGCCAGGGACGCTAAAAGAATGGCAGACCTTTCTACTATAAGAAAAGCTATTGAAGTATATATCCAATATAATGAAGTACCACCAGCTTTACCTGCTACCTGGGCTGAACTAGGTGATGATGACCATCTAGGCCCTTTTTTGGGAAGTGGTGTGCCGCTTGATCCAGATAATGGCACTGATGGAGTATTTGTTTATTGTGTTAATCCAGTAAATAATAATTATCTGTTAGCCACTGCTTTATCAGAAAATATTGATATACCAGAAGATATAGATGGCGCGGTTGCTTCTGTGGTTGGTGTAGATCATTATACTGCAATGACAGAATGTTGTTCATCTAATGATAAAACAGTGATTTTTGTTGACTGTAATGATTCAAATAACGGCGACATTGCTATTGCTAATAGTCCTAGTTTCTATTATAGAAGTGTTTTTTGTATAGGTAAGAAGAAATATCAATAAATTAATTATTTTCAGAAAGAATGATTTTTATTTTTTAAAAATCGTTCTTTTATTTTTTTTATAAAAATTGTATAATAAATCTAGGAATTTAATGAGATTTTATTCAAAATAGCCAATTCTTTCTTAATCTTTATGAAGCAACAAGAAAATAATAATTTGACGAATAGTGGCTTTACCCCGCAGCAGCAGGGGTTTACTTTTATAGAAATGTTAGTAGTTATAGTTATTATTGGAATTCTTTTAACATTGGCTTTGATGTTTTTGAGTGGTTCAAGAACTAGGGCTAGAGACACTCAAAGGTTTTCTGATATTAAAACTGTGCAAGCAGCCATAGAATTATATATACAAAACAATGCTCAAAAATTACCTCCTGGCTTAGGCGTTGATTATGAATTAACAGATTATGATTGGAATGATTTAAGGACTGATTTATTTCCTTATTTGGAAAATAGTGAATTACCGCGAGATCCTAGGGAGGATGACGGCTACTCTTATTCTTATTGCGCTTACCGTCATAATTATCTTTTAGTAGCGGTAATGGAAAATAATCAGGATATTGATAGTGATATTGATAGTGATCCTGGATATGGACCCATTGACTGTACTTCAAATACATTAGATTGTAATGATAATGGTTTAGGACAATTAGCCGGTAAAACAGGATCGGTTTTTTGCACAGGACTTTTAAAAAATCAATAATCAAGAATTTTCAAAAAAAGTAATCACCAGTCAAGCTAGTCTGACTAGTCAAATTGGTGTTTTTTAAGTTCTTTATTAAAGACAAGAAAAATGGTAAAATATGATTATGATAATTACGGTTATTATTATTGGAATTCTTGGTTTGATTATTGGAAGTTTTTTAAATGTAGTAGTTTATCGGTTAAAAAAAGGGGGTGAAATAGTTTGGCGTCGTTCTTATTGTCCTAAATGTGAACATTCACTAAATTACCGTGATTTAGTACCACTGTTCAGCTTTTTATATATGGGTGGTAAGTGCCGTTACTGTCACAGTGCTATTTCTTGGCAGTATCCTTTGGTTGAATTAACAACTGCCATAATTTTTATTTTAGGTTATTTAAAATATTTATACCCCTCCTCAATCCTTGAGGGTAATGCAACTGATCAACTTTTGGTTTATGTAACTTTTTTAATCTTCAGCAGTTTTTTGCTAATTATTTTTGTTTATGATTTAAAGCATTATCTTATTTTAGATAAAGTGACAATACCGGCTTTAATAGTTGCTTTAGTTTTAAATTATTGGTTAGGAATGCCTTTACTGAATCTGATCTTGGCTGCAGTAGTCGTGGCAGGGTTTTTTCTGCTGCAGTTTATAGTTTCTGCTGGTAAATGGATAGGCGGGGGAGACATTCGTTTGGGTTTAGTGATGGGAGTAATGCTGGGTTGGCCGAAAGTGCTGGTAGCTTTGTTTTTGGCTTATATCTTAGGAGCAGTGTTGGGATTAAGCTTAATAGCTTTAAAGAAAAAACAGTGGCATAGCCAGCTGCCTTTTGGTACCTTTTTATCCTTAGCCACAGTTATTACCCTGCTTTATGGGGAAGGTTTATTGGCTTGGTATCTTTCGTCAATTTGATTAAGAAAAATTTTCATGATAATTAGGAACTTTAAAAAAATTCAGCTTAGGCAATCAGGATTTACAGTAGTGGAGATGGTGGTGGTATTAATTATTTTGGTGGTTATCTTGAGTGTAATTTTGATAAATTTTAGAAAAGGAGAAAGAATAGAAGAATTTAGATTAGCCACTCAACATTTAGCCAGTAATTTAAGAATGGCTCAAACCAGTGCTTTAACTGGTCTGGCTGAAGAGGAAAGTTTAGGTCAAAGATATGGTGTTCATTTTGATTCAACAGCAGGCAATGATGATCAATATGTTTTATTTAAGGATAATTACACTTTAGATTACGGGGAAAATGATGTAATTATAGAAATCTTCAATTTACCATTGGAAATTACTATTAGTGAGTTATTAATTGATGATCTGCCGACCAATAATTTGGACGTTGTCTTTAATCCGCCTAAGCCTACTGTTTATGTTAATAGTTCTACTGATTCTTCAATTGTAGAAATTAAATTAGCTCGTGAGTTTATAGACGATGTCCAGGGAATAATAACCTTAAATCGTATTACCGGCCAAGTATCAGCTCAATTGCAAACTCAAGAATAAGATTTAATTTAACCTATTAAGAGCATGCGTTTAATAAAGAGATTATTTAAAAATTTAAAACAGGTTGAAGGTATAGGTCTTTTGGAAATGATTATTGCTTTAGGTGTTATTATTACCGGTGTTATTGGCGGACTTACTCTGGCTATTAATAATTTAATATCTATTTCTACTAATGATTCCCGTTTAGTAGCTGCAAATCTGGCTCGTGAAGCCGTAGAAGTGATTAGGAATAAGCGAGATAGTAATTGGTTAAATAATGCCTTGTGGTATGAAGGTATCCTTCAAGATCCTGACAACAATTATCGTTTAATAACTTTTTTTGAAGTCGGGAGTAATTCATGGCAATTTAATGATCAAACGCAGGATATAGAAAACTGTGATGAATGCCGACTTTACTATCATGCAGGTTCTGGAGCAATTAGCCATGATCCTAGTGCGGATCCAGAAGTTTCTTTAACTTCCTACAAACGTTTGGTAACTTTAAGGCAAATTTGCTGGCATGAGGAAATTGGCAGTCAGACTATTTTATCCGAAGGTCAAAAATGTGAAGATGATCCAGATTTGGAATGGATTGGCTGGCAAGTTAATACAGAGGTTAGGTGGCAGGGAGCCGGCCGTACTCATAGGGTAGAACTAGAAGATCATCTATATAATTGGCGATAGTATATTTGCAATTTATTTAAATAATTAAGCTAAGATGAATTTTTCAAAATTAAAAAAAACAGGCGGTTTTACTATTATGGAGACTGTTTTAGTTTTGGGTATTTTTTCTATTGCCACAACTGCTGCTATGGGAATTTTTATCCAAAGTCAGAGATTGCAAAGACAAGTTTCTAATTTACAGCGCGTTATGTCAGACGCCAGATATGTTTTAGAAGTAGTAGCCAGAGAGGTAAGATTAGGCAGTATTGATTATGATTTTTATCAAAGTTATAATTTAAACGAACCCCAGGAAATACTAGCTATTTTAGACCAGGATAGTAATATTGAACGTTTTAAAAAAGAAACGGTTGAGGGACGTGATGCAATTCAAGTTTGTTTAGGCGATGGTTGTGGCAGTGAAAGCTGGGCAGATATTACCACCGCTAATCTTTCAGTGGAGAGATTAAGTTTTTTTATTTCACCTCCAGATGCATCAGATAATCAGCAGTCGTTAGTTACGATTGTTTTAGAAACGAAGAATTTAGTAGGTGAGTCTCGTGCTTATAATTTTCAAACCACTGTTTCTTCCAGAAGTTATCAACGTTAACTATAAATTGATTATATAAAAGTATGGTTAGATATAAAAAAGAAAGCGGAGCTATATTGATCTTAGCCCTTTTAATTATGTCTGTAGTTATTACCGTTAGTCTGGGAGCAAGTTTATTAGTTATTTCTGAAACAAAACAATCAAGGCAATTAGATCAATCAGTTATGGCTTATTATGCGGCGGAAAGCGGAGTGGAAAGAGCTTTATATCAGGTACGTAAGCAAGATTTTGACAGAGAAGAGTTTAATCAAATGAATGAGCAATTATCCAATAATTCTTCTTATAGATTGGTTGCCAAAGATACAGAAAATGTTGTTTATGCTACTATTGCCATGAATGAAAGTTATCAATTAGATTTATATAATCCGCATTCTTTAGATCAATTAGAAGATTCCATTAAATCTTTGGCTATAAGCTGGGATCATGAAGCTTGGCTGGAAATTAACTGGATTTGTTGGAGTACCAGCGGTGAATTAGGAGAAACCCAGTCTCTTTATTATAGTCCAGCTGAATCAATGGCCATTGTACCTTTATATCAAACAGGTTGTTCTCTTTATCGGGTAAGAATGATTCCGCGTAAGTTTGATAATCCAAGCTTTGATTCTACTAATATAGAAATTACAGCTTATTCATTACTTGATCCGACAATTTGTGAAGATGGTCCTGGTTCAGGCGGCGGTGGTATTCCAGGCGGTGGTGGTGGTATTCCAGGCGGTGGTGGTGATCCTCCTGGCGGCGCTGGGCTTCCTATTATTCCTGGCCATGGCGGTGTACCAGGCGGTGGCGAAGATCCTCCTTTTGCAGTTATTTGTCGCTCTTCTTTACCAGCTAGAATTCAAATTAAAGGTTTGGGTAAATTTCCAGCTAATACTGATGAAGCTTCCCGGCAGGCAATTTTAGTGAGTATGCCCCGCCGATCGCCGGCAGCACGTTTCTTTGATTATGTTATTTTTAGCGAAAGCGATGTAGAAAAATTCTAGTTGTAAATAATGATGACTAGTAATTTTAGTAAAAAAGAGATTAAGCAGCGCCTAGAGAAATTAAGGAAAGAAATAGAGCATCATCGTTATCTTTATCATGTGCTGGATAAGCAGGAAATATCCGATGCTGCCTTAGATTCCTTAAAACATGAACTTTATCAGCTTGAACAAGAAAACCCTGAATTTATCACTGCTGACTCACCCACCCAAAGAGTGGGCGGTAAACCTTTGGATAAATTTAAAAAAGTCAAACATTCCATCCCTATCATTTCTTTAGAGGATATTTTTAGTTTGGCAGAATTTAAAGAGTGGGAAGAACGTAATCAAAAATTGGTAGCTGATGTTAAATTTAATTATTACTGCGAATTAAAACTGGATGGTTTATCAGTTGTTTTAACTTACGAAAACGGAATTTTTGTTCAAGGTGCAACCCGCGGTGATGGTTTAATCGGCGAGGAGGTAACACAAAACCTTAAGACCATTGAGTCTATTCCTTTGAGCTTGAATCTTGAAGCTTTGTCAAAAAAGTTTAAAAAAAGACTGGCAGGAATTTTTGAAGTCCGTGGAGAAGTAGTGATGACTAAAAAAATTTTTGAGGAGATTAATAAAAAACAGCAACAGCAGAATTTACCGCTTTTTGCCAATCCGCGAAACGTAGCAGCAGGCAGTATCAGACAGCTTGATCCTAAAATTACTGCTTCACGTAAACTTGGATGTTTTGCCTTTGAAATTATTACTGATATTGGTCAAAAAACACACGAAGAAGTTCATCTTATTTTAAAAGAGTTAGGATTTAAGACCAGTCTTCATGGTCATTACTGTTCTAATTCAAGTGAAGTAGCACGATATTTGGCTAAGTGGCAAAGAGAGCGGTCTGACCTTGATTATCAGACTGATGGAGTGGTTATCGTGGTTAATGATATTGCTTTAGAGAAAAAATTAGGGCGGATTGGTAAGGCAGAACGGTGGATGGCAGCTTATAAATTTCCGGCAGAACAAGCAACTACTACAGTACAGGATATTACAGTCCAGGTGGGACGAATTGGCACTTTAACGCCAGTAGCTATTTTAAAACCAGTTAAGGTAGCAGGTTCCACAGTTTCCAGGGCCACTTTACATAATCTTGATGAAATAAGACGATTAGATGTGAGAATAGGCGATACAGTTATTATTCAAAAGGCCGGTGATATTATTCCGGATATTGTTAAGGTATTGGTTAAATTAAGAACTGGCAAGGAAAAAAAGTTTAAAATGCCATTACATTGTCCAGGTTGTGGCAGTAAAGTAATAAAACTCCCAGGCGAAGTTAATCATTATTGTTCCAATAAAAATTGTTTTTCCCAAGAAAAAGAAAGAATTATTCATTTTGTTTCCAAAGCCGGTTTTGGTATTGAGGGCCTGGGTCCTAAAATAGTGGAGCAATTACTTAATCAGGGATTGATTTCTGATGCCGCTGACCTTTTTAAATTAAAAGAAGGGGATTTAAAGCCTTTGGAAAGATTTGCGGAAAAGTCTGCCAGTAATTTAATTCTAGCTATTCAGTCAGCTAAAAAAATAAATCTAAGCAAGTTTATTAATGCTTTGGGTATTAGGCATGTCGGTGAAGAAACAGCTATTTCTTTGAGTGAGCATTTTAAAACTTTGGAAAATCTAAAGGCAACTGAATTTGAGGAACTGGAAACAGTAAAAGATATTGGAACAGTGGTTGCTAAAAGTATTTATAATTTTTTTAACACTAAAGAACATCAGGAGTTTTTAACAAAGTTTAAAAAAGTGGGAATAGAAGTGATATCTTTTAGTCAAAGATCTTCTGCTAAATTACAGGATAAAATTTTTGTTTTAACCGGTAGTTTAGCGTCTTTAACTCGCCAACAAGCCAAAGAAAAGATTAGAAAACTGGGAGGAGATATTTCTGAATCAGTTAGCCAAAAGACTGATTATGTGGTAGTAGGCAAGGAATCTGGCTCAAAATTTGATCAAGCCGAAAAACTAGGTGTTAAGACTATTTCTGAAAGGGAGTTCTTAAGACTCTTGAAATAAAATTTTTTATTTTTAATAAATTTTGCTAAAATTAACTCACTATTTCTATAAAATATGTCTTTGGATATTAAACAGATTGAACATTTGGCAAAACTGGCTAGAATCAAACTTACTGCTGAAGAAAAAAAGAAATTTAGCCAGGATCTTTCTAGTATTTTAGAATACGTGGAAAAACTTGGTATGGTGAAATCAGCGACTGATTCTTTAAGTCAAGAGTCAGTTAAAAAAGAATCTCAAGAATTGCGAGAGGACCAGGTTATAGGCATTGAGACAGAGGAATTGAATAATTTACATAGTCAGTTTCCTCAAAAGGAAGACAGGTTTATTAAAGCCAAGCCGATTTTTAATAACTAAATTTTTTAAAAACCATTGGCTAAATTTATTCCCCTTCGATAAACTCAGGGTTTAGATCTTTAGGGGAATAAAGCTAAATATTAGATATTCTCTTCGCCCTAGGTAGAGAGAGTTACAAAGTTGTATTATTATGTCCTTATCTTATTTAACCATCAATCAGATAAAACAAGGTTTTAAAAATAAAGATTTTTCCTGTTCTGAATTGGTAAAGTATTATTTAACAAGAAGCGAGGTAAATCAGGATTTAAACGCTTATATTTCTTTAAATTCAGTTCAATCTTTAAAGCAAGCTCAAGAAGTGGATAAAAGATTAAAAGTTGGTAAAAAGATGAAAGACTTGGAAGGAATTCCTGTTTCCATTAAAGATGTTATTTTAACCAAAGGACTTAAAACCACTGCCGCTTCCAAAATTTTAGCTGATTATACAGCTGTCTATGATGCGACTTTAGTTAAAAGACTAAAAGAAGCAGGAGTAATAATTTTAGGTAAAACTAACTGTGACGAGTTTGTGATGGGTTCTTCCAATGAAAATTCTGCTTTTGGCAAGGTTTTAAATCCTTGGAATAAAAGCAGAGTGCCAGGAGGTTCATCCGGCGGTTCAGCAGTAGCGGTAGCAGCTGATCTTTGTGTTTTTTCCGTGGGAACTGATACAGGCGGTTCTATACGTCAGCCAGCTGCTTTTTGCGGAGTAGTGGGTTTAAAACCAACTTATGGCCGTGTTAGCAGATACGGTCTAATAGCCATGACTTCTTCATTGGATCAGGCAGGACCTATAACCAGAACAGCCGAGGAAGCAACTCAAGTTTTACAAGTGTTGGCTGGTAAAGATATTTATGATTCCACCACCACTCAAAGTAGAGTGGAAAATTACAGCCAAGCTATTAAAAAACCGGTAAAGGGATTAAAAATTGGAGTTCCTAAGGAATACTTTATCAGCGGTATGGATAGTGAGATTGAAAAAAAGATCCAGGAAGCCATTAAAGAAATGGAGAAATTAGGAACTAAAATTAAAACCATAACTTTGCCTTCAACCCCATTTAGTTTGGCTACTTATTATATAATTTTAACAGCGGAAGTTTCCAGTAATTTAGCGCGTTATGACGGTATTCGTTATGGCTGGCAAAGTAGAGTGACTCATTCTTTAGCTGATGTTTATCAAAAGAGCAGAGCCGAAGGGTTCGGTCCAGAGGTTAAACGTAGGATTATGATGGGTACTTATGTTCTTTCTGAAGGTTATAAGGAGGCTTATTACAGAAAGGCCTTAAAAGTTAAACAGTTGATCAAAAATGAATATCAGAAAGCATTTAAGGAAGTGGATGTTTTAATTACTCCTACTACACCGACAGTTGCCTTTAAGATTGGTGAAAAATTCACTGATCCTTTAACGATGTATCTTTCGGATATTTATACAGTGGCTGCTAACATTGCCGGTATTTGCGGCATCTCTCTTGGTTGCGGTTTTTCTAAGCAAAAACTTCCTATTGGTCTGCAAATAATGGGAGCACCTTTTAACGAGGCCACTATTTTAAAATTAGCTTATCATTATCAGCAGCATACTAATTTTCATCAACAACATCCCAAGATTTAACTTAAATTAATATGGATTGGACCAGTCTTTTTCAACATTATGGTTATATTATTCTCTTTTTGGCTTTGCTTATAGAAGGTCAGTCAGTTATTATCTTAAGCGGTTTTTTTGCTTATCTTGGTTACTTTAATTTTTACTTTGTTTTATTGATTAATTTTCCTTCCATTTTCTTAGGTGATGTTATTTTTCATCAATTAGCTTATCACTGGGGCAGAAAGTGGCTTACTAAACATGGTAGAATATTTTTTCTAACTCCCAAGCGAATTGTTAAACTGGAAAAATTTTTCCGGCTATATGGTGGAGGAGTAATATATTTTGCTAAATTGATTTGGGGACTGGGACGGAACGTTTTAATTGTTGCTGGTTTATCTGGCCGGCCTTTGAAGAAGTTATACAAATATGATTTAGCAGGTTGTTTAACTTCAGTTTTGTTGTTTACTAGCTTAGGATATTTTTTAGGCCATAGCTATTTTTTACTGGAAAAAATTGTAGAAGGATTTGGTCTGACTATCATTGTTTTGGTAGTTGTTATAATTATTTTGGAAAAAGTGGGGGTGAGAAAATTTTTAAATAATAAATTACTAAAAAAGAATGGCGAGGATAATTCTATTAAATCTAATCAAAAGTGATTATGAATAAAGAAGCAAAAATTACTTCATTGGATTTTAAGAAACAGTTTAAAAAGAAGAAGTGGTATAAAAAATGGTGGGTGATTGTTTTAATTATTTTAGGTCTTTATCTGCTGGTTATAACCCTGCTAACGATTATTATCGGTGATAAAGTTCTTAACTCAGATTCTCAAGATATTATTTCTTTAAATAGTTCAGAACAGGTCGCGCCAGAAGACTTATGGAGGAATACTGAAGATGATCCCAGTTGGGGAGAGAAAACCGCTCCGGTTCAGATTGTGGAATTTTCTGATTTTGAATGTCCTTTTTGTCGTGAATCTTTTTTTGTTATCAGGGAAGCATTGTTCAAGTATCAAGATAAAATATTTTTTGTTTACCGTGATTTTCCTAATTTTGAGGATCATCCGCATGCTCAAAAAGCAGCTCAAGCAGCAAATTGTGCTAATGAACAGGGAAAATTTTGGCCTTTGCATGATAAACTTTTTATTAATCAAGAATCCCTGGATGATGAGTTTATAAAGAGATATGCAAAGGAAGTAGGAATTGATCAAGTAAAATTTAATGCTTGTTTTTCTTCTGGTAAATATATTGAGGAAATGAAGCAGGATTATGAGGATGGAGTGACTTTGGGAGTTATTGGCACGCCCACTTTTTTCATAAACGGTTATAAGATAGCTGGGGCTATTCCTCGTGAGACTTTTTTCCAGATAATTGAGCTGGCTTTAAAATGATTTGTCAAATAAGATCAATTAAGGTATAATAGGTGAAATTAGTTAATAATTAATTAATAATTTATGTTTACAGACAATAAACCTAAGGGTTTTTTTGAAAATTTTTCCTCAAAAACCTCGTTTTTTCTAGGATTAATTGGAGGTATTTTGGTTATTTGCGCTGTTGGTTTTTTTGTTATTCTAGGGGTTACTTTAAGTAACTCTGAAGATGATAATAATAGCGCTGCCAATAATCAAAATAAAAACACGGCTTTAGAGCAACCTAATCAGCCAGATAACCTTCCTTCTGAACCTCAACTTTCTAATATAGAACAGGTGAGCAGCAAAGACCATTTAAGAGGGGATCTTAATGCTCCTATAATGATAGTTGAATTTTCTGATTTTCAGTGCCCTTATTGCGATATGGTTCATCCGGTGTTGGATAGGTTGGTGGAGGAATACAAAGGAAAAGTTGCCTGGGTTTACAGGCACCTGCCTTTGGATCAGCTTCATCCTTATGCTCAAAAAGCATCCGAAGCTTCGGAATGTGCCGCTGATCAGGGAAAATTCTGGGAGTATAGCGATAAACTTTATGAAAATCAAAAATTGATTAATAATGATTATTTTTCTCAATTGGCCGGAGAATTAAAACTTAACCAGGGAAATTTTGATGATTGTCTTTCTTCCGGCAAATATACCCAAAAAGTAAAAGATCAAAAGAATGAAGCTATCACTGCTGGTTTAACTGGTACACCAGGATTATTTGTTAATGATCAGTTTGTGAGAGGCGCTTTGCCTTATGATAACTTTAAACAATTGATTGATTCTCTTTTAAGTCAATAAAACAGGAATAATTTTTAGCTAAAAACAAGGGACTAAAGTTGTTTTAGCTTATTATTGAGTTTCTAGAATATGATTTGGTTACATAGTTATCATCCACAAGTTATCTTGTTGGATTTGGGTATCATTAAAATTTACTGGTACGGTTTTTTAGTGACTTTGACTATCCTTTTAAGTGCTTATTTTATTTTCAGACTAATTAAAGGAAAAGAGGAGCAAAAATATTTATGGAACCTCTTTTTTTATTTAATAATTTTTGGATTGATTGGCGCTAGAATTTATCATGTTATCTTTTACAATCTCCAATATTTTTTAGAAAATCCTTTAGATATTTTAAAAATTTGGCAGGGAGGCATGGCTATCCATGGAGCGATTTTAGCCGGTATTATTGTTACTTTTTTTTACACTAAAAAACATCGTCTGTTATTTTGGCAGTACAGTGATTATCTTGCTTTGGTTTTGCCTTTAGGTCAGGCCATTGGACGTTGGGGTAATTATTTTAATCAGGAATTGTTTGGCAAACCGTGCAATTATAGTTGGTGCATTCCCATTGATAAAATCAACCGTCCTTTAGTATATCAACAGAACCAATATTTCCATCCCGTGTTTTTATACGAATCATTATTAAATCTCCTTCTTTTTATTATTCTTTTATTTGGTTTTAAATCAAAAAGATGGCCTCAAGGCATGATCACTTCAGTTTATTTAATTAGCTATTCAATAATCAGATTTTTCACTGAATTTTTAAGACTGGATTCAGAAACAATCTTTTTAAGTTTAAAGCCGGTGCAGTGGTTATGTTTGGTAATTATCATCATCGTACTAATTTCTCAAAAATTTATGTATAAAAATAGAGAGATTGTTTAAATATCTCTCTATTTATACCTGACTGTCTTAATGTTTTTCTTCTTTTTACGGTGCTTTTTTAAAGCCACCTTTTTCTTTTTATACATAAGTTTGATAAATATGATTTATTATATCAGAAATTAAAGTCAAGAGAAAACAAACCTTTGATAATAAAATTAAATATGATACAGTAAATTAATAAATATCAATAGAAAATTATGTTAGAAACATTTTTAGCCAATTTAAAATGGCGTCATGCCACTAAAGAATTTGATGAGAGAAAGGATGTTTCAAAAGAAGATTTACAAAAAATCACAGAAGCAATCCGCTATGCGCCTAGTTCCCGCGGTTTGCAACTTTATCATGTTTTTATTATCAAGAATAAAGATTTAAGAAATAAAATAAAAGCTAAAGCTTATTTACAACCACAAATAACTACTGCTTCTTATTTAATGATTTTTTGCGCTTACACGGAGCGAGTAGATATTAACAAAAGAATTGATGATTATCTTGATTTAGTAAGTAGTAATAACGAGTCAGAGAAAACAAAACTGCAATCATTAGAAACAGTTCTTAAAGAATCAGTCCAGAAAAAGTCAGATACAGAACTCGCTCACTGGGCAACTAAGCAGGTTTATATTGCTTTGGGTTTTGCTTTAGCTGCTTGTGCTGAATTAAAAATAGATTCCTGCCCTATGGAAGGTTTTGAAAAAGAAGCCATTGATAAGATTTTACAACTGCCGTCTAGTTTAAAATCCACTGTTTTTTTAGCTGTTGGTTATCGTCAAACAGAACCAACCAGAAAAAAGGTTAGGTTCCCAGAGGATGATTTATTCAGTTATTTATAATTCATGCATTAGTCATTTTTATTTGTGGATAAATCAGTACTTGACATAATATAATTATGGGTATATACTCATAACAAAGGTCAATTTATTAAATAATTAATAATTTAAGGAGAAATATATGCCAAACTATGATAAAACTGGGCCTTTGGGCTATGGTTCCCAAACTGGTCGAGGCATGGGTCCTTGTGGCGGGGGGATGTCTCGGCGTACAGGTCGTGGCAGAGGATTAGGTTGGAGAAGGTTTTGGGGTTATTATCCTGCTTCTACTCTTTCCAAAAAAGAAGAGGCAGAAATACTTTCAGAAGAGGTTGGAATTTTGGAAGAAGATCTTAAAGCCATGAAAGTTCGTCAGGCTGAACTCAAGGGTCAAAAATAAAGAGATAAACATTGCCCTACATTAATAATTTAGTGTAGGGCGGTTTAGCTTGAAATTAATTAGTTAAAAATTAAATAGAAATAATAATATGAAAATAGCAATAAGTTCAATGGATAAAAATATTGATGGTAGTGTTTCTGATGTTTTTGGGAGATGCCCTTATTTTATTATTGCCGAAATTAAAGATAAGAAAATTGAAAGGACCGAATCAATAAAAAATGAAAGCACAGACCAAACCAGTGGGGCTGGCATTTCAACCGCTCAATTAATGGCAGAAAAAAATGTTAATGCTATAATAACAGGAAATGTAGGGCCGAGGGCTTTGGATGTATTAAAACAGTTTAATATTGAGATTTATTTAGGAGAAGGCGTAATAAAGAATGTTTTGCAGGAATTTATGGATGGGAAACTTAAAAAAATAAATTGATATGAAAATAGTTATCCCAACAAATACTAAAAAAGGCTTAGATGATAAAATAGCCGAGCATTTTGGTCGCTCAAAGACTTATACCTTCCTTAATGAAAATAGTGAAGTAATTGACATAATAGATAACACCAGTGAGCATAGCGGTGGTCAAGGATTACCTCCTGAATTAATGAAAAAGCACGGGGCGGATGTTTTATTGTGCAGGGGTCTTGGCCCGAAAGCCATTAATTTATGCAAAGAATTAGGGATTGATGTATATGTATATCAAGCGGAAACAGTAAGAGAGATTTTTAAACTGTGGCAAAATAAAGAAATAAAGAAAGCAGATGTAAAAAATGTTTGCGAGAATCATCAAATATGAAAACAGATATTTTAATTATCGGTGGCGGTCCGTCAGGTATAGTTGCAGCAACAACCGCTAGAAAAAATTATCCCTCAAAACAGATAATTTTAATCAGAAAAGAAAAGCAAGCTGTCATTCCTTGCGGTATTCCTTATATTTTTTATCGTTTAAATTCGGTTGAACAAAACTTGATGTCTGACCAGTCTTTATCAGATAATAAGATTAATTTAGTTATAGGAGAAGTTATAGAAATTAAACCGAGAGAGAAAAAAATAATTATTAAAAATGGTGATATTTTAAGTTATGATAAGCTAATTTTAGCATTAGGTTCAGAACCACAACTGATCCCCATTCCTGGTATTGAAAAAAGAGGGATATGGTTAGTAAAAAAAGATTTTGAATATTTAAAAAAATTTCGTCAAAAAGTTCTAAAAAGTAAAAAAGTAGTTATTATCGGTGGCGGTTTTATTGGGGTTGAGTTTGCTGAAGAGTTGAGTAGTATCAAAAGATTAGATATTAGCATTATTGAAAAGTTAGATCATTGTCTTATAACAAATTTTAATAAGGATTTTGCTATAGCCGCAGAAGAGAAGTTAAAAAACAAAGGTGTTAAACTCTTTACTAAGAGGACCGTAAGAGAAATAGGCGGTAATAAAGAGGCGGAATATGTAGAATTAGATAATGGAGAAAAATTACCAGCTGATATAATAATCTTATCAATTGGAGCCCAGCCCAACATAGATTTAGCAAAAAAAGCAGGTATTAAAACAGAAGAAAAAGGGGGGATATGGGTTGATGAATATTTAAGGACAAATATTTCAGACGTTTTTGCTATAGGCGATTGTGCTCAAACTAAAGATTTTATTAGCGGTAGAAACATTCTTATAATGCTTGCCTCGGTTGCCACCACTGAAGCTAGAATTGTCGCTAATAATTTATATCAAATAGAGCTTGTTAGGGAAAATAAAGGGACGATTGGTGTTTTTTCTACCTATATTGATGGCTTAGCTTTAGGAGCGGTTGGTTTAACTGAAAAAAGAGCTAAGAAAGAAAAAATTGATTATTTAATAGGCGAAGCAGAAGCATCAAATCATCATCCAACAAGTTTGCCTGGAGCAGAAAAAATTAAAGTTAAATTGATTTTTAGTAAAACATCTGAAGGTTTACTTTTAGGCGGAGAAATTATAGGTCCGGAGAGTATTGGTGAAATGTTAAACATATTATCCTTGGCTATTCAGCAAAAAGTTTCACTTTTTGATTTTAATACCTGGCAAATAGCTACTCATCCTCTTTTAACTTCTGCTCCGACTGTTTATCCAATTATTACTGCCGCTCAAGATGCTTTAGTTAAATTTAAAAATACTTTTAATAGAAGCAAGGTATAAAAATTTTAATTAAAATAATTAAACAAAAAAGGATAGAATTATGAAAATTGCAATTACTGGCGGAAAAGGCGGGACGGGTAAATCAATGGTTGCTACTTCTTTAGCGGTGAAATTTGCTAAAAACAGCAAAACTGCTCTTTTAGATGTTGATGTGGAGTGTCCTAATGATCACCTCCTACTTTCTGTTAAAAGAAAAGAATTTACTAAAATCTATCAGCCCATACCCAAGTGGGATTTTGATAAATGCACAAAATGTGGTAAGTGTGCTGCTGTTTGTAAGCAAAATGCCGTTGTATTTGTTAAAGACAAATATCCTGCTTTTGTAAAAGATATTTGCATTGGTTGTAAGGCCTGTATTGTTGCTTGTCCGCAAAATGCCATTTTTGAAACCAAGAAAGAGATTGGCACAATTTATATAGGAAGAAATTATAACGTGGGTTTAATTTCAGGCGAGCTTAAATTAGGTGAGTTGGCTTCTGGAGAAGTGGTGGCTGAAGTTAGGAAATACTTCGAAGAAATTAACAAAAAATTAAAGGCCGAGATTATTTTAATTGATTCTGCGGCTGGAATCGGTTGTCCAGTGATTGCTTCACTGATTGGTACTGACTATATTGTAGCTGTTACCGAACCAACACCGTCTGCCTTGCATGATTTAAAACGAGTACTGTATTTGGCTAAACATTTTCAGATTAAACACGGAATTGTTATTAATAAATATGATTTAGCAAAACAGTTTTGTCTGAAGATAGAAGGATTTGCTAAAGAGAATAATATCGCAATCATTGGAAGAATTCCTTATAAAAAAGATTTTGTTGATTCAACTATAAAAATGAAGCCAGTGACTGAAATAAACCCAGATTATCAAAAATTATTTCAAAAAATTATTGAGCAGATAAATTTAGCAATAAAATGAAAGAAAAAATAGTTGCAATTTCAATATTAGTAAATGTAATTTTGGCTGGAGGTAAGCTGATAGCAGGATTTGTAGCTGGCTCTGGCGCTATTTTTGCTGAAGGTTTGCATTCAGGGATGGATATATTGTCATCAGCAATAAGCTTTGTCGGGATTAAAATAGCTAAAAAGCCAGTAGACAAAAAACATCCTTATGGTCATTATAAATTTGAGGTTTTAGCCGGGCTAATAATAACTACAATTCTGTTTTTAACAGGTTTGTTTATCGTAGTAGAATCAATCCGCGAATTTAGAAATCCTTCGCCTGTAACCATTGGATATTTAGCTTTGGGCGTGATGTTGGCTTCAGCCATAATTAATGAGATTATGGCGAGGTTAAAAATCAAATACGGCAAAAAAGAAAATTCAGTTTCTTTATTATCTGATGGGGTTCATTCAAGAGTTGATGTTTATGCTTCATTGGCGGTTTTAGTAGGATTATTTTTTACAAAGTATTGGATTTACGTTGATTCGGTCTTGGCTTTATTGGTCGGCTTATATATCATCAAAGAATCTTTTTCTTTGGGCAGAGAAGCGGTTGATTCTCTACTTGATGTTTCGGCTGGGGAAGAAATAGAAGAGAAAATAAAATCAATTGCTAAAATACAGAACATTAATATAGACTCTCTAAAAACGCAGAAGAAAGGCTCTGCTGTAACTGCTAATTTAGAAATAAACTTACCAAGCAATTTAAATGTAGAAGAAGCGACTAAAATTTCCGATGACTTAAGAGGGAGTCTTATAAAAGAAATAGAATCTCTTGAGTATGTTGCTATTCAAATTATCAGTCATGAAGTGGAAACAGGGTTTTACAAACCTGATTTCGGCCGCGGTTTTGGCTGGCAAAAGAAAGGTCGGTTTAAAGATAAAGTTCAAGAGGCGTCTGGTAAAGGGCCGAATGGCTACTGTATCTGTGAAAAATGCGACTACAAAATATCTCATCAAAGAGGAACTCCTTGCTCAACCTTAAAATGTCCAACCTGTAATTTAAACTTAAAAAGAGAATAATATGCCACGACCAAGACTTTGCCGGAGGATTAGATTTAATCCCCGGATAACATATTTTAAACCTCAAGGCGCGCCAATGAGATTTTTGGAAGTGATTGAGCTGACTACTGAAGAAGTGGAAGCTTTAAGATTGAAAAATATAAAAGATTTAGAGCAGATTGAGTGTGCCAAATTAATGAAAACTTCTCAAAGCACTTTTCAGAGAATTCTGTCAACAGCTTATAAGAAAATCACAGAAGCTTTAATAAAAGGTAAAGCTATAAAAATAATAAAATAAATTAATTAAAAAGTTATTCAAATTTTTGATCGGAAGTTAATTGTTTTTTTCTATAACAAAAAATCGCTTGATTAGCGTTTTTTTATTTAGATTATAGATTTATAAAAATTCTAATTTGTTTGAAATTCCGAAATTTGCGATCAAGGTTTATTAATTCAAAACATTAATCAATTCCTTAAACCCTTTTGTATTAACAAAATAGTTTTGTCTATTTTTTCTCAAATTTTGTTTAATATTTTTAAGTTGATTTAATATTTTTCCCTTTTTAAGATACTTTTTATTAGCAAAGAGATTGAAATATAATCCGTCTAAAAATGAAATATAGTGAATTTTCGAATTGTTTTCGCTAAAACCTATAAACGATATCACCTCGTTAATTTGTTTGTCCTGACCGCCACCACCTTCTTTCATATGTTTATGTTCGACAATAAAAATATCATCTCCGTTTTTTATTAAAAAATCTGGCATTTTTTGCTCCTTCTTTTTGCTCCATGAAAATTTTATCTTATAATAACATAATAAATTTTTAAAAAGCTTTTTTCCTTTTTTATCCGCTTCAATATATTTTTTACCGCTTTGCGAGATAAAATTTTCTAATGTCTCGGCGTTAGCTTTTTTATACCCAGCTTTATCTAAAATTTTAGAAACTTTATAAATACCTAGATTGTCGCTTTCTTTATGCGCTTTTGCATCTTTTCCGACTTGCAATGTGGTGGGCGTATAACCATAAGATGAATAAATATCATGTCTTAATTCAATATATTTTTCAACTATATTTTTTATAATTTTAAATTGATCCTCTGGTTCAATTTTACAAAAAAGACTATATGAAATATCTACCACCGGCCAGAAAGAAACAAATTCAGAGTAGTTTATGTTTTTGCTTTTTACTATTTCTAAAATTTTTTCGAGAGCCTTTTTTAAAGTTGCTTGATTTTTATTCTTTTTAGCGAAGTTATAAGCTGAAATGCTTTCAAGTAGATCAAAATTTTTCTTCATTAAATCGGTTTGTATTTTAAGGTTATTTGATATAATTAAATTTCCGTTTTTTAAATAAAATTCATCGATAATCGGCTCTGGATTATTGAGTGAAAATTCAAATAATTTTATATTGTCGATTGTTTTCATAAGTTAAAATAATTTTAATCTTGAACCTGGGTAAGCAAGCTCATAGGCATCTTCCAAAAATGCTCTGGCAGTCATGTAATCAAGCCTTCTTCTTCTTTCTCCATTTTTTTTATTTCCTTTGAATGGAGACAAAAGCACGTCATAAGTTTTTTTTCTAAAATCAAAAAGCATTTGATTGCTATATTTAATTATTTTGTCAATCGCCTGATCATCGGCTTTTACTTCAATTACAGTTATTAGCCTTGAGCTATGTTTAATATCAGCTAAATCATAATCAATTTCTTTTGGCTTCATGAAGGAAATAGGTTTTTGGGGATTTGTCGTGTCTACTGCCCGTAAAGCAATTTGTCCTTTCTGCGCATTAAATTTTATGTAAATATTTTTGTGTGGTGTTCTGCGCATTTTTTCAAAATATTCTAGCTTTCCAATTTGTTCATCATTTTTATAAACATCAATTTGATCATAAGTCTTATTTTTATTATCAAAACAAATTACGCAAACTGGATTTTCTGTATCATTGAATAATTGATCTTCGATTATAGTAATACTAACTAACCTATTTTTAGGAAATCTTGAATTAATAAAAGTTTCAGGAATAATCATAATCCCAAAATCATTTTTCAGACACTTTTCAATCGCCAATTGATAAATATCATCATAACTACAAACATCAAAGTATTGTTTTACATTTTTATAAATTCCTTTTCTCTTGGCACTATAATTTGTTAAATACGGTGGATTGGTAATAGTAATAGAATTTTTAATTTTTGGGATACTCAAAAGGCTATCATTCTGTTCCCAATTTAAATTTTTGTCTATATCAAGTCCTTTGATTTTTTTAAATCCAATTTTTTGGGCAACATTTAGCAAATCACCACCACCAGCAAATGGATCAAAAGCAATTCTAGTGTTGGTCGATTTTATAAATTCTAAAATATGATCTTTTAGCCAAAAATCATTTTTTGTAAAAAATTGCCCTAAACTTCGTTTTTTGATAATCGCATTCATAAAATATAAATTACAAATCTCTATTATTATAATAACATATATTAAACAATTTGATAATAAATCATAGCTATCAAAAAACCAGCATTTTGCTGATTTTTTCTAAGTTCAAACATGGAAAACTGGCGGGACGGACCCCGCCAAAGGCGGGGCGACCTCTGTAGGGTAGATAGTAATAATGGCGGGGCCGACCGGACTCGAACCGGCGACCTCCTGCGTGACAGGCAGGCGTTCTAACCAGCTGAACTACGACCCCTAAATTTTTATATAAAGATGACTTAATTTTTATTATTTAACCTTTTTAACAATATTTTCAAAAACTTGAGGATGATTTTGAGCTAGTTCTGCCAAGATTTTGCGGTCTAATTCTATTTTTTTGGTTTTTAAGCCATGAATAAACTTACTGTAGCTTAAACCATGTGCTCTGACAGCGGCATTAAGCTGGATTTGCCAAAGTCTTCTTCTAAGTCTTTTCTTTGTGCGGCGGTCTCTGTAAGCATAAACTCCAGCTTTTTTAATAGCTGGTTTAGCCAGTTTTATTTTTTTCTTACGTCCCCATTTATAGCCCTTGGCCTGTTTTAAAATATTCTTGCGACGTTTGATGTGTGCTCGTCCTCTTTTTACTCTTGGCATATATTGTTTTTAATAAAATTATGAATAAGGTAATAAACGTTTAATATTTTTGACATTTGCCTTGGATAGATTTTTATCTCTTCTTTTATTCCTACGGGTATTGCCGGATTCTTTGGCATTAAAATGATCCTGCCCCCCGGTACGGATAAGCATTTTTTTCTTTTTAGTAGTTCTAATTCTTTTATTAATGGCTTTATTGGTTTTTAGCTTCATACAAAATTCATTAGTTCTTGGTAGGAGCAAATAAAGTAGATATTTGGTTCCCTTGTTTTTTAATTGGTTGTTCTATGGTGATATCTTCTCCCAGAGATTTTACAAAATCATCCATTTTTTCCATAGCCAGTCTTAGGTATTGTCTTTCCCGGCCGCGTAGAATTGTTTCAATTTTAACTTTATCTCCTTTGGCTAAAAATTTTAAGGCCTGGTTTTTCCTGAATTCTAAATCATGCTTATCAATTTTATAAGAAAGACGAAGGCATTTTATTTCAATCTTTTTGGTATGAGCTTTTTGTTGCTGGGCTTTTCGTGATTGCTGATACTGAAATTGACCATAGTCTAAAATTTTACAGACCGGCGGATCAGCTTTGGGGTTAACCTCTACCAGATCCAGTCCTTTTTCTTGAGCCAAAATCAGAGCTTTTTCAGTAGCCATATTACCCAAGGGTTGATTATTTTCATCAATGACAATTACCTGGGGTACTCTGATTCTTTCATTGACGAAAAAAAATTTTTTCTTATTCTTTTTATATTTATGTTTTCCGCGAATACGTAACATTGGTTTTAATTAAATTAATCAATCAATTAAATTAATTTTTACTATACTCATTTTATGGTTTTAAACCATGAGTTAGTCGAATGGTGGAGATGGTGGGTCTTGCACCCACGTGTAGTAATTTAAAGTTTAAAACTTCTTCTAGGATAGTTCTTTTTTAATTTAGAAAAAGCAAATAAAAAAGAACAAAATCTACTTTTTCGAGCCTCTTAAATGAGTTTCAATAATTAAACAAGAAGCAGTTTAATTATCTATCCTGATAATTTGACACCCAAAGTCTTGCTATCAGGAGTCGCAAGTTCGGATGGCTGTAGATTTTAAGCTACAACGGAAGCTAAAGTTGGAACACTAAAAGCGTTCTTTACTTTAGCCAATAAGTTCTTGGCATTTATCCAAGTGATAGTTTTTTAGGCGACTGCTGCCGCCTGTGCAAGAAGTTCTATCAACTTCTCCTAGCAGTTTTAAATTTAAAAGTACTAGCAAATTAAAACATCCCCTTACTAATGATGCTGTAATCTTTGTTTTCTTCTGGTAAACTCGCGTTTTTTTAACAGTTCCCGTTTGTCTGCTTTTTTCTTACCTTTAGCTAAAATTAAAGTCAGTTTAATAAGTCTGTGAGGTGTAGTATACACAGAGAGGGGTAATAATGTCAACCCCTTTTGCTGGGCTTTACCTGTTAAAGTTTTAAGTTCTGCCTGATTTAGTAGTAATTTTCTGTTTTTTGAAGGATTATAATTATTCTGGCTATAGCCGGATTTTGCATATTTAGGAATTCTTGTACCTATAAGCCAGGCCTCTAAGCGATGAGTTTTAACATTGGTTTTTAAGGTGATATAACTGCCTTTTATATCAATTTGACCTTTTTTTACAGTTTTAACTTCACTTCCGCTAAATTTAATTCCGGCTTCATATTTTTCCAATATCTGGTAATCATGTAATAATCTTTTGTTGGTAGTAATTTCCGTCATAATTATATTATATAGAGTTTATGATATTTGTCTAAATCATTTAAAATATGTTATTCTATAGAAAATCTGACTTTCTATAAAAAGTTAAACTTTTTAAAAAAATGAAGACCATAAAGACACAACTTAAAGAAACAATTAAGAAGAGTTTAGATAAAACTGACTTTCCTGCGGCTGTTTCTTTTGTAGTTAATTATCCTAGGATTTCCCAGTACGGAGATTACAGCACTAATGTAGCGATGATTATTGCTAAACAGTTAAGGAAACCGCCTTTAGAAATAGCCGGAGAATTGGTGAAAATTTTACAGAAGCAAAGATTCATCAAAGACATGTTTGAAAAAGTGGAATCAATCAAACCTGGTTTTATTAACTTTTATTTTTCTCCCACTTTCTTGAGTAAACAGGTTTCGGCAATTTTATCCCTTAAAGATGATTATGGCAAAAGTGATTTAGGTAAAAAACAAAAAGTGCAGATAGAATTCATTTCAGCCAACCCTACTGGTCCTTTAACTATTGGCAATGGTCGCGGTGGATTTTACGGTGATGTTTTAGGAAATGTTTTGGAAAAATGCGGTTTTAAAGTAATCAAGGAATATTTAATTAATGATGCCGGACAGCAGATTGAAAAATTAGGCCATTCAGTTTTACAGGATAATCAGGCAGTTTATCGTGGTGAGTATATTGATGATTTACATAACAGACTTAAAGGAGAAAGTGATCCTTATAAAGTTGGTCAAAAAGCAGCAAAAATAATTCTAACACAGCTTATAAAACCAACAGTGGAAAAACAGATGCAGATTAAGTTTGACAGATGGTTTTCCGAGGAAAAGGAATTAAGAAAAACTAAAAAAATTACTGAAGTTTTAAACTGGCTAAAAGAAAAAAAATATTTATATGAAAAAGACAATGCCTGGTGGTTTAGATCAAGTGATTTTGGTGATAACCGGGACAGAGTTTTAATTAAACAGGATGGGGGATCTACTTATCTTGCCCAGGATTTTGCTTATTTAAAAAATAAATTTGCCGAAAGAAAATTTGTAACGGTTATAGATATCTGGGGAGCTGACCATCATGGAGAAGTTGCTGGTTTATTAAATGCTGCCAAAGCTTTGGGTTATAAGGATCAGCAAAAAATTATTTTACTTCAATTTGTCCGTTTAACTAAAGAAGGCAAAGAAGTCAGAATGTCCAAAAGAACTGGCTCTTATATAACTATGAGCGAATTAATAGAGACGGTCGGACATGATGTCGCCAGGTTTTTCTTTTTAATGTATAGTCCTAACAGTCATATTGATTTTGACATGGACTTAGCTTTAGAAAAATCAGAAAAGAATCCTGTTTATTATGTTCAGTATGCTTTTGCTCGGCTGTCCAGTATTTTAAACCAACCCCAAGTCACTTCACATTTCAAGAAAAGTCCAGCTGCTCTAGATTACAATCAGACTGAAGAATACACTTTAATTAAAGAAGTTATTAAGTGGCCGGAGATTTTAGAAGAAGCAGCATCTCTTTATCAAGTTCAGCTTTTACCAGCTTATGCTATTAGTTTAGCTGACAGGTTTCATCAGTTTTATAATAATTGTCGGGTTATCAATAATGATGCAATTAATGTATCCAGAGTTGAATTAGTTAAACTAATGCGTAAGATTTTTTTAGAAGTCCTTTCTACCATTGGTGTTTCTGCGCCAGAAAAGATGTGACCCCGCTCTAAATTTATTTAAAAAGAGCGGAGTTGACCTCTAAAAGCACCTTTGTTAAAATGTAATTTAGCTACAAGCTTATTTTTAACTTAAAGCACTATGTTAGAAAACGAACAAAACAGTCCGATTTGGGAAAACGAGGAACAGATTCCTCCTGTTTCTCAAACTTCAACAACTCCCCCAGTCTCTCCTCAAAAGAAAAATATATGGCCTATTATTTTAGTGTTGTTGGTAGTGATTTTTGTGGGAATTTATTTAATTTCCCGCTTTACTGAACTTAATATTTTGGGATTAAACAAAAACACAGAAGATTCATCTGCGGTTGAGGCAGTGGATTGGCAGGCTGTTTTCCTTTCCACTGGTCAGATTTATTTTGGCGAGATTACTCACCTAGACAGCGATATTCTTATTTTGGAGAAAGTTTATTATCTACAAGCCAATACTTCTATTCAACAGGTTGAAGGAGAACAGATTCCTCAACAAAATCTTTCTTTGGTTAAATTAGGTGAAGAATTGTATGGCCCTAAAGATAAGATGACGATCAACATGGATCATGTGTTATTTATTGAAGAACTTAAAAAAGATTCGCAGGTGGTTCAAGCAATCAAAAGATATATAGAAGAGGGGATTGATAGTTTGTAAATTTATTCAGAACTAAAAGACAATAACCTTTGTAGTAAAATAATACAGAGGTTTTTGTATTAAAATATAAACTATAAAGTATAAAGTAGTACTTTACACTTTATAGTTTTTTTGCTATACTTAATATTAGTGAGGAACTGTGGATATCTGATAAGAATTTTGAAGGTAAAAGCACTATTTTCTTAAAAAAACAAAAATAAAAATGAATAAAAGATTTTTAAAAATAGGTGAATTATCAAGAATAGTTGGAGTTTTGCCTTCAACAATAAATTTTTATACTAATGAGGGTTTATTAAAGGAAGTTAAAAGATCTCAAGGCGGTTATCGTTTATATGAACCAAAGTATGCGATTCAGAGATTAAAATATATTCACAAATTACAAAAAGATAAGCGATTAACAATTCAAGAAATTAAGAGGATCATTAAATAACAATTCATGTTTAAAAGACCAACGAAAAAAATATATCGGGCCAAACTTGATAACAACAGAAGCATTATTGTTGGTTGGACTCGTTTTAAGCAAAAACCCACAAAGAATAGTTTTTGGTATACAGTAAAAACCTTACTTTTTTAAGTTATTAAATACCGCTAAAGTTACTTTTGAGTGATAAGTTACTCAAAAGACAAAAGGCGGTTGTACCTTAAATAAAAGAAAGAAGGCCTTCATCCATGCTTGAAGGTCTTCTTTATTGGGTATGGTTGATAAATCATCTTATTTTTATAAAGAATTATTGAAGATTAGCCATTTGATTTTTCTAATCAATTCTGCTTTAATAAATTATTAGATTAAATTTTTTTATTTAGCTTCAATATCATCAAGTTTCGGTTCTAAATTTATATTAAGTCAACATTTAATGGTGATTGTACATTTTATTAACAAACCCATTATTTTGTGATAAAATTGTATTGAAATACAGTTAAAACGTTAATGTTTAATAAATGAAAAAAGGACTCATTTCTATATTTTTAATAACCGGAACCTTGATTAGCATATGGTTCCTTTTTGGAGTAAAAAAAGTTCAGGCTGACGAATGCGGTGACGGCGTTGAGTATTGCAATTGTGGAGATACAGTAGTCGCCGATTATACTTTGGATGATAATTTGTATTGTTCTGACGAATTTGTGTTAATGGTTGGAGCAGACGATATTACTATTAATGGAGGGGGGTATACTATTAGTGGCGACGCTGAGGTCGGTATTTATAATGAAGGTTATAGTAATGTTACTATTACTAATTTTACTATTACTAATTTTGATGTCGGCATTCTTTTTTCTTCTTCCGATTCCAATAATCTGACCAATAATATCATTAGTTCCAACTCCTATGGAATTTATCTTGATTCTTCCACCTCTAATACTCTGACTAGCAACATAATGTCAGGTAATGGAAGAAACCTTTATGTTACCGGTTCTTATGATAATACTATAGGCATCTCTAATTTAGT
>Ga0180007_10001379_pt1 | contig 33747 bp, 34 predicted proteins | sample MM_PC_MetaG_FD_121122 | JGI IMG/M metagenome (GOLD analysis project Ga0180007, IMG submission 121122) | Groundwater microbial communities from the Aspo Hard Rock Laboratory (HRL) deep subsurface site, Sweden - MM_PC_MetaG | ecosystem: Environmental > Aquatic > Deep subsurface > Groundwater... | reverse complement strand
TAGAAGCATAAAACGCAAGCACTTTGGTCTCCTTCTGTCTGGTGTTTAACTTACATTAAAACCTTAACAGTTGGAGACCTCTTTTTTTAAGAGTTTTGTCTCACATGTTTCTGGACCAGGACAAATTGCTAAAAAAGCGCCAAAACAACCTCGAGAGCAATAAGAATAATTATAACCAGTGTCAGCATGTCTTCATGAATCGTGTCGAGATGCGACTGATGGACCCGCTGGAGATCACTAATAATATCGAGTTTTCGGTTCAACGAATCGCGCCACTCCCGCAAAGAAAGCTTGTCAACAAGCATATAATAAAGCTTTGAATAATATGCGTCACCGGTCATTTTAATACTATGCTCAAGTCGCTCGGTTATCACCGAAATGTCAACTCGTAAGCGTGCCAGTCTGGTCGCCGGAAGCTCAACCCGTCTTCCAACAAGTGGAATATAGGCACTCAGTGGAATTTTGTGCGGCGCTTGCTGGTAAAAATAGTTCAATTTCTTATCGAGCATTCGATCGAAATACTGTAACTCAAGCTGCTGCACGTTAGCCGATTCAAAAAACTCCATCGCCTCAAAATATTCATCGTCATAGATAAAAGCCGCTTCAGCATCGATAATTATAAAATCTTGACCATAGTACCCAGTCACCGCAGAAAGAATATCGTCCTGTTGATACTCAGAAAGCGAGAGGAGCTCTAGCCGCAAAAGCGAGGCTATTTTGCCTCCGTACAGCTCACGGAATTCATCTGCCGACAGTTTCCCCTCAATCGGGTTTACATGAATCGCAAAGTAATCGTTTTTCAGATTGTAGAAGTGTGGCCTTGTTACCGCAGGGTTAATCTGCTTAAGAATAGACCTTGCATCAACATCACTCTGCTTATCATAACGCTCCTTAACCTCAATTACCTTCTGTTTCAACTGATCAAGCGATGCATCGAATGGAATTTTGTAACAAAAAGAAACAACACCAAAATGGTGCATCTTGTTTAGAACAGCGTCGGTTCGCTCAAGCGTTTCCCCTCCCTTTTTTTCTAGAAGACGAAATGCAAGCGGCACATGATAATCTTTAAAATAAAGTGATTGAGAAACATCATGAACAGGAACCAATCCCTTGTCCCGTACTTCATGGAGCCTAATTTCATCACCAATATCATGGGCATAAAACAATAAAATATTACCCGTAACTTTTTGCGTCTGCTTCATAGATTCTCCAACACTTTCGTTATATAAAAGCTCTTACATCCAGCCGTCACTCCCGCTCGAACATCACTTTCTCTGTCTCCAAACATAAGCGATCTCGTCAAATCAAGATTGTGTTCCCGTGAAGCCTGAGCCAACATACCAGGAGACGGCTTGCGACATAAACAGTTTTGTGATGGATGATGTGGACAGTAGTAGAACTGGGTAAATACAACACCATTATCTGCAAATAGCCGTCCTAAATACTGGTGCGTTTTTTCTACAAAATCATGATCTAATAAACCCCTACCAATCCCCGACTGATTAGTCACAACAAACAACAAATAGTTCTCTGCCTGCAATCGCAAGCATAAGTCAATAGCACCGGGCAACAACTCAACATCGCTGATACAAGATAAATACGAAACGTCTTTGATCAGTGTGCCATCGCGATCGAAAAAAGCGGCTTTCTTCAACTCAAAACCTTCCGATAAAGACTAAAAAACTTATTCGCTATCTGCAGCGCCGGCCTGGACGATCCAGCATTCTCCACCAACACAACCATCGCCAACGGCTTTGCGTTTTTATATGAAAAGTAGGAGGCAAACCATGCATGCTCAAGCTGCTTCTTTGATCCCTTTTTTTGCTTTTGCAAACTTACAATCTGTGCGGTCCCAGTTTTTGCACAGATGGAAAAATCTGAAAAACTTCTCAGCCTTCTTCCGGTCCCTCGCAAAACCACCTCCTTCATCACCTCACGCAGAAAGTTTAACGTCTCATCTGAAACATACAACGGATACCGCTCAACCTCTTCATTTTCAAGAATCCTTGGCTTCACCAAAAAACCATTGCTAATACTCGCAACCATCCGAACAACCTGCAACGGAGAGACAAGTAAAAAGCTTTGGCCAATACCAACCGAAAGAGTCTCCCCCTTCCACCAACGCTCTCCTTTATGCGCCTGCTTCCAATAGCTAGTTGGTACAAGCCCGCTCTTGTCATGAAACAAAAAACCGGTCGTTTGCCCAAGACCAAACCGCATTGCATAGGCTGCAAGCTGATCAATTGTTATCTTTTTTGCAATCTCATAACACGGAATATTACACGAAACACCCAACGCCTTCTTCGCCGACTGCACCCCATGACCCCATCGCCTCTGACAATTATACTTTCTTCCGCCAAATACCGTATACCCCTCACAAGTAAATTCCGTATCAGTCGTGATAACCCCCTCTTCAAGACCGGCAACAAACGTTACTAACTTAAAAATAGATGCCGGTGGATAAAGCGCATTGATAGCGCGGTTCAACAGCGGACTATTCATCATAAGCCTCTCACTCCACTCATCCTCCGAAATTGGACTCAAAAATAAGTTTGGGTCAAAACTCGGCCACGACACCATAGCACGAATCGCCCCATCCTCTGGGTCCATAACGACGAACGCCCCGGCTTGCCCTTCAACAAACAAATTCTCAGCAATACGCTGCATCATGGTATCAAGTGTAAGCGTCACATCTGCGCCATCAACCGCCTCACGAAGATCAATCTGAGCAAGTCTTCGCCCCATCGCGTTAGTCATATGCTGAACATAACCGGCCTCTCCCTGCAAATCTTTTTGAAATAAACCCTCGAGACCAGACAGTCCAGTAAAACTACCCCTATCCTGTGCTTTGCGTAAATAACCAAGCACATGACTTGCGAACTTTTTATATGGATACACACGCTTAAAATGGCGATCTATGACTAAGTTTGGCACCCCCGAGCACTGCTCGCTAATCTGACACAACTCGTCTTTTGTAAGATCTTTTTTAAGCAACACATGACGGGAGAAACGTTCAGCCCTCGCTAGTTTTTTATAAACAACACAATCAGCCCCCAAAATAGCCATCAACTTATCTATAGATTTTTTTTGCGCACGAGACAAGCTGTGCGCCCCAGTACCATGCCAGTACAGGTCGAAAACGGGACTGTTTGTCGCAAGAAGATTCCCATGACAATCACGAACACTCCCTCTCCGAGACGGAATGCGCTCGGTACGTAAAAAATTACGTTTTCCAAGTCTGGCAAATCGACTGTTGTCATGCACCTGTAAATAAAACAGCCTCAAGATAATAACCATTACAAAAAACAAAATAACAACAAGAAACCTAAAAATCTTCCCGTTGCGCACCTCTAAAACAATTTCATGAAACGTTTTTTTTTTATTCATCAAAAACCAGATGACCCATCGAATTCAATGGATGTTTTTCGTCACACATTTTTGCGAGTTCAGCCGAAGAAACCTGGGTATAAATCTGTGTCGTCGCAAGTGTTTTATGGCCGAGAAGCTCCTGGATTACCCGCAAATCAACCCCTTGATTCAATAAGTGCGTAGCAAACGAGTGCCGAAGCTTGTGCGGGGTAAGTTTTCGCTCAACTTTTAAAAACTTCTTGAACATCGAACAAACACGCTGCACCGACCGGGTCGTTAATGGCCCACCGGAATAATTTAAAAATAAAAAGTCACTCTCTTCTAATCCAGACGGCCTTCTACTTCCAGTAAGAAACACTCGCTCTTCTTTTAGATAAGACTCTAAAACACTCTTCGCTTTTTGACCAAACAATACAAGACGAGATTTTCTCCCCTTTCCAGAAACAACAATACTTTTCCCTTTAAAATCGATATTTTGCAGTTGAATTTTCACAAGCTCAGAGCACCGAACACCGGTTGCATACAAAAGCTCGAAAATTGCTCTATCCCGAAACGGAAACCGTGTTGGCAGGTCAGACGTTTTAACTCCATCAAGCAAATAGAATATTTCATCGACCGTCAGTATCGATGGAAGTTTTCGTGGGATTCTTGGGTTCTTCACAGAGATAGAGAGCATAATTCCTTCGCCCTTGAGATAGGCAACCAACGAACGAATGCAGGAAAGCTTGCGAGCTAACGACGATTTCGCAATTTTTTTGAAGTAAAGCGAGCGAATAAATCGACGGACTACTTGGGTTACATCAGTTGCGATCTCAGGATCACTTTTTCCGCTTCTTTCCCAAAACTCTTTCAGCTGTTGGAGATCACTACGGTATGCCCGCAACGTATGAGACGACAGATTTTTTTCAACCTCCAAATACGTCAAAAACTGGTCGACATTTTGAGTAAACCCCCGTAAATCCATGACACCTATCCCTCACGTTTTAGCTGCTAACAAAGAAAACCAAAGCTTAGTATACTATCCACATGCAAACAACGAAACAACAAATCAAAACAGTCATAGCCACACTTCGTCACGAAACCAAACAATATCCACCACCACTTATCGATATCATCATCCAAGAATATGGAAAAATGCCATTTTTGATTCTGATAAGCTGTCTTCTTAGCCTACGGGCAAAAGATGTTGTTACCATTCACGTATGTCGTACCCTATTCAAAAAGGCACAGACTCCGCAAGAACTTTTAGCAATTCCCCGGGCTAAACTCGAGAAGATTATCTTTAAATCCGGCTTTTATAAAAACAAATCAAAAGTGTTACATGAAGTTAGCACTACTATTCACGAAAAATATGGGGACACCGTTCCACGTTCACTCGATAGACTATTGAAAATTAGAGGGGTCGGCCGCAAAACCGCGAATTTAGTACTTGGACTTGCTTATAATATCCCAGCAATCTGCGTCGACACTCATGTCCATCGCATCTCAAATCGGCTAGGGCTCGTGGCAACAAGAACCCCAGAAGCAACCGAGCGGGCACTTGAAAAAATTTTACCTAAAAAGCACTGGATCGAATGGAACACATTACTTGTTATATGGGGCCAAAATAAATGCACACCACGCGCACCAAAGTGCGCGTGGTGTGCTGTTCATCGTTTTTGTGAATATGGCAGAGCTCGGCAACCCTAGGCCAGGTGTCTGGCCACCAAGCAAAAAGCAACCACCAGCAATACCGCTAACTTGAGGTATACAAACCTCATAATCAGTTCCGTCATCGCCTCCATGACACATCCTCCCATCTCGATGCTAGAGCAAAAAAAAAGCCACTGGCGAAACCGTCAGTGGCTTTTTTACAAACAAATCTTTTTATGCTCCTCATAATGACCTCCTAAAAACCTAAGTGATACCCTAGCAGAATGGCCGGCACCGAGCAAGAAAAATATTAGTGATAAGGCGACCGGAAAACTTTTTTCTCTTCCCACTCATCGCTCTCAGGACCCAGCACTTCAGTACACAATTTTTTTGCCGTACTGAAAACGTCTTTTTCCCGAGCAAAGGGCACCTTTTTTTGGCAACCTTTCTTGTGATTCTTCCGATCACTCTCCTGACACTCTTTACAACAATAAAAAGCTTTTTTGCAGCTTCCACACATATTCTTTCCATTTTTCCCGCAAACATTACAACAACCAATGACAAAATTCACAAAACTTTTTACATCGTACGGTGCAATTCTTTTTTCGCTCACAGGCTTATTAGAGTCATCATAATGAAGATACTTACTAACATAGCCTGTCTTCTCAAGCATCTCTGCAACCTGCTCAGCCGTATCAACATTACAAACAATAATTGTCTTTATCGCCCCGCTGCAACGCCTATTCTGCGAATTCATCACTTTTGTAAAATAACGCGCACCCCAATAGAAATCCGTGATACTGTCAACCAAATTCGCAATCTTGCGCTTACCACAAGAACAATTCTTCTTATGATTCTTGCATACTTTCTGCTCTATCTTATTTAAAGCGAGAACCAAGGTCTTTTCCTGTGGAAACGTTTCGCCAATAAACGTAAATAGGCGTCTGATCGTTTTCAGCTCCTTCAAGTAATCATTTAAAAAGCATGCTTTTTCTCCATCAAGATTTGCTATCTCACAAATTAGAACATTCTTAAACCCTTTTTCTGCGAAGCTAAAAATCTTTTCATAATAACCAGCCGTACGACCACTAATTTTTTGCTTCTTGGACTCTCCGATGGCGCGCAGCAAATATTCGACATCCTTCTTCCAAATATTGCGACATAAAAACGCTTGGTTCTTATTATTGTTTTTCGTGTAATATGAACCAAGATTTCGTGGAAACAGCGGCGTTTTCCCTTTTCTATTTCGAGCCTCCAGGAGAAATTCAACGCTTATGTTCTCATAATTATGAAAACTCATCTGTTGACAAAAAACCTCACGCAGAGCCTCTTTGTAGTCAGAATCATCCTTGAGACCATCTTCTTTCAAATAAGTGTGCGCAACTCTTTCACCATCGGAAGTCAAGTACCAATCTTCGGTTGTAATCCCAATAATTCCAACGCCATTACCATTTCGTTCGAGATAATTCAATAAAGTTGGAGCAGGTACAAGCAATCTTGTTGCCATAAGAATACAACCAAAAATAAAACTCTTTCGCGTAATCATAATAAAAACTTTCTTTTTTAGATCATATAAACAACAAAAACAAGTCTTCTTGTCAAATTCAATCTGACAAGAAGACCCTCAGCAGAAAAACAACAGTTATTATTTGTTTAGTTCTTTCGCTCTTGCAAGCAAATCTTCAACGGTAAGGCCAAATTCCTGCTTACCGTCAACATGACGAAGCGTAACGGTTCCCTGCGCCTCTTCTTTCTTACCAATAACCACCATCCATGGAATTTTATCAAGCTGAGCGTGTCTGATCTGCGCCGAAATCTGGTCGCCAGACTCATCAAGCTCCACTCGTATTCCATGACTTTTAAGCCTGGCAAGAACCGTTCCTGCATACTCCATTTGCTTGTCCGTAATGGTTAAGACACACGCCTGCACCGGCGCCAACCAAAACGGAAAATGTCCTCTATAGTGCTCGGTCAAAATACCGATAAACCGCTCTAGCGACCCATAAATCGCTCGATGGATCATAACTGGTCGCTTTCGACTCTGGTCTGAATCGATATATTCAATATCAAAATTTTGCGGCAAGAAGAAGTCAACCTGCACGGTCCCACACTGCCACTCACGCCCCATTGCATCTTTGATATGAATCTCGATCTTCGGCCCGTAAAACGCGCCTTCTCCCTCATTGATTTCATACTTAAACCCAGAGGTTTCAAGCCCAACTTTGAGTGCATCGATACCTGTCTGCCAAAGTTCATCCGAACCTATCGACTTCTCAGGTCTGGTCGCAAGCGCCATCTTGAGATTTTCGAATCCAAATTTTTTGTACACCTGCGTCGTCAGCTTCAGAACACCGGCAACCTCATCAGCCACCTGATCTGGGGTACAGTAAATATGAGCGTCGTCCATTGTAAAGCCTCGAACTCGAAACATTCCGTGAAGAACCCCAGAAAGCTCGCATCTATGAACAACTCCAAACTCTGCAACCCGCAACGGAAGCTCTCTATACGAATGCGGCCGCTCTTTGTACAAAAGCACCCCACCAGGGCAATTCATAGGACGCACACAGTGAGTCGCTTTTTCAATATTTGTAAAAAACATGTTCTCTTTATAATTTTCATAATGACCAGACGTCTTCCAAAGCGATTCGTGTAACACAAGTGGAGTCCTCACTTCCTGATACCCCGCATCGTCTTGCAGCTTACGCAAGTAAGCAACCAGGTTGTTAAAAATTTTCATGCCTTTGGCGTGAAAAAAAACAATCCCCGGCGCTTCCTCGTGAAACGAAAAAAGGTCAAGCTGTTTACCCAACCGACGATGGTCGTACAACTTGGCCTCTTCTACCCGTTTAACATACTGCTCAAAATCATCTTTCGATTCAAATACTACCCCAGAAATTCGCTGGAGGGGGATACCCTCTCGATCCGCACGCCAATAAGAACCAGAGACGCCTAGCAATTTAAAATGACCAAGCTCACCGGTTGACGCAACATGCCCACCTTTACAGAGGTCTATAAAATTGCCTTGAGAGTAGATAGTAATTGGTTCGCTTGAATCGAGACCTTCGATAATCTCGATTTTGAATTCGTTGTCCTTGAAAAGTTCTTTTGCCTCCTGATGCGATACTTGCTTCCCTTTAATCGCAAAATCCTGCTTTGCAAGCTGGCGCATCTTTTCTTCTATTTTCGGCAAATCGTCTTCTTTAAAGTTTTCTGGCGGTAAAAAGTCATAGAAAAAACCGGTCTTAGTAACAGGGCCTATTGTGATTTTCGTCCCAGGAAAAAGCTCTAGAACAGCCTGTGCTAATAGATGCGCCGCAGAATGCCGCAAATTATGTAATCGCTCTTCGTTTTTCATATGGTTGACCTTTTTTCTCTAAAGACAAATTTTACCTAGTCCATCATACCAACTCTATGTTTTTTCGCAAAAACTCTAGAACGAATTCTGCAAGCAGGGCTCACCAGGCCTTAAACAGCCCTCGCTTCTTACTGCCATTTGGCCATCAATTCAATCCAGACCCTTGCTCTTGAACTTTAGGTAGTGATACTATTGACAAAAAAAGGAGTCCCCTTATGCCTGTTTCCAAATCATCAAAAGCAAGCAACCCTTTACGAAAAAAGCGTGTTTTCGTACTCGACACAAACGTATTGCTTCACGACAGCAACTCACTTTTTTCATTCAAAGGGGTTGTCATAGGAATCCCGTTTGCCGTCCTGGAAGAACTAGACGAATTTAAAAAAGAACAAAACGAATTGGGTATGAACGCCCGTCATGTAATCAGAATCCTTGATGAACTCAGAGTCAAAGGAGACCTTATCAAAGGGGTAACACTGGAAAACGAACCCCCTTCAATACTCAGAGTACTCCCAATCCCAAAAGCCCTTACTATCAAAGTCTGCTCGAAAACAATCGACAACATTATCATACAAAACACCATCGACCTCGTAAAAGCCGGCTACGAAGTCACCTTCATTACCAAAGATATTAACCTACGGGTCAAAGCAGACGCCCTAGGGATAGAAGCAGAAGATTACACAAAAGGAACCGTCACTCACGAAGACTTCTATAAAGGCTGGCAATCAATCTCAACCTCAAGTATCGAACTTAAAAAGATGACCGAAAAGAAACTTCCTGATTTTCTAGGAGAGCACACACTCTTTGCTAACGAATTTGTCATCCTGCAAAGCGAAAAAAACGAGTGGAACAACCGCCTATTTCGATACATGGGTGGAAACAACTTTAAAGAAATCTTTAACCAAAAATTCTGGCGCGATTTCGGCCCTAGAAACATTCAACAGGCGATGGCCCTCGACCTCCTGCTTGACGACTCTGTCAAACTCGTTTTCCTTTCGGGACCAGCCGGCACCGGCAAAACATTCTTGGTTCTATTGGCAGGCCTGTTCAAAGTAATAAAAGAACACCTCTACCGAAGATTTCTCATCTCCCGCCCTATCGTCGCACTTGGCGCCGACATCGGCTTCTTACCAGGAGATGTCCAGGAAAAACTGTTCCACTGGATGCAGCCGGTATACGACAATCTAGAAATTATATTGAGCGAGCTAGACAGCGCTACCCTTGGTGAAAGAGCAAAAGAACGAAGACATAGAAGGCGATCTTCCGAACGACCCGACGACCGAAGGAGAGGTCAACGACCACAAGATATCGCTGGAGAGATTGACCGTCTCAAGCAAAGGGGCATTTTGAGCTTAGAGGCAATCACATACATGCGAGGGCGGTCAATATCAAACCAGTATGTTTTCATTGACGAGGCGCAAAATTTGACCCCTCACGTGATAAAAACAATTGTTAGCAGAGCTAGCGAGGGAACAAAAATGATCGTCGCCGGTGACCCGTTTCAAATCGATTCCCCCTACCTAGACTTCACCAGCAACGGCCTGATCGTTTCCGCAGAAAAGCTCAAGCAGGAGTCGATTTGCGGCACCGTATTCCTAGAAACAAGCGAACGAAGCGACCTGGCAAAGATGGCGGCTGATTTATTGTAGCCGAGCACAAATTGGCGTTAGGGCTCGCCTAACGGCGACTCCAGATTTGCCATCGAAAGAGCGACTACAAACTAACTACCGATAGCCCGCAGAAACCGATTGACCGTTTCTTGCAACGTCAGCTCCGAGTTATCAATAATCGTCGCATCTTCGGGGATCGTCAGCGGCGCAACCGACCGTTCTCGATCCCTTTTATCTCGTTGTTCAAGTTCAGCTTCAACTTTTTCAATATCTTTCTGTAATGGGCCACGTTTTTCATCAAGCATCAATCGTTGTGCCCGCACCTCGGGACTTGCCGTCAGATAAAATTTATGCTCTGCCTGAGGAAAGATAACCGTCCCACAATCTCTTCCATCAGCAACAATATCGTATCGCTTTGCAACGTCCCGCTGAAGATCGAGGAGTGCATCTCGAACATGCTTGTTGGCACTTACTATCGATGCAGGCTGGTCGAGCTCTGAACTATACAAATCATGTGTTATTTCTTCTCCCAGATAAAAAAGATACGGTCGATCGCCATCGTCATCTTTTCCATAGTCATAACAAAGGTCACTCACAAACTCGAGTTGATCAGGCCCAAGCTCCTCGACATACTCCTGAAACTCTGGAAGAAATGGCCTTCTTGTTTTTTCTTTTTTTAATCGATCGAGCAAAACATGCGCGACCGCCCGATACAACAAACCAGTATAGAGATAGTAACTCTTAAGTTCTCTCGCTAACGCTCTTGCTACGGAACTTTTGCCACTCGCTACCGGCCCATCTATCGTAATAATCATAAAACACTCCTTTTAATTTTGTGACTCAAAACACAGAGATTATAAAAGAAAAAAAGATTATTGACTTCAAAAAATTAAATCACCTACGCTTTGATATTGTAGAGGCGCTAAACAACTCTTATTCAAAAAGGAAATCCCATGAAAAAACTACTCTATCTTCTCTTATTTTCCACCATCGTCGTTACCCCAGGCTGGCTACCAAAACCATTGACAAAAAAATCAGAGATTAAATTTGTAAAAAAAGAGAGGCCGTTAAAAACAATCACGGCAGAACAACTCAAAGACAGAATGGTTAAAGAGAAGGAGTTGGTAGTCATCAATGTTCTATCCAAGGAGTCTTTCGAAAACTGTCGCATTAAAGGATCGATCAATGTCCCCCTCAGCAAGCTGCAAGAAAAAGCAAAGTGGAACAAAGATAAAAAATTGGTCTTGTACTGCGCAAGCTACGAGTGCTCGGCTAGCGAAGAAGCCTATAAAGTCTTAGAAGGGCTAGGCTTTAACAATATCGCTGCCTACGAAGGTGGGATAAAAGAGTGGAAAGAAAAGAAGTTTGAGACCGAGGGCTCCTGTAAGTAAGTTTAACTTATATTTCTTCCTCCTCAGGCGGCGAGACTTTTTGGTAATCTATCTGTTCACTAAAATAAATAGTCTCGCCTTCGATTTCCATCCCTGCATATTTAACGGGTAGTTGTTCGAATATATCTACTTCGCCATTGCCATCACCTATTTCTTTGTGGGCTCTCCTGCACCATGGACACGGAACACAGTCATATATAAAACAACCCCCAACATTTATTCCTGTTTTAATAATTCTATTGTAGCAAGTCTGGCATAAAGGATGACCGCAGCATGGAAAGAAAAAATCTTTATCATTTCCACAACAAAGCTCGCATATCTTGCCTTCGTTTTTTGATTCTGGATCCGCCACAGATTCTGATTCTTGCCCTTTCCTAAAGAAGTCATAGCCTGCTCGTCCCGCATCATACAAACCAGGTACAATTGACGACACGGCCTCAATTTTCCCAATAACACTTGGTGATATAAAACTATGCTTCCTACAGACAAATCTGAGCAAACTATCGCAAAGCGACTGCCCAATCATCATAAGGTTTCGTTGCTTTGGCGTTCCTGCCCGACAAGTAATACCAGCCGACAGGCCAAGTTCTGCTACACGCAATAACGGCTTCATAATCTTTTTAAGAGTCAGCTCCTCACCTGCATCAAAGTCAAATCCGTCAAATTCTTCGTCAAATTCTTCAAAACCGTTATAGTATTTTTTGAGTTCAGAAACAGAAACCCCATCTTCATACTCCTTATCCAACCGAGTCAGCACACGAAGCTCTTCAATGTCTTTGATCCCCTCCCAGACCGATGCATTTAGATGAGAGCCAAGAGATACTGTATCTCGTATGCCATCTCTATAATCAAATCCTTTTGACGCACCATTAAGCACACGAGCAAACAACCGTAACTTTGCAGCCAGCTTGGCCATAGAAACACTCTCAGGATTGACCGTGTCGACATATAAAAGAATAGCGGTTTTCAGAGCGGACACGCCCAAGTGTGCTTTCTGATTAATGCTTAGGTCGGCTCTGCACACAGGCAAACAAAACATGGCGCTAAGCGCAAAAACAAAAACTTTTTTCATGATGTAACCCCTACGATACTTTTTGTAGAAAACTCCTACTACTTATCACAAACTCCCCCCAGAACAATAAGTAATTATAGGAAAAAGAACGATACTCCACAAACGCCCAAGACTCTAGGCTTTTTCTGCCCTAGCAAAGTTCGTAATAAGCCCCATCATACCCCATAAACAGAGCAACGCCGTTCCGCCATAACTGACAAATGGTAAACCTAGCCCCTTGGTGGGAAGCAATCCGGTTGTCACCATAAGATTGACTACAGCCTGCAGGCTGATCAAAACAACAAAGCCTAACGTCGTAAACATGGCAAACATACTCTTCATCTGCATAGCAATGCGAATCCCAAAATAGCAAAATAAAAAGTAAAGAATCAGCATAATACAGGAACCTACAAATCCTGTCTCTTCCGCAAGAATTGGAAATATAAAGTCAGTATGCTGCATAGGAAGATAAAAGAACTTTTGTTTCGAATTGGAAATCCCAACACCCCATACTTTACCTGAGCCTATCGCAATCAGTGATTGAATAATCTGGAACCCTCGCCCCTGGGGATCCGACCAAGGGTTTAAGAAAATCAAAATTCGATTGAGCCTATATGTTTTAGAAAAAATAAGCGCTATACCAATTGGAACAGCGCTCACCATCGTAACAAGAAGATAAACCATCTTAAAATCAGCAACGAACAGTAAAATAAACGCTGTCATCAAAAGCGTCACAACAGAGCCAAAGTCTGGTTGCTTAAGCAACACAAAAAACGTTGAACCTAAGACTATTAAAAAGGGGACGTAACTATGGGCAAGTGACGTCACATACTCTCGTTTCCGTTCAATAAAGAATCCCATGTAGATCACAAGAAAAAACTTTAAAATCTCACTTGGCTGCACACTTATCCCAGCAAAACGTAACCACCGATAAGAACCATGCACCTTAAAGCCAAACGCCGGAATAAGCGTCATCACCGTTAAAAGCAACGATCCTAAAAACAAAACGGGCGCATATCGCTTGAAAAAACGAATTGGCGCAAGAGCAAAGAAAAGAAAACTCAAGAACGCAGGAATAAGATATAGAGCCTGTCTTTTTAGAAAAAAGTGCGCTGAACCAAACTTCTCTAGAGCATACACAGAACTTGAGGAATAAATAAAAACAAGACCTAGAAGGGTCAAAACTGAAGCAATCGCCAATAAAATTCTTGTATCACGTCGTACATCCATTCCGTCTCCCATTACCCCCATTTTTCCACAGCATCTTTAAACAAATTACCACGATCCTCAAAGCTTTTGAAAAGATCAAAGCTTGCTCCACTAGGCGAAAACAACACCTGATCGCCCGGCAACGCAGTCTGCATAATAGCACGCACCAAATCATCAAGTGAAGTATACGACTCATAACAACCGAACTCTTGGCAACCAGCCCCAAGATAAAAAACTTTCTTTACGAGACTCTCTTGCTCTAGAAACCGAACAAGTCCTGTGCGATCCACGCCCTTCCCAAGACCGCCTACGATAACAATCATTGAGCGGCCGTTTGCCACAAGACGACTAACCGCCGCCTCGGTCGCCTGCAACACTGTCGCTTTCGAATCATTGTAAAAATCGATCCCATTAATCGTCGTAAAAAGCTCGAGCCTATGGTTAACAACCCCACACACCCCTAGCCCCCTAGGAAATCCAGCACCAAGCAGATCAAGGGCCCCAACTACGAATAACCAGTTTTGAGCAAAGCCATTTTTTATATGACGACTCAAATCACATAGCTCAATTTTGTTCACAAGCTGAGCGTTTATGACCTGTGCTTTACAACAAACTCCACAAGCCCATTGGTCAAAAAAATAGATCGTTTTGTCTTGAAGAAACCTATTTTGCAAAAGACTTTCTGGTACTGGATCATTACAAACAACAGAATAATCGCCTCGATAGCAAGATAAGTTATCCTGAAAGAGTTCGCGCTGCTCAGAAAAAAATAAACCTGAAGAAAATAGAGCCTTTTGCCCGTCCGTTTGGTTAGCGAACAATCGCCACTTTGCATCAAAATACGCTTCGACAGTCAAATGCCGATCGAGATGGTTGGGATAAAAATTTGTCAATATCGCCACGTCCGGCGCAAAGATTTTACTGTGATCAGTTTGAAAACTTGATAATTCGAGAATCGCAACATCAAGCGCATCTTGCTTGGCAATCAGATCAAGCATGGGATGGCCAACATTGCCAGCAATCGCAGTTCTTCCGGGCAATACGTCGTTAAGCATATGGGTGATCGTTGTCTTTCCTAAAGTTCCCGTAATTGCGACCGTTTTTTTTAGAAAATTTTCAGAGAAAAGATCCAGTTCACAAACAATTTTTTCATGAAACTTTGTGTATGGCCGAAGATCGATTCCCGGACTTGGGATCACCATGTCATTATCAGAAAAAAGCTGCTCTAAATCACCGCTCACAAAATAAGCGCCTGCTTGATCAAAAAGCGCCTGCTCCTCAGGATTTAGCTCTCGCCAATCCCAAACCGACAAAATAGTATTCGATATAGCATTCGATTGATTAAGAAAAAATCTCAAAACAGATTTTCCCACAATACCAAAACCTGCTATTCCGACTCGCTTTTGCATAATAAAAATCAAACTATTTATTAACAACCTAAATGAACATAATTTTTTACTTAAGACCCATAAAGAATAGCCCGTTTAAAAAAGAAACTCCAGACAAAACCTGTTTCGCACAGAGCCGTTTATGGCGAGCCCTGCTACAATAAGCTTTGGTCGCTACCTCGACATAAACGCAAAGGTATGAACCATGCCATCAACAAAAAGTATCTGATCGTCTAAGCCTATTGCGTCTTCCCCAATCAGCTTTAATGAAGCAACCGTACGCTTTAAAAATGAGGGCTGACTATTCTTCACAATAAACTTCCCTTGCAACTGTTCTAGAATCCCAGCAACCAACTTTTCTTTCGACTTCTTTAGCCCTGCCTGCTCTTCCTGAGAAAGTAAAGCGTTACAACTCTTGAGAACAACAAGATCTGACTGCAAATATGATAGCTGCGATGCCACACCACCAAAGTAGCGCATTCGTTTTCTTCGATGCAGCATCTTAAAAATAGACACCACCGACGCAATCACAAGCACCGTTGTTGCGAAGGTTAAAAAAATCTCGATAAAAAAGAGTACTCTTTGAGCATAGGCTAAGAACTCTTTTGCTGAAGCACCCTTTGCCCCCAATACCCCCAAAACGGGAATTTGCACCAAGCTCCCAAGAGGAATCCCCGCGTAGATAGTGCTACAACCTAAAGCTGCAAAAACAGTACTTATCGCTGAAACTTTACCAATCGTATCTTTCATATCTATCCCCCTCGCATGGTTCGCACGCTTCCGTGCTCGAATAAAAACTGCTTAATTCCATTACAAATCCCCTGAGAAAGCCATCCCCTGTACACCGGTTGCGTTAATCGCTTTGCCTCTTTTTTGTTCGTTAAAAAACCAACCTCGACGAGGGATGCCGGTGCTTCATTACGCAACAAAACACCAAAATTCGCTTTTTTCACCCCACGATTAACAACCTCGATCTTTTTATTTGTTAGATGATCAAGAACACCCTGGTGAATAAACGACGAAAGCTTCCTTGAATCAGTAAGTTTCTTATGCAAAATTTTGTCTGCAACACGAGCCAAACACTTATCGTACGCATCGTGAACAAACATAAACACTTTTTGCTTTCGCTGCTCATTAAAATAGGGCGCCCCATCAAAGAAATAGGTCTCAACACCTGAAACATCCTTTAAACTGGCGACTGCGTTAACATGTACGGAGACAAACAAATCAGCCTTAAGCTGCCGCGCCAGCTGCACCCTATCATCAACAGAAAGATAGTTGTCGGCATTACGCGTTAAAAAAACTCGATATCCCTCTTTTCTCAAAGAAGCACATACTCGTCGCGCAATATCCAACGTAAAATTTTTTTCTTGTAACCCGAACGAACTGGCACCACTGTCAAGCCCCCCATGACCGGCATCAATCACAATATGTGCCTTACGAGGAGAAGGCGATTTTTTTTTTTTAGCTGCATGCAACCCAGGCAGAACCTTGTCGTTACACGCATAGAGCGTCGTGGTAACCTTCTTGCGAATCGACTCGAGAACCTTTTTATCAAAAATATCGATTATTAACAGCTTTGGCTCATCCATTTTAGTCAAACGTAATAGAACAGAGTCTTTTGCAAAATCGATCGTTACCGCAACCCGATTAATAGGAGTCCGCTCATAGGTTATCGACACATTTTTTACAATCGAAAGACGCCTTATCTGCCCCATTACCCCTAACTTATTAAATGTGTCGATCTTGACCCCAGGAAAATATAACGTGATCTGTTCCCCAGGGCTCCTCTCCTTTTTCTCATAGTACAGCGAATGATCAAACCGAAACACAACCTGCGACGTATGCTCCCCACCCATGACCTCAACACTAACAAGCTCATTAATTGCTCTGGAAGCCGCCGCGCTAGCACCAGCGGTAACAGGCTGAACAAAAACCGACACCTGACCGATTAATAAAAAAATTACAACTAGAATTTTTCCCATGGCAATCTCCCCCCGGAAACTGAATCTTTATGCGAAATCGCTTTCCATCCTCTTCATAACCAACCTAGCAACTTCTTTTTCCAATTGTCAATTAATATGAATATAAATAATTTACATATTGAATTATAGTGCCGGCAGAATACTCTCGGCACTCTAACCTCGACAATTCCCAATCTCAAGCTCCAAAAATCGCCTAGGGCTTCCCTTCGTGGGCTTTAAGCGGGTCGCCCTAGGGGGCTCCTACCAAGCCATTTCTTCCGTACCCCCGGATGGCGCCGTTATGTGGCAATTGGGACTATCAATTAAAGAAAAACTTTATCCAAAACTCGCGTTATACTATGCTCTTATCGTTTTCCTGAAAACAAACCCCTTGGCGAAATAGGAGCACAGTGGAGATACAGAAAAACGTTTCGTTACGAGATAAAAATTGGTTTCAAACCGGTGGGTGCGCCAAACATTTCTGCCAACCAGAAACACAGACTGACTTTAATCAAGCGCTGGAACATGCAAAAGAAAGCAGTCTCTCCGTAACCCTTCTCGGTGAAGGCGCCAACGCTTTAATCAACGATGACGGGGTTGATGGGCTTGTGATTAAGCCAACCATAACCTCGATCAGCCAGGCGCAAGCCGAAAATCTTGTCACCGTCGGAGCGGGAACCAGTATTCAGGCGTGTATAGACTGGTGCCTCAATCATAATCTCACAGGCCTCGAAGAGTTCAGTGGCATACCGGGAACAATCGGCGGCGCCCTATACATCAACGTGCACTACTTCAAATTCTTTATCAGCCAATTCTTATCGCTTGCGCAAGTAATCAACAAGCACACAGGAGAAACCAAAACGGTCGATCGGTCTTGGTTCCAATTTGATTACGATCAATCAATCTTGCAAAAAAAAGAGTGGTTCTTGCTCTACGCAACGTTTGAGTTAACAAAAGCAAACGACATCGAAACCGCCTATGCTCTAGGCCGTCGAGATGAAATCATAAGACAAAGAAATAGTCGATATCCAACGTCACACACCTGTGGCAGTTTTTTTAGAAATTTTCATACGCATGAATTAGCCAGCACAACAGAAAGAACAGGCTCAAAAAAACTTCCGTTTGCAGGATATTATTTAGATAAGCTTGGAATCAAAGGCGAACTCTCTCATGGGGGAGCAACCGTTTCTCATCAGCATGCAAACATGATCGTCACCAAAGACAACGCAAATTCAAGCGACGTCATCGCACTCGCACGTAAAATGCAAGAGCTTGTTTTCGACAACTTTGGATTGATCCTGCAAGCTGAATGTCAGTTTCTTGGATTCGAAGCCTACCCGCTATACCAGCAAACACAGCCAGAAACCCAAATCAAACCAGGTCTAGCAAAATTTGCTCCCGATACCCCTCCATCAATTGAACCATAAACGCAACATTATGAATCGTTGCAAGAATAGCCCAGGTTGTCTCTTTTGCTTTAAAAAGATGGTGTAAATACGACACAGTGTAGTGCCGACAGGTTGGGCACGGACAATCGTCCTCGATTGGCTGCAACAAATTCGCGTTTCCGCCTTGCGCAATTCTCACCGTCCCCGTTTTCGTAAACAGCAAGCCGTGACGAGCACACTTGGTTGGATGAGAACTATCAAACGTATCAACGCCATGTGGAATCGCCCCAGCAATAGATGGTAGATCCCCGATGCCTAACAGATGGTTCGGCTTATCGTCCGGCAACCACGGCATAACGTCAGTAACCAACCCCAACATCTCTTGTCGATCTTTACCAACACTCCCCCCAATCGCATACCCATCAAATGGCAACGAGGATAGATACTCGCAACTTTTTTTGCGCAGATTGCGATCGAGCCCCCCGTGAACCACGGCGTACAAAGCCTGGCCATTTTTGTTGGCAACATGCGCATCAAGCGAGCGTTTCTCCCAGCGATGCGTACGTTCAAGTGATGCTTTAAGTTTTTCTGAAGAAATGTGGTATGGCGGCAATTCATCAAACGCCACGATAATATCAGCACCAAAATCTTTTTGTGCTTGAATCGAACTTTCTGGGGTCAACAAGATCTTGTCGCCATTTCGATACGATCGGAACAAAGCCCCCTCTTCGTTAATCTTGAGCACCGTCCCATCATGTTTTTTTTTGCCCTTACTCTTAAGCTCCGAATACACGCCACCGTATGCCAAACTAAAAACCTGAAAACCACCAGAATCTGTAATTATAGGTTGTGTTCGATTCATAAACGAGTGTAGACCTCCGGCATTTTTAACGACCCCAGGGCCTGGTTGCAGCAGCAGGTGATACGTATTGCAAAACATGAGTTGCAGGCCAAGTTCATCAACCGCTTTGCTATCGAGCGCCTTAAGCGTTCCATTCGTCCCTACCGCCACAAAGCTTGGCGTATCGATCACACCATGAGGTGTATAGATTCGCCCAACACGGGCACGAGACTTTTTTGATTTATGAATAACTTCAAACTTAAATTCCATTTCAAACTCCATAAAAATCTCTCTTAACTAGTTTTTTTGCCAATAAAACCCAGGGCACCGCGCAAAAAATCACAACTACTTTTATCGTAAAGCTAACAACAAAAACATCGGTCACGGCGTGCACCACGCCGTACAACCCAACAAAGCCAAAGATCACCGTGTCAACTAACTGCTCAGTAACAGTCACGACAAGATTACGGGCAAGAAAGTACCGATCTTCACAAACTCTCTTAAGAACCCCATAAAAAAATAATCGTACATACTGCGCGCCAACATGGGCGACAAGCGATGCACAAACAATTCTGGGAAGCAACCCCATTATGGTCACAAAAGAGTCTTGGGTGGTGTCGTACATGTTTGGAAGATAACTTAGATGTATCTGAGACAATACAAGTACCACTAACGATATAAAAAAGCTTATCCAGATAGCTTTTCGCGCAATCTCTCTTCCAAAATACTCTTGGAGCAGGTTAAACCCCAATACCGCCCCAATAATATACACATCAGCACTCGTGACATAAAACCCAAATAGCATTATTTGCTTCGTAACAAAAAGGTTCGCTAGGACGAATAATAGCGATATACAGGCAACAAGAGCCTCCTCTCCCAATACTAGGGCTCCTAGCACAATTCCTGCAACAAGTATGGCCTGTAAAAAAAACAATAATTCGTTCATTATAATTGCTGATTATACCATAAATAAAGCATTTTTTAAGAAACTTGCCGTCATCATAGGCTTTTGACATAGCCCCATTCCTAAGGTAATCTTTTTGGAGCTGTTTAGCACGCATAAAAGAGGGCAAAACAACCTAAAATAATTTCGTAGGAGCACATCGTGAAAATAGTAAAAATTGGTACATTTCTCATAGTTGCAGTTTTATCTTGGGGAACCGTCTCAGCCAAAACATATCAAATCACCACCAACAACGACGAAATCACCGGCACAATCAGAACCTGCTCGAGTAGAGAAATGCGAAAAATTATCGGATGCGATCACTCATACGCCCAAATAACAGACGATGGCGCTGTAGATTATTTAAAATTGGCTAACAAGAGCTATATGCTCGTAAAAATAACAATCGAAAACAATTCCGACCAACCCATTTACCTTCCAATAGACTCATACCTATCTAACACAAAAAAACTCTTAGTCACAAAAGACGCTTTTCTCTTTCTCTATCCAAACGCTTTTTCAAAAAAAATTACTTCAACAATAATATCAGCCATATTAGCAGGCTTAACAATCTTCCATCTTGTTGCTAGTGACGAAATCACGCCACAAAACAATTCAGAGAAAGCTCTCATAAGATGGCTCTTCCCCGCAATGGCCGGCCCACTTGGAATCTTTGTAGCCTACCAAGCCATTCAGGCCCACAAACTAGACGTGAAAAGATCTGCCCTTGAAAAAAGCGCTTACTGCTACAAAAAAACCAAAAACAAAGAAAACAAAAAACACTACGCCACCGAAGTCATCGACGACTACAAAGTACCGGCTGGCCACGTGTTTCAAGATACTTTTTTCGTTAATCTGAAACAGTTTGACCGAACAGTTTTCGACGAGATAACTCCGGAGCTTGTGCTAATAACCAAACCGTAAGTTAAGAATTATGCAAACAGTCACCGCACAAGCCCCTGCAAACATCGCCCTAATCAAGTACTGGGGCAAACGAGATGAAGCACTCATGCTTCCAACAAAAAGCAGCCTATCGATAACGCTTCCGGGGCTAACAACGACAACTACCGTCTCTAAATCAAGCACACAAGAAGACACAATCTCTATCGACAACAAAAAACTCTCAGGAAAAGACAAACAAAAAATCGTAAGTTTTCTAAACATCTTCAGAAGCACATATAACATACACGACCACTTTCTCATCGACTCCAAAAACTCGTTTCCAACAGCTGCAGGATTGGCAAGCAGCGCAAGCGGGTTTGCCGCACTCGCCAAGGGATTAAACACACTTTACAATCTTGAACTATCACCAGAAGAACTGTCCCAACTTGCCCGTAGAGGCTCAGGCTCAGCCTGTCGATCAATATATAAAGGGTTTGCGCTGTGGGAAGACTACGAAGCAAGACAACTGTTTACGCCTGACCACTGGCCAGAGTTACGCGTTATTGCTGTCATCGTAAATAATCAAGAAAAAAAAGTCAGCTCACGTGTAGCCATGCAACAAACAATCAAAACCTCCCCCCTCTATAGCCAATGGGTTACTCGATCAGAACAACGAATACCTCAAATAATTAACGCAATCAAAAATAAAGATTTACACATGATGGGCTCTCTTGCTGAGCAAGACTGTATCGAAATGCACGCATGCATCCAAACAACTAAGCCAGCAATAGATTACTGGATACCAGAGACTAGAGTTCTCATGCAGCAAGTACAAAAACTTCGCCACCAAAAAATCCCCTGCTACTTCACAATCGACGCCGGACCAAACGTCAAAATCATCACACTCGACCAGCATGTCAATCAAATCACCCAGGTCGCCCTAGGGGAGTTTTTTTGCTACACTCTGGCTTTGTGATAAGCAAAAAATAAATTTATACAAAAAGAGGATCGGGACTATGGCAAACGTTACGCTTGAAAAAATTGTTGCCCTTTGTAAACGCCGAGGCTTTGTCTACCAGTCTGCAGAGATTTACTCTGGCCTAAACGGCGTATACGACTTCGGGCCATTAGGCGCTGAACTCAAGCGAAACATCAGAAAACTCTGGATCGAAAGCGTCACCTCAACACCAGAAGAAGTTCTTCTCATCGAAGGCTCAATTCTCGGGTCTCACCAGGTCTGGGAGGCCTCGGGCCACCTAAAAAATTTCAGCGACCCAATGATCGATTGCTTAAACTGCAAAAAACGATTTCGTGCTGATGAGCTCAATCTCGAAAAAGCATGCCCATCCTGTGGCGTAAAAAACTGGACCGATGTGCGTCAGTTCCAACTAATGTTCGAAACAAATCTTGGCGCTCTCTCCGACCAAGCAACAAAGGCGTATTTAAGACCAGAAACAGCCCAGTCTATCTTCATAAACTTCAAAAATGTTCTTTCTACCTATCGCGTCAAAATTCCGTTTGGCATCGCACAAATTGGTAAAGCGTTTCGAAACGAAATAACACCAAAACAATTCTTATTTAGAATGAGAGAGTTTGAGCAGATGGAGCTCGAGTTTTTCTGCAAGCCAGAATCTTCAGACAAATATTTTGACACCTGGATCGAGCATCGCATGAAATTTTACGAAAAGATTGGTCTAAATCAATCAAAATTACGACTGCGCAAGCATGAACAAGACGAGCTTGCGCACTACTCAAAACAGTGCACCGACGTCGAATACGAGTTCCCATTTGGTTGGAAAGAACTTGAGGGCATCGCCCATCGCTCGGACTACGACCTTCGACAACACAGCGCCCACTCCGGAAAAGATTTATCTGTTTTTGATGAACAAACAAAAGAATCTTACATGCCCCATGTCGTTGAAAGTTCGGTCGGCGTCGATCGCCTCTTCTTAACCCTTCTCTTTGACTCGTATCACGAAGACAATATTGAAGGAGATACGCGAACCGTCTTGCGATTCAATCCTGCAATCGCCCCGATCACCGCAGCAATTTTGCCTCTAAGCAAAAAGCTTTCAGAGAATGCAAAGCCTATCTATGAAAATTTAAAAAAGCAGAGCTTCAGGGTGCAATTTGACGAATCAGGCTCGATCGGCAAACGGTACCGACGTCAGGACGAGATTGGAACCCCAGTCTGCTTCACGTTTGATTTCGACTCACTTGAGGACAATAACGTAACCGCTCGAAACCGTGACACACTCAAGCAAGAACGGGTTTCGATCGACCGGCTAGAAATGTACTTGCGAAAACTATAATCGTGAACGTATTAAAAAATATTTATAACTGGATGGGCCGCAAAGTCCATTCCTCTTACGCTGACGTATGGCTTTCTGCTCTTTTTTTTATCGAGGCTGTCTTCTTCATACCAGTCGATCCACTGCTCATTCTGTTCTGCATCCAGAACAGAAAAAAATCACTCTACTACGCCACTATCGCAACCATATCGTCAGTAACGGGAGGCGTCTTTGGTTATTTCATTGGTGCAGCACTCTGGAGCAGTGTTGGCGTTACATTGATAAGTTGGGCGATTTCAGAAAGTGCGTTCGCCAGCGCAGTCGAAACTTATAGACAATATCAAAACTGGGCGGTCCTGATCGCAGGCTTTACCCCGCTTCCCTATAAAGCAATAACTCTCTCGGCAGGTTTTTGCAACTTACCAATCGTTCCATTTATCGCCTGCTCACTCCTATCCCGTGGGGCCCGATTCTTTTTAGTTGCCGGTCTATTGCGCATCTGGGGAGAACAAGTCAAGGATTTTATTGACCGCTACTTTAACCAGTTGGTACTCTTGTTTGTAGCTTTGCTTATCATCAGCCTTCGGTTCCTACGATAATAGGATTGAGTAGTATGAGAAAAGTCGCCGCACAATTCTCTCCCGGTCGAATTATTGTCCTCTCATTTTTGTTTATCATCGCAACCGGAGCCTTCCTGCTCTCTCTTCCAATCGCCCGCACGGTAAGCATCCCATTCATCGATATTCTCTTTATGGCCGCAACTTCAACTTGTGTTGCCGGTCTAAGCACCATCCCAATGACCTCTTTTACACCATTCGGTCACGTCATCATCACGTGCCTCATTCAGCTTGGCGGCCTTGGCTTGATGACGTTCTCATTTTTTTTCATATCGCTTTTTTTCGACTTAGGCATGACAACACAAATTTTGGCCGGAAAAATACTCGATTTAAGATCATGGGCACGCGTCAAACGGTTTTTAGTAATTATTTTCACAACAACATTTTTAATCGAACTAGCCGGTGCATTATTACTCTACATGCCATTACGCCAACGCTTCCCGGCAGGCAAAGCGGCTTTCTATGCACTATTTCATTCGGTTTCGGCGTTCTGCAACGCCGGCCTCGACCTGTTGGGTGACGGAGTCACCTCGTTTCAAACGCGTCCGCTCGTCTTGCTCATATTTGCTGCGCTTATTTTTTCTGGGGGTATAGGTTTTTTCTTCTGGTTTGAACTAGCAAATAAAATAAAAAATCGAATCATAACTGGAGCTAAATCTCGCTTTTCGCTGCACGCTAAAATCACTCTCTCAACAACAACATCTCTTATTCTTGTATGTGGCATTGCAACCTGGCTGCTTGAACGAAACGGCAGTCTTGGTCACTTGAGCAACACTCACAGTTTTTTCGTCTCAATCTTTCACGCCGTATCAATACGAAGCGCCGGATTCCAGTTCTTCGACTTGAGCCAAGCAACATTTGCACTGTTACTGCTCTTTGTCATGCTCATGTATATCGGCGCAAACTCGGGATCGACCGGAGGTGGTATTAAAACAACAACGTTTGCCGTATTTGTTGCAACCATCGGCGCAATAGTCAGAAACCGAGACGACGTCGAATTTTTTGGACGCAGCATCCCCATCGGTCAGGTGTACAACGCGATCGCAATTGTCGTATTAAGCAGCATGTGGATTGTTTTTGCAACATTCCTGTTGCTTATAACCGAACAATCCCTCAGCTTCATACAAATTTTATTCGAAACGGTCTCTGCATTTGGAACATGCGGGCTCTCAACAGGAATTACAGCACAGCTCTCGTACCTTGGCAAAGTTATTATTATTACAACTATGTTCGTTGGAAGAATTGGCTCTCTCACCATGGTGCTTGCGCTAAGTAAAACACGCAAAAAAGCTCTCTACAAGTATCCCGAAGAAAGAATAGCAATCGGTTAAAATAGCTATTGGAAAAAATATGGCAGAAAAAAGACTCCAAATCTCTCCAGGACGCGTCCTCCTCTTTTCATATCTCTTTATCATAGCAGCGGGAACATTCTTACTATCCCTCCCCCAATCACGACTCATCTCCATACCACTAATCGACCTAATCTTTACCTCTGCCTCATGCACCTGCGTAACCGGTATAAAAGTCGTACCCCTTCCGTACTTCACAATCTTTGGACAGTCAATTATCTTATGCCTGATCCAACTCGGAGGCATAGGCCTTATGACCCTATCACTCTTCTTCGTCTCCCTTTTTCTCAACCTTGGCATGGCAACACAGATTATGGCTGGAGAAATGTTTGAGTTCAGGTGGTCTCGCATCAAAACATTTGTCGCCATGATTGTCAGCACAACATTTATCATAGAGCTGCTTGCCACAATCTATCTCTACTTCCCGTTCAGGGAGATGTTCTCCCCCAAGACAGCCCTCTTTTACGCATTCTTTCACGCAGTCTCAGCGTTTTGCAACGCCGGCCTAAGTCCTCTTGAGGGAGGGCTACAACCGTTCGCAAATAACACCCCATTCATGCTCGTCATCGCCCTACTCGTTTTTATTGGCTCCATAGGGTTTGTTGTTTGGCTTGAGGTTGGCAACAAAATAAAACGTTTCTTCTTGAAAGCCAAACATCAGTCGTTTTCGCTGCACACAAAAATTGTTCTTATGACAACAGGTATAATTCTTGCCGCCGGCACAACCTTAACCTGGCTTCTCGAACAAAACAATTCACTGAAAGATGTCTCTCTTTTCAAAGCTCTTTTCATATCGTTTTTCAACACCATTTCGCTGAGAAGCGCGGGGTTTGAACTGTTTGATATCGCAACGCTTATGCCGGCAACCATACTCTTGTTCCTCATTCTCATGTACATCGGCGGAAGCCCTGGCTCAATGAGCGGTGGTATAAAAACAACGACCCTTGCGCTCTTTGTTACAACAATGGCGACCATCGTTAGAAATCGAGATGAAGTCGAGCTCTTTGGAAGACGCATTCCCAAAGACCAAATCTATAGGGCGATATCAATCATCGTCTTGAGTGTCGGCTGGATCTTTTTAGCAACGTTCGCTCTTCTTGTTGTCGAACACGATTTTAATTTTATACAGGTCTTTTTCGAAGTTGTCTCAGCACTCTCGTTGTGCGGTCTCCCAACAAAAATTAGCACGTCATTTTCATTTTTTGGTAAAGTCGTTATTATTATCACCATGCTTCTAGGGCGGGTGGGGTCGTTAACACTTGTTTTTGCCTTTTGGGCTCGCAAGAAGAAACATTTGTATCACTATCCGGAAGAACGGGTAGTTATTGGGTAGGAGAAAAAATCATGAAGTTCGGCGTCATAGGACTAGGTCGTTTTGGTTACCAGCTAGCAGAAGGCTTAGTAAAGCATGGCATGGAGGTTCTCGCAATTGATAAAGACGAAGCGATCGTCGCCTCAATAAAAGATAAAGTTACCCAGGCGGTCTGCCTGAACGTTACAGACGAGGAGGCGCTCAAGTCCGTTGGTATCGAAGAGATGGACACCGTCATCGTCGCGATGGGAGAAAGTTTTGAGCAGTCAGTTCTGATCACCGCAATCCTCAAAAAGCGCCTACATATTCCATACGTCATTGCGCGCTCAACAAATGCGATTCATGACGACATCTTACGACTGGTCGGCGCCGACAAAGTTGTCCTGCCTGAGCGATATGTTGGCAAAAGGCTAGCGATTAACCTAAGCCTGCCCTTCGTCGATCTCATACACATTACTGACAGCTTCTCGGTCACCCATATGAAAGCACCAAAAGATTTTATTGGGAAAACAATTACTGAACTCAACTTACGAAAAACACGTCATATCGCCTGTATCGCCATTAAGAAGGGACCAGACATTGTTCTTGTCGAGCCCGATTATATTATTATGGAAAATGACGAGCTGTTGCTCGCCGGAGAGAATAAACATCTCGCAGCAATGGTACACATATAAAAAGCAAAAAAAGACCGGGCGTTAAAAAACCCGGTCTAAAAAATTTCTAAAAATTTTATTGCTTAAATGCTCTCGATTCTGATAACCGTTATTGGTTGTCTGTGCCCCTTTTTGACTCGAGACTTTTTACGTCTTTTTCTTCGAAAGACAATAATCTTTGGTCCCTTGATCTGTTTGACAACACTGGCTTTTAGTTTTGCGCCTTCGATGTACGGCGCACCAAACTCGAATGACTCTTCACCATTCTTGCGAAACAATACCTCTGAAAATTCTACGGTATCACCTGCGTTCGCTTCCAACTTTTCAATTGCAACGGTCTTTCCTGGAATCGCTTGATACTGCTTGCCGCCGGTTTGAAAAATAGCGTATTTATCAATATTTGGAATGATCGGCTTTTCCTGTTCCATCGCTTTTCAACCTTATAAATTTGGGGGAAAAATTACAAAAACAACGTTTCTAGTTTACCAAAACTAGCCCTGTTGTCAATTTTGCCGATCTAGAAGGGCAAATCGTCCTCAAATGGCTTCTGGTCATTGAAATCAACCTCACCAGCTGGGGCAGCCTTCTTCTCAGCAGTTTCTTTTTGCCCTTGAAACACCTGGGCTGATGGTTGTTGGTCAACCATCGGTTCAGATTGCGACTCAAAGCCCTCTTGCGCCGCTGCCGTAGGCATAAACGTCACACGATCAGCAACAACCGAATGCTTGCTTCGTCTTTGCCCGTCATTATCAACCCATGTATCGAGCTTCAAGCGACCTTCGACCAAAACCGCTCGACCTTTCTGCAAATACTGGCTGCAACTATCTGCTTGTGGTCCCCAAACGTCAATGTCGACAAAGCAAACCTCTTGGACCATCGCACCGGTTTGTCTGTTTTTAAACTGACGGTTGGATGCGAGACCAAGGCGACACACCGCTTGACCAGACGCCAGTTGCTTATGCTCAGGATCTCGTGTTAAATTACCCATGATAATAACACGGTTGTAGCTTGCCATTGCTGAACCTTTCAAAGTTATGAACTTATGAACTAGTAATTTAGTGATCGTGATTTAATAATTTAAAGTGTAGTGTATCAAGAAAACCAGGAGATAGCTCGTGAAAAAAACAATTTACTATGCGACAACGAACGCCGGAAAATTTGACGAATTAAAGCGATATATCAAATCCAATGAACCATCAATAGAGCTCAAACAATTCGACAAAGACCTGCCAGAAATTCAAACAATTGACCAAAAAGCGATCGCCCTCGACAAAGCCCAACAGGCATGGAACCACCTGCATCAACCGGTGCTCATCGACGACTCAGGAATCTACTTCGACCACTATAACAATTTCCCAGGAACACTCACCAAATTCATCTATCACGGCATCGGCTTCGAAGGACTCTTGAAGCTCACCGAAGATGACAATCGTGCAACCAAGCGACTCTACATGGTGTTTAAAGACAGCGACGAAGAACAGCATATCTTTGAAGGGATATGCCCAGGCACCATCGTTCGGCCAGAGTCATTTGATTCCCACCCTAGCCTACCCTACGACGCAATTTTTAAACCAAACGGCGCGGATAAAACAATGGCACTTATGCGTGGTACGGACGAAGAAAAAAAATACTCGTATCGATTACAAGCACTACGAAAATTTTTGGATTGGTATAAAACCCACACCGTTCATCACAGCCAGTAGTCCCCATTCGTCCAAACCCGAGAGATCAACACACCCCCCGTTCGTCCCGAGTGGTTTTCGAAGTCCGTTAGGACGAGAAAATTGTATCGAGGGATTCGAAACCATATTCATATAATTTCAGCTAGGGTTACGCCAACGAGGACGCAGGGTCTACGGCCTTGGCTATCCCTAGCCTAAGAGCAAGACATCGCGCCAAAGGAGCTTCGTCTCGCAGATGCCGCACGAATTGGCATTAATAAAACGTGTTGTAGCCGTTCAATCGATTGTAAACTGGAGTCCCCGTTAGGGGGCGACTGCTAAACCTGAAAGCGTGATCTGCCCGCCGAAGCCTCTGGCGAAGGCTGGGCCGAGGAGCCCTAACGCGTAAACTAACCAATATAAAAAACCGCATAAAAATATAGTAGTGCCCCCGAACCGAGGACACTACTATATTTTTGATCAGATCTTTGTTTTATTAGTCTTGTTTTACTCGCAAATTCCCGAAACATAGTCGACAACTGAAATTCCAGATTTTATCGCCTCATTTTTATACAATTTCAACGTATCCTCATCTGGCTTTTTGCCTAAAATCGCTTCTATCAGCCCTCTTTCTTCTTGCGTAACCTGCGCACGCCGCGGGGCTGTCATTCGTCGTTGCTGACTATTTCTTCCTGTTGCCTTTAAACCAGCCGCTTTGTCGAAGGCATCTCCAGCTCCGTTCAAAATCTTTGATACACAAACTGGATCGATGTATAAACCTTTGAGATTTAGATCGTCAACAAAATCATCGATACTACTAAGGGTTTCTTCCTTGTGTTTCGATCCAATCTTACCAACAAATAAATTAACAGCAGCCTTTGCCAAACCACTCTCGTCTTCCGACCACGAATCGTCAAGAAGAGAAGAGAGAAGAAAGCCTGGAATCGTTTTAAGATTTTCCCAGACACCATTCGAAAGCAAATTTCTTACAATAGGCTCTACCTCAACATACCCACTTTTCTGCGAACTAACGGCCTCGTCTTTAAGCAGCAATATGGGAAGAATCGCAAGCCCCCTCGACAAAATGTCGTTGGTTAGTTTAGAGGTCAAAGAAGTCTTCTCCTGGTTGTCTTGTTGACCATTGCCAAGAACTTTGACCCAACCTGTACCAACAATAAACTCTAGCCCTGCCGTACTCGTTGGTCGATTTGTCGAAACAAACTCAACTCTACGGCCATCAGGAAGTGTCATTTTATCACCAGACTGAAACTGCATGGCCATAACTGAGCCACCCAGCATCCCAATAAGAACAATACTGTAGATAATTTTCTTCATAAGAATTCCTCCATCTGCTTTGATAACCTATATATCCATTTCCCCAGTACTTTTCAGAACATTACAAACAGTAGCAAAAAGATCTTGGAGTTGCAAAGGCCCTAGAAAAAAGGCTTTTTAGTGCTTTTCTTTGAGTTTCCAGACCAGGTCGAGCGCCAGCCTAGGGGAAAGATCATCGAGTGAAACTGACTCAAGATCTCGTAAAAGTTTGTTTTTGTGGGCCAGCTCATGCTCAAGACGGGCGATCTGAGCCAGATATTCGCTTGAATCAGGCTGGGTTCCCTCGATGGGGCGTGGTGAACGGTCTGCTACAAGCTCCTGCAAAATCTCACGGGCCCGAGCCACCACCCCGTCAGGAAGATTGGCAAGCTTAGCAACCTCAAGACCAAAACTCCCTTCAGCCACCCCCTTACTGATTTTATATAAAAACAACATGCCGGACACCCCACGCCTGCAGGCCATGTGATAGTTTTCGATTCCAGCAAATTTTTCTTTCATATGAGTTAGTTCATGATAGTGGGTTGCAAATAAACAACGAGCCTGTACCTTCTGTGCGATATGCTCGATAATCGCCTGCGCAATCGCCATACCATCAAACGTACTGGTCCCACGCCCAACCTCATCTAAAATCACCAAACTGTTTCTTGTTGCCTGGTTACAAATGACAGCCGTTTCTTCCATCTCAACCAAAAACGTACTTTTGCCTTCAGCCAAATTATCGCCGGAACCGATTCGTGTGAACACTCGATCTAAGATTGGTAGCGCCGCTGATTGAGCAGGAATCAGGCTCCCGGCCTGCGCCATAACACACAATAGCGCAACCTGACGGAGATAGGTCGACTTACCGCCCATATTTGGTCCGGTAACAATCCAGATAGATTCGCTATCAACCAAACTCGTGTCGTTTGGTATAAACTGCCCTTGACCGCAGGCCTCAACCATCGGATGACGGCCCTGTTTGATAACAACATCTCGACCATCAACAAAATCAGGCGCTGTATAGCCGTTGTCGTATGCAACACGAGCAAACCCGAGAAGCCCATCGAGATAAGCGATTGCCTGGGCAATCTTTCGCAACACATGCAACTCCATCTCAACCTCTCGTTTCACTCGCTCAAAGGCCGCCTGCTCAACCGTATCGATCTCATTTTGTGCCTTAACGATATCTCGCTCCAAATCTTTTAACGCTTGCGTCACATAACGACTACGGTTGACCAGCGTCTGCTGATGAATATAGTTTTCAGGAACAAGTTTTATGTTGGGCTTGGTCACCTCAATGTAATAACCGGAAATATTATTATAGCGAATTTTTAGGCTGTTAATGCCGGTCTGTGCAATCTCCTGTTGCTCAAGCTTAAGCACCTCTTTTTGGCTACCAGAGACGAGTTCCCTTAAGCGATCCAGCTCTTGATCAAACCCCGTCTTTATCGTCCATGATTCATTTACATCATCGTTTAACGCACAATCGAGAAGTTCGACAAGAGCCGAACAGTCGACCAGCTTTGCTTGCACAATATCAGTTAAATAAAACAGTAGATACTGCTGAACCACACATTTAACTTCAGGAATAAGTGTTAGTGAGTTTTTAAGCGCAAGATAGTCATTGAGTTGCGCACGGGCAAGCGCAATACGGCCAACGATTCGTTCAAGATCAGCAATCTGTCCAAAAAGCTCTTCAAATTTTTGCATGGCATCAATATTTTTTGCAAGCGCAGCAACGACCTCCTGTCGCTGCAGAATCACAGGTTTTTGTACCAATGGTCTAAGCAACCATTTTTTAATCATTCGCGACCCCATCGACGTCACCGCACGATCCATCACCGAGAATAACGAGTTCTTCTTCCCAACAATCTCAAGATTGTTTTGCGTTGCCGCATCAAGCACTAAATAATCATCTGGCTGATAAAACTGAATCGAGCGAAGCTGCCCCAGCGCTCGCTCCTGATTTTTTTTCAAATACCAGTAGAGCTGATGCAGCGAACTCGTAACGTGTGTGTTTTGCGATAGCTGCTGCAACACCTGACCACTAAACTGAGACTCAACCCACAAATCCGGCGGACCGCTCACCCCAATCTCACTTACCACATACCCCAGTTTTCGAAAGTAATTCCCGAACTTTGGGCCATTATTTTCTGGAATAATAATCTCGTCTGGAAAAAATCGAACCAACTCAGACTCAACCATTCTATACGAGTCGATAGGAACCGACGTTGCAAACATTTGCGCGGTCAGAAGCTCGGTAAACAAAACCCCCCACCACTCTCGACCAGGATAGAAAGAAAGAAGATAAGAAGAGCGTTTATTATCGAGCATTTGCTCATCAGTTAGAGTGCCCGGCGTAAATACCTGCGTCACCGCACGGTCAACAACCTTCCCAGGCTGCGGCTTGCTCATCTGCTCGCAAATAGCAACCTTAAACCCGCCCCGCACTAATTTTAAAAGATAGTGATTTAATGCATGAATGGGAACGCCGCACAAAGGGATATCCTGCCCCTGATGCTTACCCCTCTTGGTCAACGCAATCGCAAGAAACGCCGACACTCGTTTGGCATCCTCAAAAAATAGTTCGTAAAAGTCCCCAACCTGAAAAAGCAGCACCGTATCTGGATGCTGCTCTTTTATTTCGAAATACTGTTTCATGAGTGGAGTTAGTTTTTTCGTTGCCATAGCAACAAAGATACTGATTGTTGCGATTTTTGTAAAATAACGCCTATAACAAACTCATGGGCCGCAGGGCTCATCGCCTTCGGCTCTTCGGCCACGCTCTCAGGTTAAGCGGTCGGCCCCTGAAGGGGACTCCAGTTTTTCCATTGCATGAACAACTACAAATTACTAACACCTCGTCCCTCGCGTTCATCCCAAGCCCACCTGCCCTGAGTGTCCACAAAAGCCTTGGCGAAGGGGAATATATCGGGTACCTAATAGACATATTCAGGAACGGAGAAATTGAGATTGGGGTGAGGCTAGAGATTGAATTTACAAATTCATGTATTTTTTCCTGATCTGTTTTTTCCATTCGTTTTTCTTTTTGATTGAAGCATTATAAACCACATCCTTTGGGGGTGGATTTGAAAATTTTTACTTATTTTGTTTGTAGGTGATTTTAGCAGTATATCTTGTATCCCAAGTTATGAAAAAGACCACCGCAATTAAGCGGTGGCTTTAACTTTATCACCAGTAAAATGTTTACATAAAACTGGCGTGGCTGACGAAACTCGAACGCACAAACCGAACACAACAAACAATTCGAAACCATATTCGTATTATTTCAGCAGGGGCTACTAAGAGCAAGACATCGCGCCAAAGGCGCTTCGTCTCGCAGGATGCCGCACGAATTGGCATCTACCCACCACCATTCAAATAATACAATTATAGCCCACCCGACCAGTGTCCTGGTCCAGAAACATGTGAGACAAAACTCTTAAAAAAAGAGGTCTCCAACTGTTAAGGTTTTAATGTAAGTTAAACACCAGACAGAAGGAGACCAAAGTGCTTGCGTTTTATGCTTC
>Ga0180007_10001378_pt1 | contig 33768 bp, 18 predicted proteins | sample MM_PC_MetaG_FD_121122 | JGI IMG/M metagenome (GOLD analysis project Ga0180007, IMG submission 121122) | Groundwater microbial communities from the Aspo Hard Rock Laboratory (HRL) deep subsurface site, Sweden - MM_PC_MetaG | ecosystem: Environmental > Aquatic > Deep subsurface > Groundwater... | reverse complement strand
TGAAGAAGCCGGGTTTGAAAACGAGAACGCTATCAGAGAGCTTGGCCGCAGATACCGTGACACCGTTCTCGCTCTTGGCGGCAGCAAGCATCCGACCGAAGTATACAAAATGTTCAGAGGGCGTGACGCCACAACCGCAGCGCTTCTTCGCCATTCGGGACTTGCTGTCGGCTGACAACTGGGCACGCTTTAGACCCGTTATTTACTGGGGGGCGCGTCAGCCAAATGCTGCCGCGCCCTGGCAATATATAAAAGAGACAAAAGTAGATGTTTTACTAAATGTTTTTTCCGCTGCATGACCAGAATAACGAGCCGGTAAAGATCGTTCCGATTATCACCTACGTAATAATCGGGCTGTGTTTTCTTGTGCAACTGCACCAGATGTCTCTCGATTTTTCCCAGACAGACAAGATAAGATCTGCTCATTTCGTGCACCGCCACGGCATGGTGCCCAAAGCATTTTTTGAGGGAAATCCAACCTACCAGATAGGCCCAGAATCGCTACATTTGAGCAGCAAAGACATGGCCGAAGCCGAAGAAATCCCAGTGGGAAGCTCGGAGCGCGAAATGTATGATCTGCTGGTGTTGCATTCTTCCAAGCTATCCCTATGGTTAATGCCGTTAACCTGCCTTTTCATGCATGCCGGTCTGATGCATCTGCTTACCAATATATGGTTTTTCTGGATTTTCTCCGACAACGTTGAAGAGAGGTTCGGATCTGCACTTTACGCCATCTTCTACCTGGCTGCCGGCGTATTTTCGAGCCTGGCACATGCCTATCTCAATTCGGCTTCATTCACGCCCCTGGTCGGAGCCAGTGGCGCCGTCAGTGCAGTCATGGGCGCGTACATAGTTCTTTTTCCAAAGCACCGTATTACCAGCTACTTTTGCCCGGCATGGTTTTTTATCCGCCGCCTTGATGTGCCAGCCGTTCTAGTGCTCGGCCTCTACCTGGCACTCAACATTCTGTCAATGGCCAAGACAGGCACGGCCAATGTCGCGTTTGACGCTCACATCGGCGGCTTTGTGGCAGGTTTTGTCTTTGCTCATATACACAAAACTCTGGTTAATGTCGTGCCAGGCAACAATAAATAGAATATCAACGAATTTTCTTCAGATTAACCAGCGAATAGATGCACAACGTCGAAAAGACTATCGGCGTGAGGCACATATCAGAAATGAATGAGATGCCCACTACCAGTATCACGCCGACAACTGCTGGCAAAGCGTTGCTCACCAGACTCACAATCTCGACTGAGGTTCCGGTAACCAGCTGAATTATAAAAGTAGAAAAAATGAACAGCATTATCAGTTTGCCCCTGTCGCGCAAAAAAAGCATCTGCGCCGTCTCAAAAGCGTCTCGGGCTGGCTCAAAGACTGCCGCCACTTCCACCAGCAGATATTTAAAATAGACAGAAGCAAACACAAAAATCAACAACAGCATTGCCAGCATATTTGACAGGTCTGTAACTATCGTATAAGTGCTGGTAACTGAACCTGCTGCAAAGACTGTGCCGCTCATTATCAGCGCGATAATAAACCATAAACCCAGAAGCAGATGTTTTTTAAGCGAAAGGGTAAAAACACTCAGATACAACTCTCCAGCTTTATCACGAATTCTTTCTTTGTTGTAATCGCGGCCGTGAATGCAGTCATCAACCATAAGTGCGATGTTGATCTTCCATTCAACCATCAACCCCAGAGTTTTATAAGAAATATAGGGAACGAAAAGCAGTCCGAAAAAGACACCGAAAATTTTGTGAAGAGATGCAGACAGGGCAAAAACAATGAACAGAAGAAATCCCATAAGGACCCAGCGAAAAAACTGCATCAGAGTGTAAATTGAAAAAGCTGCTACATGCTTTTGATACAGGCGCATTGCGACATCAAAATATTCACTCACGCCAGCTTCTTCTTCTGGCAGCATTGAAAATCCATGTTGTGGAATGTACGAGATGATATTAGCGTCAACCCTGCCAAGATCAGCCATCAGCAACGAAGACGACTTAGTGTCGAGATGTGCACGATTACTGTAGACTTCGAAGGCAAGAAAAGTCAAAACTGATTCGCGCCGCGCCATAAGACTCATTTGCTCTATTTTCAAGAGTTCCTGTTCTGATTTTTGCCGGGCATCTTCGTTGACAGTGCCATCAGAATTCTCAAGCCCTGCCGCTTTTATCAGTTCTTCAACATGTTTGAGTTCGGTTTCTATTGCGGTTAAGGACTCAAGCGTTCTGTCATCGACAATCTTATGCTGCAGACACTTTTGCCCGAGCTGTAAAAGCGACTGCTTTTCGGCCTGAGGATTGCGTTCGAAAAGTTTGCGTTCGGAATCCAGCTCTGAATCACCGCCAATCGATCGCAACAAGCGAAGCACTCCGGCAAAAACCTTGTCGAGACTGTTCTCAAAAAACTTCGCCTTGCTTTTTTCGAGCTCAACCTGTTTTTTTACCTGCTGCAAAAGAATGACAGCACCGGTTACACGAGCATCTGCGTAATCATGCAATATTTCAAAAGCTCTGTCACGCACCCGCGGGTTGTGATCGTGCAGCATCTTCTCGACAATAGGCACCAAAATCGGCTCTCTGAGCTGAGACATAACATACAGAGCAGATCTTTTGAACGCTTCCCGGCCATTTTTCAACATGCCCTTAAGCTCAACCACAAGATCAACACGATTTTGGGAATGCAACGCCAGAATTGCATTTCCAACAACCCGGCTGTATTTATCTTTTAGTAGCGGCAGAAGACAGTCCAGAGAGCGGTTTTCTGACATTGCCGAGACAACCGCCTCTACTGCATTTGCCCTGACTCTATCATCCCCATGGGTTAATAACTCGCAGCAACGCTCATAGGCTCCGGCCAGTTTTTTCTCGCGCACCATGGTCAACATCATTGACAAGAGGAATGAATCCTGTTCATCACGAAATGCCCCGAGAAAAAGATCAGTATATTCAGTCGCATCAATTGAGTTGATTTTGCTCAGCGCTATATAGCGCCGCGCAGCATCGTCACTCGTCAAAAGCCCGGCAATTTCATTATCTGAAGCTTCTTCTGAGTGCTCATCAGGCATGGCAGCGACAAACTCTTCATGCGAACGGCTTTGTTCAAGCTTTTCGAGTACAACTGCCGCAGCCGGGTTGCCATCGTTTTTTTCGGACTGTATGTATTCGAGCGCGCGTTTGCGAATCTCAGGTTCAGGATCACTGATCGACATCTGCGCGAGAGCAACCAGCGACTGCGGTGATTTTATGCGATAAAACGCATAAACAGCAGAGGCTCTTGTCCAGAGTTTGTTGTCCTGCGACATTTTTTTGAGCAGGTTAAAAAGCGACTGTCCGCCAATGCCCTGCAGTGCCTTCACCACGTTGGTCTTAACGCGATTATCACTGTCTGACATACAGCTGATAATACAACGATACGCATCTTCGCTCTCAATAAGTGCCAGAGCTTCGATTGAATTGGCCCTGATACGTGCATCCTCATTCTTCAGATAGGGTGCCAGCACCGAAACGTCGTCAGGATTGGCAAACCGGCCAAGACCAATTATCATACTCGCCTTCAGTTGCAAAACAGTCTCTGCGTTAAGAGCATTGAGCAACAGCAGGCGGCCAGTTCTACTTTTCTCAGCCAGCAACATTTTTAAACCGGCAAAGCGGGCATGTGGATCTTCGTGATCGAGCAGTTGCTCAACTGAGAGTTCTGAGTATTCAGCGTCTTCCGGGGAAGACGCCTGCTCCTGAGCAAAGCGTTCCAGAGCTTTTCTTGCGATAAAACGAGTCTCTTCATCTGCATCTGAGCCAGCTATTTCGGTAATTCGGCTAATCAGCTGCCGTAGAGCACCGCGAACTGCCAGCACTATCCCCTGCTGCCTCTCTTTGGCAACAGAAGAGTCCAGAAGCTCCGTGATCCTGTCAAAATTTATTTCATCGCTCATACATCACCCATCACCTATTCCGGTGATCTCAAACGACCGTCGCCATCCTGCGACAGGAGAATCCAGCTCATATTCTGTGAGCGTTTCGGGATAAGTAGCTCTAATAGCCAAAGACCATAAGAGCCATCTAAAAGACGGCTGGAATTTTCAGGCCAGCCACGCAAAGAAACAGCACTCACCAGGTTTTAACCGGTAATGCAACCGCTGCTCTTTTACCGGAAACGTTGCACCATTATAATCGTCTGCAAGAAGGTTATCGAGTTGTCTGCAGCCAGAATGCAGACACCACTCGAGACTCACATTGCCTGCCAGCTCGTTTTTGAAATCGCGGTTGAAGATTATCATCACATGACTTTTTTCAGCATGTCTGATAAAGCCTATAACATCAGCCTGTCCGGTCTGAACCATGCTAAAAGACTCACGATCATAGCGCATCACAACACTGGCATATTTCTGGCGTAGTTTCAGAACTCGCATTACAAAGCCCAGCATCGGGTGAACGCCATTCCACCGGTAGCCACAAAGGTCAAAAAGCGCCAATTTGCATCCTTTAAGCCTGTCAAGGTCCTGATTAGAAAAATCCAGACCGGTATTGACCGGTATGGTTTCACCCAGTTCCTGCCCCGAATGGATAAAGGGTATCGCAAAAGGCAACATGGTATTTACGAGAAAGGCGTATTTGCTGTAAAGCTCACCGCCAGCACGACCGGCAGCACGAGGTGTATTGTGGTTCTCTACCGCTCCAAAGAATGGCATCGGCACGCCCTGATTGCCAATGTGATTAAGCAGATCATACATACCATCGCGTCGGTATTCTACCCACCAGGCATATCCGACTACTGCGTTATAGCCAGCATCGACGCTTTCCCGTTTTATTTCAAAGTTCTCTGAGAGGAACGCGAAATCCGGGTCTACTGCGCGCGCGCGCGCTATCAGCTGTTGCATCAGGTTTACCGGAACAGCATGCCCCATATCAACCATAACCCCGTCTATCGCAAATTTCTGCTGATAATAGGGAATCAGATCGATAATAGTCTGCCACAGCCCATGATTAGCCAATTCTGGCCGAGCCAGAGAATTGTCGTACATTCTGATAGTATTGTAAGCAATATAGTTAAACTCCGGCTGAGCCTGATTTTCGTCTACATACATGCGCAGATAGGTTACATCGCCCCAGGGCGGCTGATTGTCGTCAGGCGGCCAGTCGGCGAAGGCACCGGGTATGCGTACGGATATCTTCTCACCGGTTTCCGCGTCTATTCCATCTCCGCGAAACTGACGCTTCGAGTTTAACGCTACCGACTCTTTCGCGGGCGGCAACTTGAAAAACGCACGATAATCAGCATGCGGCGGCGGAAGCTCGTTAAAATCTCCCTCTTTAACCTTGTTATTTATAACTTCCAGTTCCTGAGCCGTAAAAATTGGGTTGCCGTAGTGCTTTGCCGCCTTTTTCAGATCAGTCTCACCGGGCGTGCGGTCAGTGACGTTCTCGTTAATCCAGTAAAACCACTCGGGGTGCTCGATTGCCCAGTCTGAATCCTTGCTGGCTGTCCTGAACACAAACTCGGCAATAATCCTTATACCAAGCAGATGACTTGCCTCGATAAAAGCGCAGAACTGTTCTTCGACACCCATATCGAGCAGCGGGTCAGCCAGGCTCTCTTCGATCCGGTAGGGATTGCGTATTGCATAAGGGGAACCAAGCTCGCCCTTGTTGCCATCATGGCCGATTGCAGTAACTGGCAGAAGATGGATCGTAGTGAAACCCAGCGCTTTTACATAACCAAGCATGGCAATTGCCTTCAAAAAAGTGCCAGACTCTCTGATCCCAGCGCTGTTTAATGTGAGATCATCGCTGCCGCCACCAAGCACACCATCGGCATCATGATCATAAGCAGCAGTAAGCCTGACGAAGATATTAAATATAGATTCACCAGCAATCCAGCTTCCACCATTGCCGGCGCCACGCTGGCCATTGAGCGAACGCAGCGGGTCAATACCCGACAACTTTATGCGCTCAATTGCCTCAATATGACCGAGATAAAATTCACCGGGATTCACACCAAGAGCTGGTTTGCCGTCTTTCAGCTCATCTCCGGGCTTTATCCAGAGCGCTGGTACCATATAGCGATTATCGAAAGGTTTCTTCGCCAGCGCTTCGAGCTGCGCCTTCATTTTCTGCAGTGGTGTTGAACAGTTATTTGACATAATGCCGGCTCCTGAATTTAGTAGCTAATCGTTAACACAAAATTCTAGCACAATGAAAAGGCTGCTCGCAGCAATTTCTTTAATTCTTTACAACCAGAGATTTATTTATTATTATGCTCTGAGTTTTGTATGAAAATTGACTACTTGAATCAAGGAGATTGTGATGGCTATAAAGGTTAACGCTGACACCTGCGTTGGTTGTGCCGCATGCATCGGCACCTGCCCAGTAGAAGTACTCGACATGAAAGACGGTAAAGCCGTTTATAAAGGCGACGGCTGCATAGAATGTGGTGCCTGCGTTTCTGCCTGCCCGGTAGAAGCACTCAGTCTGTAATACGCTTAGAAAAAGCCGCCGGCGATCTGCCGGCGGCTTTTTTATATCTGAAATTATCTGAAAAAAAGTATCAGAGGTTATCGATCAAATCATCGAGACCGCCAGCACTTGACGAAGCTCCGGACGAGCCGCCTTCATCTGAATCCGGTGGAAAATCAGGATTATCAGGAGTTGGCAGAGACTGTTCTTCTCCACTGCTACTGCCGCTGTCATCATTATTGCTACCAGAATCAACATCGTCGCCCTCAGCCGGGAGTGTACCAGAGTTATTGTCGGAGAGATCTCCCCCGCCAGCATCAGGGTTGTTAGAATCTCCATTGCCTGATTTATCGTCGTAAGATCTGATCGGACTTTCTTCCTTTTTTTGTTGAACCGAGGCAAGTTCTTTTTCCAGGGTCGAAGCAGCAGATTCTGCTTCTTGTAGTTCTCCTTTGGCGGCTCCTACCTCTTTTTCCTTTTCGGCAATATCGTCTTTTAGACGCCGCCGACGGCGCTCATAAAGCCCATTATCACTGAGTGTGTGAAACAGTCGATTTGCCTTCTCGTATTCGTCCTGCAGCTCTTTGAGTTCCTGTTCAAGCTGAGGAACACGGTTTGCTAACTCGTCTTTGGATTTGTAAGCATCTGCGAGCTTAGCCGATTTGTCCTGAATATTGGCAGCCTCTTCACCAAAACGGTTAACACGCTCCATTTCACTCCAGGATTTAAGGCGTTCATCGCGCAACTGGGCAGTTACTTCCTGCTGATAATTCTGCTGAACCTCAGCCGATAGTTTAAGTCTTTCTATTAATGAACTGGTGCGGTCTTTAATCTGTTCGTCATCGACCAGATTGTAAACCTTTTCGTAGCATGCAATGGCCGACTCATTGTCGGAATAGCAGACGGCAAAGACAAATCCGAGTAATTCGAGCACCTTTACGTCATCCGGAGCAGCTTTTAGCTTTTCTTCGCAATCCTTTTTAAGAGCTTCAATCAGCCCCTGATCATCATTTGCCAAGATGGAGCGATCAATTTTTATTGCCCGCGCAAAAGAGTCAATCGCGCCTGCAATATTGCCGGCTTGCTTAAGTTCGAGCGCCTCCGCAAAGAGAATTTCGGCATTTTCACTGCTGGAAGAGTCATCTTTCTGTTCCTGGGCAAACAACGGTTGAAGTTGGAACAAGCCAGGTTGCACCAAAAACAGCCCACAGATAGCTGAAAAAATTAAACTGGCACTGAGTTTTCGCATCAGCAACCTCTCTACGATAGTATAATAGTAAATGATATCATAGCAGTAATCAGACAACAATCACAAACATTTTTCAGGCTTGGGTGAAACGGGTTGACTTGCTGAAAGGTCAGTGTTATTAGATAAAAATGCTCAGCGAAAGGGAAGTTTTTACCGGGCAGTAGATAATTACAGGAGTCAACTATGACAAAAAGAGTTTACAATTTTTCAGCCGGTCCAGCCGTTCTGCCAGAAAAAGTATTACAGCAGGCAGCTGATGAGATGCTCAACTATAAAGATTGCGGTATGGGCGTCATGGAACTGAGCCATCGCTCATCGACCTATCAGAAAATAATCGACGACGCCGAGGCGGGTCTGCGCAAACTCATGGGCATACCGGCAAACTACAAAGTCCTCTTCTTGCAGGGGGGCGCATCTTTGCAGTTTTTGATGATTCCAATGAATCTCGGTGTCAACAAAAAAGCAGATTACATCAATACCGGTGAATGGTCTGGCAAAGCCATTCAAGAAGCCAAGAAATTCGGCATGGATGTAAATGTAGTCGCTTCATCAGAAGAAAGCACTTATTCCTTCTTCCCTGAAATCGACGTCAACAAGGTCAGAAAAGATGCTGACTACCTGCATATCACCAATAACAACACCATTTTTGGCACAAAATGCATGGATGTTCCAAAAGTTAACATCCCAGTCGTCGCCGACATGTCTTCGAACATAATGAGCGAAAGATTTGATGTCAGCGAATACGGCCTTATTTATGCCGGTGCCCAGAAAAACATTGGCCCGGCTGGCGTGGTAATAGTAATTATAAGAGAAGACCTGATCGGCAAAGTCGAAGGTCTGCCCACCATGCTCGATTACAAAACCCATGCAAAAGCCGGTTCGATGTTCAACACACCACCGACATACGGCATTTACATTGCCAAACTGGTATTCGATCACATGCTCGCACTCGGCGGGGTCGAGTATTTTGAAAAGCTAAACAAGAAGAAAGCTGCGATCATCTACGACGCGATTGACAACTCAAAGCTGTTCAAGGCTCACGTAAAGCCCGGCAAAGACCGCTCACTGATGAACATTCCATTCTTTACCGACAAGCCTGAGCTTAACGACAAGTTCCTCAAAGAAGCTTCAGCCGAAGGCCTGGTAACCCTCAAAGGGCACCGCAGCGTTGGCGGCATGCGTGCCTCTATCTACAATGCCATGCCGATCGAAGGCTGCCAGAAACTCGCCGATTTCATTCAGAAATTCGACAAAGAAAACTCCTGACCCTGTGAGCTCACACAACCGTCTCCATCCTGCGACGGTCGTTTATAGCTCACCTCCGAACACTACGAAACACACTGCTCTAATGGCTGAAGCCATTAGAGCAGTGTGATTTAAGATCTTTCAGCACAGAGCGCGAAAATGAGAAAGAAAAGGAATAAAAAATGACAAAAAAGATTCTGGTTGCTACCGACAAACCCTTTGCCCCAGAGGCCATCAGCCTGATGAAGGCTGCAATCGCCAATAAGCCAGATTTTAAGATCGAACTGCTCGAAAAGTATACCGAAATCGCTCAGTTCAAAGCTGCCGTAAAAGACGCTGACGCCCTTATTATCCGCAGCGATCTCGCTTCTCAGGAAATCATCGAAGCTGCCGACCATCTTAAAAGTATCGTGCGCGCCGGCGCCGGTTTTGACAATATAGACCTCGCCGCTGCTACCGCTCACAAGGTAGTGGCAATGAACACCCCAGGTCAGAATTCCAACGCAGTTGCCGAACTGGCTTTTGGCATGATGGTTTACATCGCCAGGGGCAAATTTAACGGTAAATCAGGCAGCGAATTGATGGGCAAAAAACTCGGCCTGCACGCGTATGGTAATGTTGGCCGCAATGTCGCCAGAATCGCCAAAGGCTTTGGCATGGAAGTTTATGCCTTTGACCCATTCGTGCCCGCCGACAAAATAGAGGCAGAAGGCGTCAAGGCCGTAAAATCGGTCGAAGAACTTTATAGCACCTGCCACTATGTATCTCTGCATATTCCTGCTAATGATAAGACAAAGAAGTCGATCAATTTCGACCTGCTCAATCGTATGCCCAAAGGTGCAGTTCTGGTTAACACTGCCCGCAAGGAAGTCGTCTGCGAAGAAAGCCTCAAAAAAATCCTTGCCAGCCGTGCTGACTTCAAATATGTATCAGACATCGCGCCGGGCTGTGCTGCCGACCTTGAAAAAGATTATGCAGACCGCACCTACTTCACTCCGAAAAAACTTGGAGCCCAGACCGAAGAGGCCAACGTGAATGCCGGAGTTGCAGCTGTCGAGCAGATCGTTGCCTTCTTTGAAAAAGGCGACGTAACTTTTCAGGTAAATAAGTAACACTGATCATGTTGCTCATGGGATTTGGCAAGCGGAATTGAAACCGTAAAAAAAGACCCGCAGACAATAGTGTCTGCGGGTCTTTTAATTGCTACAATCTCAATCCTCAGACGATGAGGACACGGCTCTTAATCTCTTCGTGCTTGCGCGAAATCCGCGCCAGCATTGCCGGGACAAATTCGTTGGCGACGTTGCTGTTAAGCTTTTTCAACAGCAACGGAAGATTAGCCATATCTTGGAATACCATTGGTTTTTCGATGTAGTATGACACTGTCTTTTCATTGCTCAGCCACTGCTTTTCGGAATGTGCCAGTCCGCTGTCAGTCTTTTTGCGCAACATTGCCAGCGCCTGCTCAACCGCTGCTCCCCTGACCTTCTTGCCGGTCAGCAGCAGAAAATCAAAAATCGCTTCGAGGCCACGCGAAAAATCATACTCATAGAATCGTGGAAATATGATTTTATCCCATTCAGTATTGGGAATCTCTTTGCCGGCTGTTGACAGAAAGACCTGATGCTTGATCAGATAGCTCACTGCCTTCTGCATGTTGACCGCAAAGCTTTCGGTGTCTTTGGTGTATCTGGAGTATTCGGTCATGCCTTCGAGCATGACGGTAGTAGAAACCAGCGAGCTTTTGCCGTTGTTCTTATAAGCTGACTCATCGCAGTTATAGCCGCCATCAGGAAGCTGATAACGGGTCAGCCAGGTTTTCGCCCATGGGACATGCGCAAAAATATCGAAATCAAGCTTGGAGGCGAGCTTCATGAGACTGCCAAGAAAGCAGAAACACATTACTTCGGTATAGCCATTCACAGGCCCCTCGACATCTTCTTCGCGCACAGGAAAAACTTTAAGATACTGCCGATCAGCACAAGTCAGCAATTCTTTGAAAACATCGACCGGCACCTCAGCCAGTCTGCCAGTTTCCTCAAGCAGCAGAATATACCACCAGGGTGAATCCCATTTGGGCCAGTAGACATCTCTTTCGATCATTAGCCGGGCATTTTCGCTCTTTATAAGCGCCCCGACCTCACTCAATTCATTGGCTTTCAAAACGCCCGAGATCATGTTTCGTTCCTTTTTCAGATTTTATTACAAAACAAAAGCTATAACCAGCATTGAAAGATCAATGCTTTATTAGATAATATGACAAACACCTGAATTTTGGAAGAGCTTATATATAATTAATTGAGTAACTTGCAAAATTGTGTTTTCAGCAACATCTCAATCCCTGTGAGTAGGCCGATAAGCAATGAACGGCAGTCATGAAAAGACCATTCTGTTAACGGAATATCGTGTTTTTTATGGCCTAAATATTCTTTTAAGCAGACTAATAGTCTTTTTCGAGAAATAAATTAACTTGTTGGAGAGCATGAAGATGATTAAAGCGTTTTTGAAAAGGCTATTCTCAACCGTGGATCAGCAAAAGTCTTCGGCCAGTCCGAAGCAGGTTCCCAAAATGCCTGCCAAGGTGGTTGAGAAAGCCCCATATTTCACTCCGGAGGCGGCTCCTTCCAATCATTTTCTTCAGTTCAGTGAAACTTTATGGGATACGGAGATCCCGCCCAGTTTTGTGACGAAAGCTTTCGTCTGTGACGAAACATTGGTCATTGCTACAACCCGAGGGGCTGAGGGAATTCTTCTTGGCCTTGATGCACAAACAGGGAGCATACATTGGGAACAAACTGGGCTTTCCCGTGAAAACTACAAGGTTCCGAGTGCTTTCCAAGCAGGCGACCATACCGTGGTTCAGCTGTGGAACGCCGAATCTACGGATTCTTCAAGTACCCTTCTCTGGTTAGATTCCAAAACAGGGAAAGAAGTTTCCCGTGTTCCTCTTGAAACAGATGACCCGGTTGAAATCGCAAGATATGGGTCTCAAACGCTGATCGTCGGGACCAGGCATATCTGGAACATTCCCGAGGGAACAACCCGATTTGATCGTCTGTGTGCCCTGCAAACACAGATAAAAAGGCCCGTTGTTATTCACAACGACATGCTTTATGGAATGGGGGAAAATGCTAAGATTTTCGGTCTGGATCTGAAGACAGGACAATGCAAGTGGGAAACAAACGCGCCCATACATCCGGAAAAGATGCTGGGACATGATGAAGCCCTATTACTCTATGGCAATAAGGACAACCTTTATCGAGTTGGCATCACAACCAAGGGCGTCCGCTATTGGCTGGATCTGAATTCCTCCCGCCGGGAAGAGAGACGCACACCCGCCGTCTGCGACCATTATCTTGCATGGGGAGTTGGTCTGGATTTCGACATCTATGAACCCTACACCGGAAAAAAGCAGGTATCATATTCAAGCTTTTGTAACCCGACGATTGCTGATGGTTTTCTCTATTATGTTTGGGACAACCGCCTGATCTGCCGACATCTCGATTCGGGGAAGGAATTTCAATCGAAAGAAATCGACGGCATGGCGATTTTCAAAACCCGCATTATTGGATCCCCGATAATAGAGCCTCATCGAGCCTACATCATTTGCAACGGGCACGTGATGGCCATCGGCGTCGCAAATCAATAAGTTGCGCAAAAAATTTGGGTTTGCCTAACTGTATTTAGCCAGTTCTGGCGCTGAAGCATTAATAAAGTTAAAAAGATGTGAAAAATCGGTGAAAAAAATTTGCGGGGAAGCTGTTTTTTCATTATGATAATAAAATGCTCATTAACAAAGCACAACTCAATCGAAAGTTGCTAATTATACTGACTTTGGTCAGCTGTCTTTTGCTGACCGGTTTAGAATTGCGCGCCTGGGACTGCATCGAAGCGCACCCAACCATCAACGCCCTTGCTTTTGAACATTTTGTTGCCAGATACAAAGCTGGCGATTTCATAGATAAGTTCAAGGGTGTGCAGCTCGATAACCAGATAAAGTTTGCCGGTCTCACTTACAGTAAGGCGGTCAAATTAGAGATTTCAACTAACGCTAAGACGATCAACTCGGTTGGCGTATTTTCACAATGGCTGCAACAAGGCGGTCACGATGCCGATGTCCCGCAGTTAAAAATGGGGTTTCGTCACTTCTATGACCCTGTTTATGAACCGCATTATCTAACCTGGCTGCGTCGCAAGCTTATTACTCCAGATAAAGATAATTTCAACAACGAGCAAGAGCTGTTTGAATCATATAATTATAGAGTTGACGACTGGAACCCCAATCTAGAATTCGGCACAGTAGAACGCAACATCCGACTGCTACCAAAAATTTTCCGACCCGAAATTGATGCGATAACCTGGGGAATGACACACGAAGAAAACGAACATTCCTGGCTAAACGGAAAATTAGCTTACAAAGCGGCAATGGAAAACAATAAAGCAGATTTTGGCGAGCTTAACCGCAGTCAGATGTTTGGCAAAGCATTCAGAGCGCTTGGCGAAACCATGCACCTGATGGCCGACATGACCCAACCGGCACATACACGCGCTGACAGTCACTCAGCTTATGAGCCAATAGAGGGCGCTGTCGATAAAAAGATGATAGTAAAAGTTATGGGTGACTCTCACAAAAACGCAAATTTCAAACCCGTGCCAGAATTTGAGATCGAAGACGGGTTGAGCCCCGCAGATCTTATGGCAAAAGTAGCGGCATTCACTAATACTAATTTTTTCAGCAACGACACTATATTCGATTATGAAAAATGGATATTTCCGCGCCTGAAGAAACGCCCCTACCCTTCGCCGCAGCTTTCCAAGCTTCGCCACGAGGCAGGTATCTATTACGCCAACTTCGAAACTGTTGGCTGGGTACCGCTTGCCAAAGAAACCGGCTCGTTATTTTCCAAGGTGCTTAATGATAGTGACAAATTTGGCCGGACCAATCCCAAATTCAATGTAATGCCCTACTTTGCCGAAAAGCAGGCGCAGGTGCTGATTCCGCTGGCGGTTTACAATTGCGCAGAACTGATCAGAGCTTTTTTACCGCACTTCAGCATGCAGGCCAGCTTAAGCAAGCTTTCTGGCAATAGCTACCAGCTTTCTGGTGCACTGATTCACCATGCTGACGACCCCGAATGGCAAGATATCGGTGCAATCAAGTATAATGGCGAAGGCTACATTAGAGTTAACAGTCAGTGGATTCGCTGTGAATTTGTTGATGGCCAGATGAATCCCGTCAAGCTCGAACTCAAGTCAGGTGATAGCGTCAAGCTGGTCGTTCGCAACGGCGCCGTGATTGTTAACAGCGAAACCCTGACAGCCAATTAAAACAAGTTTTTGGGCATAGCTTAAAGTTCCAATACCCAACACTAAGTGTTTTTGCGCTTACTAAATTCAGCTTCCCCCAAAAGCGACATTCTCGCAAACACAAAAACCTGAACAAATTCTTTAGAATTTGTTAAAATCAAGCATGGGTAAAAAGCAACCACCGCACACACTGCTTCGGCAACTTATCGAATTTCTCAGAGCGCGCTTCGGGCATGCCAGAGAAGCAGGCAGTTCCACACCAGATGAAAGCCAACAAAGCACCCCGTCATGCACCAGAATAGGTGCTAAGACCGCAACGATTTCTGAGTCGCCGTTAGAATCAGGTCAGCAGCTCTTTGTCGTCTGGGATGCAATCGGCGATGGTCGACTGGTCGGCGTATTCGACAATGAATTGCTCGCCCGTGAAATTCTGTCAGTAAACTCGCATTACTACCGTTACTACCGCTGCCAGTTCGGACATCCAACCGCTGATGCCATCGACTGGCTCGACCAGGAAGGCAAGGCACATCTGGCGAATATTATGGATTCGACCAGCTACTTTTCGAAGATGGCGCAGCAACCAGCTGCTAAAGCATTGGGTATAGTTCGCGAGGCCGCCCGGAACGAAATAGAGCGTATGGTAGAAATCTGGTTAACCGACTCTATCAAAGCACATAATTTTATCAGTAGTGATTTCTGGCACAAAAATGCCGAAGAAATGCGGCAAAAATATCTGCCCGCCGCCGAAAACTGGGTGTATTGCGAACACGATCGGATACTAGGTTTTTTTTCGCTCCAACAAAGCACTTTGGCGGCGTTATTTGTCGCGACCGGTCACCAGGGGCGCGGGATTGGAAAACTGCTGCTCGACAAAGCCATGCAACTACGCAAGAGCCTTTCTCTGACTGTTTACGAAGCCAACACCAGGGCAATAAATTTTTACAGTCACAATGGCTTTAAAGTGATGATAGCTCAGAAGGACCCGCATACGGGCCATTCTGAGCTACTCATGTCTTATCCCTGACTTATCATTGCCGGGGCGCACATGCCCCGGCAACAGTTTCATCAGCGTGGTGGCGGGGCAGCCTCTCTGATAACAGCGCCACTGTTGTCGGTCATGATCAGAATCGAGAATTTTTCGACGTTATCGAGCTGACTGGTGCTCAGCGATGCATAGTCGAACTTGCCTCGCAGATCGGTGTAACCATCTTTGTAGAAAACAACTTCGCCGGTCTTGTTGCGGGCATACACTTTAATATAGGCACTTGAAACCGGGCGGTTGCTCTGCAGGCTCAAGATCTGCAACTGCCCATAGGCCTCGATCATGCTTATCGAGAGTGAATGCGGGTAGTATGCAGCCGATTTGTTCAAGCCGCCACCAGTTATCTCGATCAGCATGTTACGATCCTTATACTGGTCGGGAACAATTATTGGTGTTGCACTGGCACCTTCTTCGAGCGTCAGTTCGATAGAATGATTTGGCCTGATGATCGAGAACTGGCCACTGACTTCCTGAACGAATGGTTTACGCGAGAATAACAGTTCGATATCCATCAGGTAGAAGTTAACCATAACTTTGCCAAGATTGCGGTGTCGCAATGTTACTGTGCGATTATCCACGGCCAACTGAATGTCTGGTTGACTGGCTGCGAGCATACGTTGTTTCTGATCGCGGTCCTCTTCGTCGGTAAGTAACGGGCCTGAACCGGTAATTTCGGCCGCCTGAGCCAGCACGTCGGCAAACAGGTTCCGCCAGCGCACAACCGGGTAATCCTTATACTTTTCAGCGATTTTGACGGCCTTTTCAGGTTTGCTATCTGAAAACGCCAGATAAGCCTCAATGTACTGATACTGAATCGAATCAACCAGGGCTTTGTCATTGATCTTGGCGAAATGCGTGCCCGCATCGGCAATACGATCCTGCAGCAGCAGGTAATACACTACAGCCAGTCGGTCGTAGTCACTCAGCTCTTTACGGTAGCGTAGATCAGCAAGCAGCGCCTGATACTGAGCGGCAAACTGCGAATTGAGAATTTCGCGTTTTTTGCCAAGCTGGTAGACCCTGGCATTGATCAGCGGCCAGTATTCTTTGTGCTGGTATGAATGGCGATCGACTGGGTTGACTACAAGCAGATCGCTGACAAAGCTGCTACCGCATTGTGTCGCGATCGGCGAATTGGTGAGATATTCGCGAATGGTCGGCAAATCTCGATTCAGTATTCCATAAGACCATAGAGTGTCGTTATAAGCATGACGATTGCGCAACAATTCAGTCACGCGCTTGAAGAAGTCGGCATTTTTCATTCTAAATGCAATCTGTTCAAGATCGTGACGCTCAACATTGTCACGCTCCAGAAATTCAAGAACTTCTTTATCGCTGCCATTTTGAGAGATCCATGGCCATGAGGTTTTATCAAAGTTGGTCAGCTCCTTGACCACATTAAAAACAAACGGACGAGCCGACGCCAGAAGCTTTTCGTTTTCTGAAACATGCACCGGATAGTGGTTAAAGCGACCGGCACGTGGGAAATAGAAGAAGTATTCGGCAGTTTTGGTCGAGAAGGGTTCGAGCTGAAGATGAATGCTGCGTGTATACAGGCTCTGCTGTACCGGCATTGCGCCCATTGGAACCTGCATAAGCACATCGACCTTTTTGATTGACGAAGTCGGGTTGGTAATGACGACCTGACAACCATAAACTGTGCGCACCAGGAACTCATCCGTCACGAACTTGTCAAAGCGTTCGTTCCTTTCGTAGCGATAACGATCGTTAAGCGCAAAGAAGTTCTGGCCGGTCAGAATACTGGCAGTATCTTCGGCGGTTGTTGCCGGCTTGATCTCTGAATGGAACACTATCGCATTGCTGGCGGCTTTGAGTGCCATTTTAGCGGCGCTGAAGTCGCTTTGATGTTTTTCGGCTTTGAAGGGCAGATCAATAACTGCGAGAGCCATCATCATTTCGGCAAAGTTTCCGGTAGCTTCAGCGATATTCGTCGAAACAAAGGGCTTGCCAGAGCGATGACAGGCGTAATCCTTCCAGAAGCCATTGATCTTGATCAGGCCAGCAAGCTGTTGCTCGATAGGCAATTGATAATAGTTGTTTTCGACCCATTCTTCGGTCGTATCGACCTGTCTGAAGAGCTGGCGCACTTCCTGACGGCGGCCCGACTCCTCGCTAAGCATGGCGCCTTCGAATTCATCGCCATACGACATAGATTCTTCCTTGGCCATCAGTTTCTGAGGAGGACAGGCCCTGACAGACGGAGAAGGAGGAGGAGGAGCGCTGGGCTTGGCCATACCCATGGAACGACTTTTGCTTATTGAAGCTGGCGCCGCAACTTCCATGTCAGCGGCATAATCCAGGTCTGACTCAACTTCGTTCTGCATTTTTGCATCTTTGAGAGCAGCGCCAAAGCCGATTGCATCGCCAGTCTCAAGTGCACTTCCCTTGAGGGCTGTTCCAAACAGGTGATTGAAACGCTCACGATTTTCGGGAAGCAGATCAAAACTATCAACAGAATGCCGCTCAAGCGACGCGGCCTGATCCGGCAGACGCTGCCCAAGCAAAATGCGTTCGAAGGCGTTGAGGCGACTAAATGCCCAGGGTTCGAGATAATCTTTGAGATCTATGCCAAGCAGCCATTTATCAATAAAGGTTTTGTCGCGCTTATGAGCGATGTATGGCTTAACCACCGACTCAAAGAATTTTTTATCTTTCTGGTAGATAAAAAAGTTGAGTTCATGACAGGCATACTTTGAATAGAGTTCGAGCTTGCGTGCTTCTTCGAATGTTGTCCAGGCAGTGACAAAAGAAAACTCTGTAAGCTTCGCATCCTTATTAAGAGCCATGAAAAGCCGGTAAACTGACGACAGCGAATCGAACAACTCCAATTTTGTAGTGGTAATGTCTTCGATTGCAAGGCTATCATTGGCAGTCAAAGCAGAAATATTCTTCTGCTCAGAAAAGTGTTTCTGCGGATCAAAGCCGCGTGCCATGCGCAGATCGCGATGTTTACCAGCTACTTCCGGGAAGGAGATTTCGCGGTAAGCTACGGCATATTGGTCCACTGCGAGAATCTGGAGATTATGGCGCGGCCCAAATGCGGCGAGGTCTACTTCTAGAACCCCGTCTTTATCAGGAATAAGATTGGTCATCAACAACGATGGTTCTTCAAGAAAATCAAGACTCACGAAGCCCTCAGTGCTGACACCGCCAGCATCCTGCTTTTTTTTGCGCTCTGGCGAGCGTGCCCTCTGCGGAGAAGGTTCGTTAAATCCAGACCAGGCTGCGCCGCCGGCTGCGTCTCTAGTCTGGGTGTCAGTTTTTCTCAGCGACCACGGGTTGAGCAACAAGCCAGGGCGACGCAGCATGTTACCCGGAAAGATCTTTGAATAGCGCCTTTCAAGGATATAACGATATTCATCGCCGATATTTCGCCCTGATAAATAGCGAGATTCAGGCAGCGCCAGTGCAGTAATACCCAGTTGTGGCGGCTGCATTGCCGCAAATTCGTCAAAAATCATGAATTCTGGCAAAAACCTCGCCGCGACCAGATGCACACGCACATCTCTGCCGGTATTGGCCAGCTTTATGCGCAGTTTATTGCCTGAGCTATCGGGCTTTGCCTCTACTATCTGCAGCGCCATCGGCCGGGTTAGAGACAAACAGCGACGTGTTGAAATCAGATAACCACGAACTCGGCTGCCTTCGGCAATTTTTAGCTGAACCGTAATCAGAGACTGTTTGAGATAAAGCTCATAATCGCCGGCTGGCAGATCTTTGATCAGCAGACCGGCATCCTTGATGCTCACTTTACCGATAAAATCTTCGACATAAGTGCCTGCCCGCATTTCATAGAGCGAGCAGAGCTCATCAACCTTCAGATCTGGGATCTCTGACAGAGGTATGATGATCTCGTGGTTGGCTCTTGCGCAAACAAGCTCAGGCACGGTAACCTGGTCGGCTCCAGGCACAAAATTGTGGCTCAGATTTTCGGGACCGCTAAGTCTTACGTATTCAATGTCTTTGAGTTCACCCAGATAAACGCGACCACTGTCGTCGGTCTGCAGTGTTGTCAACAATGTGCGTCTGGTGTAGCGGTGTTTGATTTCAACATTTACCGGAACCTGCGCGCAAGCTTCGCCGGTTTTGCCAAGCAACTCAACAATGTGAGTGACCCCAGAACGGCGCACAAAAAAGCTGAGAGTTTTTTCGGTGCGATCGATAGCGTTGATCGAAAAACTGCGTTCGACGCTGAGATCAATCTTTTTTCCCTGACTGAGATTGTCTATTTTACCGCGCACAGCAAAGTTTATGTGGCTGAGCTTTTCGGGCACCTTGAATTCGAAGGTTGATTCTTTATCATTGAACAGCTTAAAGCCAGGTACTTCACGGGTTGAAACGACATCTTCACGATCAACAGAAGTAATCAGCAACGACACTTCTTTGAGCAGAGCGACGTCGATCGGCATGACATTGAGAGTCAGCGCCGGGCGAAAAATCAGGCTGGCATTCTTTCCTTCAACCAGAGCTTCACGATCGACATGAAAACTACCTGAGAGATCGTAGTTTTCGGAAAGATGATTGAAGTCGTGCAGAGCCGCGAAATCGCCATTTCTGACAACAAACTTGCGATTTTGCGGAGTGGTGCTGTATGGCACATTGATTACGCCCTGAGTATCGGGCTTGTATTCCTGGCCAGCGAGCAGGATGGTAGCTTTTTCGACCTGCTGGCCTTCACCGTCGAATATGGTAAACAACTGACCGGCCGGGCCTGAGCGTTCGGCAAAATAAAGCTGACCACGACGTATCAGCGCGCGACTGCTCATGCCGTTACCGATCAATTCGACCACGTAAACACCGTTATCTTTAAGCTCAGGAAAAACGAACTTTTCGGCATGTCGCCTGTGCTCTGGCTGCGGGTATTCAATCAGACGCTCGTCGTTTGCAACCAGGCCGTCAAGATCGATAGCGGTAGTGACTTCGCTCATGGTCTCGCGGTAGAGGTTGACGAGATTGAGCTTGTAGATTTTAACAATCAGCTTTTTGACGTTTTTGATTCTTACGTCGAGCATAATTGGCTCATTTGCACTGATTACTGCTTTATTGGTCGGCATCAGATCAAGCTCGATGCGTTCTTTGAGCTCTTTTACCTCACTGGCGTTGAGCAATGAGAACCACTGTTCCATGTCACCAACGCCGTTGAGAATCTTGGTTTCGGCAAATATACGAGTGAGATAATTTGTTTCGATATAGCTCTGAAAACCTCTGCTGTCAATTTGATCGACCAGCAGAGTCTGCAGGTAATCTCGCACAAGTGGCTCATCGCCGCCAATGGTTCCAAACAGAGTTGCTGAGCTGAAGTTTGCGTTGAGATCAGCGCGGTAATTGCGGCCCTCGTTGGTGTCGAGAAGAGTCTGTTTGATATAAGAGACATTGCGGGGCAGTTTGAGGTATTCGATAAACAGCGCCTGCTCATAAACGCCACTTTTGCGTTTGAGGTCGAGAATATGATAGAGCAGGTGCGCCTTGAGAGAGTTGAAAAGCGGTTCAAGCGGCTTAACATATCCATACATGCTGGTGAGAAGTTCAAGCTTGATTTTGTCGCTCTGCTGCCAGTTGGTGTCTTCGCCGGGCTGCATTTTCTTGAGATATGTCAGCACAAAATTGCTGTTGCTCAGCAATTCTGGCATTTTGCGGGCAACCTGATCAAGCTGGCTGCGCAAAAGCATTCCGTGAATCGGCATACTACCGAAGCCGCCGCTGTGCTTATATTGCAGGTCTTCAACTACCATCTGCACCAGGTTTTTGCCATCCGGGCGCCGCATATGGGCAAGCAGATAGCGGCGTTGATCTGGGTTAAGACGCTGATCAATCAGAGATTCAATCCCGGCTGTCTCGAAACCGCTCAGATCAGAATACTCGCTGAGAGCCTGACGCGAGAACGCCTCGGTGCTGAAAGCCTTGCTGTCGAGAATGCTCGGAAAGGTGCTTTTGCTGACTGTCTGCTTTTTCTGGTGGTCGAATCGCAGATTGAGTTTGCGTATAATGTGATCGAAGGCTTTGCCCGGATCTTTGCCGTAGTTTAGCAAGGCTTCGCGGTTACGGATCTCTTCGACCTGGCTGGTATGTCCGTAGCGCTTGATCCACTGTTCAAGGAGTTTTTCAAGCTGATCCTGTTCGCCGCGCAACTGGTGGTATAAACACCAGTAATAGTAATAATCCGGCGTACCGGGAATCAGCTGCTTAAGTGCTTCGGCGCGATCGTCTGACAGGCAGAATTCTTCGTCAAAGCCAATTTCAGCCGCACTCGCCGCAGAAATACAAAGCAGCGAATAGCAAACCATGCACAGCATAACCAGAAGTTTCATAGTGCCTCCTCAAAATCTTTTCTGATGTTTTTATAACACGACGAGTATAACGCAAATTTTTGCCGTCGGATTGAAAAATTTGTCGGCGTTGGCTTATCTGTACATTGATTATTTCATTCACTTACCACCCGTAAAGAAGTATAGAATGTGCTGTGGATGCTTGACATTGTTTTATTAAAGCGATAATTTAGCGCGCACAGTTTCAATTTTATATGAAGCTGACTTTTGGAGGTATTAATAAGTGTTTAAAAAGTTCTTTGCCTTGTTTCTCATTGGATTACTCGCCTTTACGGCAACTGGTTGCAGCATTTTTGGTGATGACGACAACGATGTTGCTGCCGCAGCCGGCACCGTTGTAAAAACTAAAATTACCAAACCCGATGTGGGTGCTGGCAACATTCTTGGCGATCTGCGTGCCGGCATCAGAGCCGAGACCACTACCACCAGTGTAGTCGGTGCTGTTGTTACGCTTAAGCTTTCTGATGGCCGCGAAATTAAGATGACCGATAATGGCAATGGTGAATATACTGCTACTGTTACCGGCCTGGACGGTGCTAAGGGCTTTATAATTGAAGCTCGCAAAGGCGACCTGCTGGTGCAAAGTATGGTTACCGATCTTAAAGGCGATCTCACCAATCTGGAAGCCAACCACTTGACAACAGCCTTTACTCAGGTTGCTCTTAGCGCAGCCCAAGCAATCGGCACAAACACGGGCATAGCAGTGACTTCTCTCAGCGATCTGATTGCAAATGTCACCAGCATTTCAATCGACTATACTGAACTCAAGCGACAGGTTACCGATGAAACTAACGTTCTGTATGAAAGCTCACGCAAAATCGTTACCGTTGCTCTTGAAAACGCTAACGAAGATGCTGAAGGCACCGTAGTCGGAGCCTCATTGCTCGAAAAACTCATTGCCGGCACATACACCGATGTCAGCGAAGGTGCGTTAGATGCTCTTTCAGAAGCCACCGGTGTAGATTTCACTACCGAAACAATCACCAACATCTGGGAAGAGCAAGTAACCACCCCGATGGAAGGCCAGATCCCGACAGAAGCTCCAGTGGCGGATGCAGACCTGATCGACAAAGCAGTTGAAACCTACCTGAATGCATTCCTTAAAATCACCAGCAACAGCATTCTGACAGCAGCCGAAATGGCAAGCTTTTCAGCAGTTCTGGATGAAGACTTTGTCATGAACGGCATGAAGAAAATTAATATCCTCGCCGTACAGACCAGCGACAAAAACGATCTTGATCATTTCGATGGCAAGCATGTTCTAAGCAAAATCGACGACAATACATACCTTGTACATGTTATCGGCACTGCCTATCTGGTTGGCGACAAAACCATAACCATCGACTCTACTGTTGATGGTTACTATTATGATGCCAAAGCAGCAACGATATTCAAAGCGAGCTCTCTGCAGACCAAGATCAGTCAATTCCCGGTAATAATCCGTCGACAGAAAGACAGCAGCTGGAAAGTCTGGGGCAACAGAGTCAAGATTGACGAAGTAAATTTAAACTTAAATTACGGCATTGATCTCAACCAGACCACTCCCAGCCAGTTCACCAATTTGTGGATCCAGATTCGGGACACCCTTGCATTCCCGGTTAAGAGCGTCAGCTTAAGCGGTGGAGCTATTGGAGCAACTTCAATTGCTCTGGCTAAAGATGCTCAGTTGGCCGATGCAAACACCTGGCATTACTGGTATCAAGATCCCAACAATACTGCAAACAAAAACGTGGCCAATTACCCGGTTCCATCCTGGCCCTATTCAGCCACACAGCATCAGAAGGGTCAGGAATACAAATTTGTAGTAACTTTCGCTGATAACACTACGCAGACCTTCATTCATCAGGTTCCGACAATTCCGGCAGGCTATGCTCCATTCAGCTCGACAGCCGTGTCAGTAGTTCAGGAAAACAACATGATGAAAATCACCTGGCCAAAAAATGCTTTCCCCACAATGTTTGAAAACTACTATATTAATGTGTGGAATATGACTGATGGTGGCGACGGCCGAGTTCTCGAAAGACAAATTGCCGACATTAATACTACCAGTGCAGAATTTGTTATTGGTGGCACCAGTTATCAACTTCTTCCCGGCAAACAATACTCTATCAACTTCAATTCTGACATCAACAGTGGACTTGCTCAGCACTTCTACAAGAGCTTCACCGTTGAAGACCCATCTATCCTGGCCGCAGTTGCCATAACCAAAGTTCTTGACGCCGGGGCCCAAATGGTAGCTCAGGGTGCGGCTGGTATTCCAGTTCCTACTTTCGGTGCAGCACCAGTATCAATGAGAGCAGTAACAGTCGCAACAGCCATGGACTTCCCGGCTGAAACTGAATTCTTTACAAGCTATACCGGCTACGATGCGATGTCTGACCTGACCAACATTTTCTCAATTCCGGCATCTTTTGCAGGAATCGTCCATCAGCTGTTGAGATTAAAAGATATGACCGGGAAAGAACTTAGTTACACAGACGCAGCCCCATATCTTGACGGTGTTCCTTCAAATATGGACATGCTTGTTGTATTCGAAGACACAACTGCAGGAATCAAAATGCAGCTAGGCCTCGAGAACTACACCGTTCTCACAAACAACAATGATTATGTTCTTCCTTTCGAAGCAGTTGGAACCGTTACCGTTCAGGTCGGAACCGATAATTTCGAAGTAAGAGTAACAGGTGCTATGGTTGATGTCGCCAAAAGAGGTGCTGACGTTACACCCGTAGCAAATGGAATGAATCTTGAAGGCAAACTGTATAAGAACGGCGCACCTTTCATGATCAACGATCTGGCCGCCACATTTAGATATGGCACGTTCACAGCTGAGGGCCTGAATTCTGGCTACATCTTTGCCGGCGACAAAGTTATTGCAACTCTGGCAAGACCTGACAATGTTCTTACTCTGTACACGATGACAGAAAATGGAACAAGCACGATTATGATACAGTAAGTATCTGTTTTAGCTGGCCAATCAGGGCGGGAGCAATCCCGCCCTTTTTATTTGCGCGATTACATACGCAAGTAAAAAAGATGGATCCCCGCATAGCGAGAATGACTATCATCTATCTGTGTGATTACTTCTTACCACCGGTATTATCCTGCCTGGCTCCACTGATTCTGGCAAGAACAGCCAGCAACTCAGACTTGCTTTTTATCGGAGCCAGACAGCTGTTTCTCTGGCAAATCTGAATAACAGGTCGAGAGCTGGAAAAGATTTCTGGATCGGTCAACAGCGACTTCAACATTTGCTCCTCTGACTTGTCAGCTGCCAGCAGTATCACCGAATCCGGCAGGTAAAACTCTTCGATGGCGGCGGCAAAGTCTTCAGCTTCAGAAAGTTTATCAGTTAATATGAAAATGCGATGCGACTGATAATAGCGTCGCAAAGCGTTTAACATTACAGTCGTGGCTGATGGGGCACGCATCATAAGATCTGCAGCATCCGCAAAAATCGCCGTGGCCATATCGACAAAGCTGTTGTTGCCGGTAATACTGGCAAGCATTACACAGTTATCAGCAAAGATCGCGCGAGCGCATGGAACCGCGCCGTCTACGAAATTTTGCGGTCTGAACAGCAATTTTTCGCCGTCATGGGGCGTTTCGAAATAAGAACCCGGCAAGTGATCGGCAAACAATTCGGTCGCTTTTTTCTGCAGCTCAATCGCCCATTGCAACCAGACCAAATTATAGTCGCTGCGAAACAGCTCAAGCAAGCCTTGCACTAAGAAAGCGTAATCTTCAAAGAAACCATCAATTTCAGCTTTGCCGTTGCGCCAGCAGCGCATCAATCGACCTTCTGCAGTCGTCAGATTTTTCTTTATGAAAGCGGAGGCGTGCTGTGCCGATTCAATCAAATCGCTACGGCCCAGATAGCGCCCGGCCAGCGCCAGAGCTCCTATTATCAGACCATTCCACGAGGTTATCACCTTATCATCCAGTGCCGGTCTGATTCGCCGCGAACGGTATACAAAAAGCTTCTGGCGAAATTCTTCGAGCCTTTTCGAAAAATCTGCGCCATCGAGGCCATGCCGGGAACAATATTCCTGAGTATTTTGTCTCAGGTGCAGAATGTTCTGGCCACCTTCAAAATTGCCAGCCGACGTAACGCCAAAATACTCAGCCAGCAGCGTTGCATTTTCTTCACCAGCAAGCTGCATAAACTCATCACAGCTGAAAACATAGAATTTTCCCTCATGCCCCTCGCTGTCTGCATCTTCTGCACTATAAAAGCCAGCATCTGAACTTTTAAGATCGCGAATAACATAGGTGCTGACTGCCTCAGCAACCTCTTTATAAATCACTTTTCCGGTGGCTTTGTAGGCTGCCGCGTAAAGCCTCAACAACAAGGCATTGTCGTAAAGCATTTTTTCAAAATGGGGAACCAGCCAGCGCTCATCCGTGCTGTAACGACAAAAGCCGCCGCCGATATGATCAAAAATACCGCCCTGACACATCGCCAGCAGGCTATGCTCAACTCTGGCCAGTAAATCGTTGTCAGCCGCGTTGATGCTATAATTCAGCAGCAACTCAAGCACGTGCCCCATCGGAAACTTGGGGGCCGAAGTAAAACCTCCATACAATGGGTCATAGTCGGCAGATATTTCAGCAATGCCGCGCGTCACGATCTCTTCATCAGGAAACCGTGTCGCAGAAACTTTCGAACGACCAAAGTGCGCGCTTATCTGTTCAGCACTTTCTAAAAACTTTTGCGAGTCCAGCTTCCATTCAGCAGCAATAGCCGATAAAATCTCGATTAATCCGGGCCTACCATGTTTCTGACGTTTTGAAAAATATGTTCCGGCAAAAATTGGCTTCTGGTCAGGCGTCAAAACCAGGGTCAGAGGCCAACCACCACTGCCGGTAATAGCCTGGCAGACATCCATGTAAATCTGGTCTATATCCGGGCGCTGCTCACGGTCAACCTTGATCGCCACATAAGCGGAGTTTATCAGTGCCGCAACCTCTTCATCCTCGAAGGATTCCTTCTCCATAACATGGCACCAGTGGCAGGTCGAATAGCCGATAGAAAGAAAAATCAGACGATTCTGCTTTTTTGCCAGCGCAAATGCCTCATTCGACCATTCATGCCAATCAACAGGGTTGTATGCGTGCTGTAATAGATAAGGACTATTGCTTGCAGACAGACGATTTGCAGAGTTTGCTGAGTTAATAATTTGTCTCCCTTGGTAAAGTCCGATGTCAGGCTTCATATTTTAATCAGCCCCGCACCAACTATGGATCTTGCTTCTATTAAAACTTATCATCCAACTGTAGCATGTCAATTTAAAGTTGAATCCTTGAGCCCAAAAAGTGCTTCACTCAATTGCAAAAAAAAGGCCTGGATTCAGGGCTGATAGTGCAGACTATCAGGCAGCATTTTTTAATGCAGTTGCCATTAAGTTGGCAGTTTTATTAGAATGGTTATCGAAAGATTGCCCGTAGGTTTTATCATGCGCGCAATCGGAAAGCCCGCAAAGACCGGAAAAACCGGATCGCTATTTCTGAGATATTTCGTTTTTCATTTCCATTTCTTTGGCGGAAATTTGAGGCAGCATTCTATAATTTGACAGTTGGCGGTACAATTCTTATGATTATATATCGCATTTATTTAGAGATGAGGAAGAAGATCATGAGAGATTCCCGACTCGTTCTTTTTATTATTTTAGCCGCATTTATGGCGTTATGCAGTCAGGCGCAAGCCTGGGATCAGCATTTTGTTTTCACTCAAGTAGTGGCAGCCGAACTGTCTGACCGCCTGCCAATCCTCATCGAGCCTGTAAGGGCAACTTCACTTGAAACGTTTCTAAAACGCAACAAAACTGCCGTTAAGGCCCTGTTCAGAGACTTCTACAGCTGGAAGTATAAAACATACAAATACCAGCACTGGCTGCTCTCGCCTGAGAATTACGCATATCTCTACAGCGAAGGCGCCGGAAGCATGGATAAAAAGCGTTTTTTGGAGCTGCTGGGCGTTCAAAAAACCGGACTCAGTCAGATCATAGTCTCAGAAGAATTTTCGCGTCAGTATAATATCAAAAGCGTCAACGCCGACACAACTTTACCTTTTTCGGCATGGCTGGCACTCTTTTCTGATGAACCGGACTGGGGCGCCGACATCGGCCTTTTCGGCAAAGGCGACCCACGATATAACAGCGAAATTCCGTATGGCGCCATCGACAAACTTTCGTCGCAGGCACCTTTTCACATGTATTTTCCCACCGAACGCTTCATCACGTATAAAGCCTGTGAGTCGCTCAAAGAAAGCATGGCACTTTTGCGTTTCAACATTTTTATCCGGCTGACTAATCTGGCCTGGCGCGTCAAAGATCATTACTGGACCGCGCGCTTTCTCGGCAACACCACGCATTATCTGCAGGATGTCTCCAACTCTTACCACTCAAGCGCCCTTCCCTACGCCAATTTGTTTACCTACGTCAAGTATTTTGCGGTAAAGGACAAGGATAAATACCTTTCCGACAACACTCAGATACTGGCAAACCGCCATTTTGCCTATGAAGCCGTGGGCCTCGAATTCATGCTTCTCACCAAAGATAATCTCGATGCCTATATACGAACCAGCAGTGTGGTAGATCGCGGTTACGAACTGGGCATATCAGAAGCACAGCAAAACTACTGCGCATTTTCCAGCGAAATTTTCAATCGTGTTTCCAAAGCCGCCTACAAAAACGCACGAGCCGTCGACAAGCTCATTGTCAAAAACTTCCCGGCACATCTGATCAAAGATCCGAAGTTCGATCCCCAAACCAGGGAAGACTTTCAACTAAACCTCTGGTTTAATAAAGAGCTTCTCAACAACTTTCTGCAAAACCCTAAGACCAAACAGGGCGATCTTATAAAAGCCTTCTTCACAGACGCAGTTCGCACCTTTGAATGCTCTGCTCTGCTGATGGGCCACATTCTACGCTGAAGCGCGTAAAATGCAATTAAACCTCATTTTTAAAGGAACCAGAATGAATAACTTGAAGTGGCTTAATTTCCTGGCTTGTAGCGTTGTTATCTTTTCATGTATGACATGCAATCTTCTGGCAGCAGAAGCCGGGAACCCTGCGACGCAGAAAACTGCTGACCACGGCATTGTGCGTTATGCACATCTGATCAACAAAACAGAAAACTCCTACACTATAGAGAATATTCGCTGGGGTATCAAAAGCCATAATCCTAAGACAATAACTGTTGAAGAGCGTGATTATTTCTGGAAAAAGGCGACTATCAGAACTGACATGGTTGACCAGGTTTATTACGTAGTCAAGCCATTCTTTCCGAAGATCATTGCTGGTCATGGCTACACTCTGATGACTTTCAAAGCTGGTGGTTTTGTTGGCCCAGACAATTCACACCCAGAAGGTCTTGCAATCAGCTATGAAATCTTCAAGGATCAGGGCATGACTCTGAAAGATATAGATTTTGTTCGCAAGGGCACTCATGATTTCTATGGAATCGGGGCCGTTATGGCCATCTGGGAAGACTATGTAGCTGTCGACTGCGAACTCAATAATCGCGAACTCACAGTCTACCGAATCAATTTTTCCCCCGAACAGAAAAGTCTCTTTGCAAAACTGATTATTGAAGACGCTTTAAAGGACCGCAGAAAAGAGTTTTATCACACAATTCGCAACAGCTGTGTCACTAATCAGGTGCGGGTCATCAACGAAGTTATTCCTGAAGCTGACAGAATCAAAACCAATATTGGGCACAGCAAAATTCTGAATCCGGCTGGCTTTGTTCCGCGCAAGATTGCTCAAAACTATGCTAAAAAAGGCATCATGACTAAAATGAGCCCGGTTATCACCAACAAAAACTACTTTGGTTCAATAAAGCAGTTATTAAAGGAAAAATAAGTCGGCAAATCAGTCGGCAGATGCGAGCACATCACTGATCAGCTGAGCCAGAATCTCAGGCACCCGCTCGTAAACATCTTTAATATAAACTCTTTCCGTCATTTTGTGCAGATCCTTACCCCATGGACCGATATTCACCACCGGCATCTTCAGACTCTGCATGCCGGCAAATGGAATGCGGTAAATGGTATCCCAGCCCGGGCTGTTATCTTTAATTATTCTGACGTCTTCGGCATTGCCTACCCAGGTGGCATAAGACAAGTCAGAGATGCCCATAAAATACGCCTTCGAAGTATACTCGACCCCGTAACGCTCCAAAGATATTGCGTTAACCCTTTTTGCCAGATCATAACGATTGCCATTTTCGAGCAGAAGATTGGAAACGTGTGGATAATACGGGCCAGAAACCGCAATTACAACAGCTGGGCCTTCAAGATCTATGTAGTCTGCGGTAAACTCGATAAGCCTGATTGTTGCTTCCGGCAGTACGATTTCGTTTCGACTCAGCAGTTCATTCAGCAACAGCTGATACTCTTCGTAGAGGCAGAGAAAATGATCGCCACCCTTATCGAGAGCCTGCTGATGCAGTGATTTAAAATCAAGAACCCTGGGTACAAAGTCAAGCTCTGCTTCCTCATCTTTGTTCAAACGACAAAATTCTGAGTAAGAGGTCACCAACCGATACATGACTTCTTCAAGTGCCTTCTGTGAGATATCGCACATGGTATCGAGTACCTCGACCGGCGAACGCGTAAAGGTCAGCCAGTTAAAATAGCCACTGGCAGCATCTGGAATCGAAGCATCATATGCTCTTTTGCGATCCTTCAGATTGACCCAGACCGGCGGCGGCGTAGCATCATCGCCGACCTGGTCACATAAAGCTACGTTAAGTTCGCTCAAACACTGAATGTGCGCCAGAATAAGCGATGGATTGATGCCATTGTAAGGGTCGCTGATATGGCTGCGAACGCCTTTAACAAAAACGACCGGCATGATCTTGCCAACCGAGCCTTCATACATGATCGCCTTATCTTTGACCTGGTTGAAATATGGCTCTGAGTTTATAGTAAGAACATATTCAAGCTGGTGCTTCTCGCGCAGCTCGCACATCAACTCAACCGCACTGAGCATTCCTTTCGAAATTGTTTCTTCATCTGGAACGCTTATGAGAAGGACGTTTCCGACAAAATTTTCTATCTCGCTGAATTCATCCAGCAATGCCAGCTGAATCGCCGCCCCCGACTTCATATCTGCACAACCGCGCGCAAAAAGCCATTCGCCAGATTCCAGATCTTTTCTGGTCGACTTGTTGAGCTGCCTGGTTTTAAGCTGTTTCATCAGCTCATCTGGTCGCAATGCGCAATATTTAAGCTTGCCATAGTCTTCGATATCTACAGCATCATGATGGTGCATCAACACGATGGTTTTACTGCCCTGCCCCTTAACCAGCGCCCAAACGACTTCGCGATGGTGCTGATCGTTGAACACGCGGCAAGTACCAAGATTATCCGGATTCTGCGTAAAATAGCTTCTCGACTTGAGCCAGCTGAGCAAAATCTCTTCGATTACCAACTCATAACTTGTGTTAGTGTCGCTGCGTGCAGCTATCAATCGTAAGAATAAGGGCTCTATCCGCTCTCGTCTGGTAATCATGGGTTCTCCTGTGCTGTGAAATATGCTGTAGAAGCTGCTCGAAAAAAGGTGTTTTTATATTATAGACAGATAACCCGTCAACTGCAAACGCAACCCTGATAAAATAACTGCCTCAAGTAAAAGAAGCGGCGATGGTCTCTTCAGGCAATCCGTGGAAAATAGAGCCACAAAAGCATGACAACCGACACAAAAGGGCTTGAACCGCATAAAAGGCAATATATCAGGACACTCGCCCCAGCCACCTTTTTCAACAGCCAATGATTTCAACGAAATTTCTTGTTTTGATGTTATAATTCAGCTGTTATCACAAGCCACAACCCAATTTCAGGCTCAAAAAAATGGCAGAAATATTTGATGTAATTATTGTCGGCGCCGGCGCTTCAGGACTGATGTGCGCGATTGAAGCCGGACGTCGAGGTCGCACTGTATTGCTTGTCGACCACGCATCGAAACCAGGACAGAAGCTCCTAATAACGGGAGGTGGCCGCTGTAATTTTACGAACCGCCAGATCGATGTGAACAATTTCATTTCACGAATTCCGAGATTTTGCAAATCGGCGCTAACTCGATTCAGCCAGAATGATTTCATTAAATTGCTGGAAAAAAATCAGATTAAATACAGCGAACGCGAACACGGACAGCTGTTTTGCACGGGTAGTGCCCGCCAGATTCTGGACATGTTAGTGCAGGACTGTCATAGAAATGGCGTAACGCTGCGAACTGATTGCATGATAAGTCAGATCAATCATGCCGCAAAGTCCGACGGACAGAACTTCACCCTGTCTACCAGTAAAGGCGAACTGCTCTGCCAGGCGCTGGTTGTCGCCACCGGCGGCTTATCGTTGCCAGAAACTGGAGCCAGCAACTTTGGTCTGAAGCTTGCTGAACAGTTTGCGCTGGAAGTGGTATCCCCCACCCCTGGGCTGGTACCGCTCACTCTTCAACCGGCAGACAAGCAAATTTCGAGTGTCTTGTCAGGAATTGCAATTGATGCAGTTGTCAGTTACAAGCGCCAGAACTTTCGCGAAAACCTGCTTTTTACACATCGCGGGCTCAGCGGCCCCGCTGCTCTGCAGATTTCATTATACTGGCAACCAGGCAGCGAGATTTCCATTAATATGCTGCCAGACCTTGATCTAATCGCGGCCTTTACCCGCCGAAAATCTGAGAATCCACTTTTAAGGGTAAAAACAGTGGTTGCAGAGTATTTGCCCAAGCGCATGGTCGAAACCATGATCTCACCTGAGACTGGCGAAAAGCCTCTGGCTAATACCAGTCTGGCAACCTTCAACGAAATAGCAGAGCGCCTGCAGCACTGGAAAATAATACCCGCCGGAACAGAGGGCTATCGCACGGCCGAAGTTACTGTTGGTGGAGTCAGCTGCCACGAGGTTTCGTCAAAAACTTTCGCGGCACACAAAGTTCCCGGGCTGTATTTTATTGGAGAAGTCCTTGACGTTGCAGGCTGGCTGGGCGGCTATAATCTTCAATGGGCCTGGTCATCGGGATGGTGCGCCGGGCAATATGCATAAAAACCAGCCTGTCATTCGTTGAGCCCGTGACCGGCACCTCTTTCGTTTTCAGCAACAAGGAGCGTTCTATCGGGCAGAGGCGGTTCTTCAACCTTTCACTGATCAATCATTACCTGGGCTTAACAAAATATTTGTTCGGATGGCGAAAAACGTTGCTTCCACAGTGCAACTGGCCCTCCAGATTATGATAAGGCAAAGAGTCGATAAAATTAGCATGCAGACCGATTTTCTCTGCCATTTGCTGAATATAACGCCTCATTACTATCACTTTTGGATCCGGTACAATCAACTGATCGTTTAAAATCAGCTGATTGACGCTGCCCGGCAAATAGGCGATGTGCTTATCGCCACTAACTTTGCGATACAGAGCCGGAAAAGAAAGAATCGAATGCGCTTTTGCCGATTTTGAAACCTGCGAAATTTTGCGGCAGGCCGCTTTAACGTTAGTATCAATGACATTGCTAATCGTCAGATTAAGTTTAATAAACTCTTCAACCTGACTCATAGGTAGTTCATGGTCGCTGGAAAGAGTGGCACCGGAGAGCATTGCCGGCAAGGTATCATCAACTCCGTCAGGCTTTTCTATGTAATCAAGAACTGTTTCCGCAAAACCTTTTTCGGCACCAGAAATATTTGAGCGCACGGCTTTGGTTGCGTTGGCGCGATCAATTTCGGCGCGATGCAGATAATGTCTAACTCTCAGCAAAGCTTTGCGGTATTCTTTATGGGGAACTTTGTTAAGTTCTGCTTCAGAAGAATCTTTAATCATCCGCAAAGCAAGTCTTGGATTTGCTTTGATCAGAGTGTAACCGCGGGCTGCTTTTGGATTCGGGCAAACCGAAATGTATTCATCGACATGGCCGACTATCAGCCAGTCGGTTTCAAGGACAGCCATGCGATTACGATAGCCGTGCTTTTCAAGATAATCACGCAGTTCCTGGGTCGAGGTGTTGCCGATTAGAAGGATGTTATCGGGGGTTACTTCGATGTTACCGCCGTAATCACCGCCAGAGAACTGGTTGGACGGGTTTTTAACCAGATAACTGTTCCAGAAACTTGCCAGAATACCTGGC
>Ga0180007_10001377_pt1 | contig 33770 bp, 25 predicted proteins | sample MM_PC_MetaG_FD_121122 | JGI IMG/M metagenome (GOLD analysis project Ga0180007, IMG submission 121122) | Groundwater microbial communities from the Aspo Hard Rock Laboratory (HRL) deep subsurface site, Sweden - MM_PC_MetaG | ecosystem: Environmental > Aquatic > Deep subsurface > Groundwater... | reverse complement strand
CTGGAAAAAATATATACCCATTCACCTAGTTTATATCCAAAATATTTGCATATTTGAAATATTTATACATACTGCGAATGGGTGTGCTCATGCTCATGCTGGGCACACACAACGGCTATAAAACATTGGCGGGTTCTTACTCGGCTGAAACGTGGGATCTTCCTTCAAGCTTCTCGTCCTGCCTGACTACGAAGTTCGCGGAAAATCCGCCACGTTTCATAGCCAAATCGTTATGCGCAACATTAATAACTTATAAATTTTGACTTATGCTACAACTATTCAGAAACCAATCAATCAATGATTTTAGAATTCCTCATAATCCAGATGAGATTAGAAAACGTATTAAGATTGTCGTAATTGATGATGATGAAGCAAGCTTTCCGACTAATCTATTAAGTACTAGTGGTTATACGATAGAATGGTGGGATAAGGTTGATGATAGAAACCTAGAAAGACTTGAGAAGAATCATTTTGACATCATAATATTAGATATTAATGACATTGCAGCCCCATCTATTTCATCAACTGATGGCATCGGAATTCTTGAGAGAATTAAAGAAGTAAATCCTGCTCAAATAGTTGTTGCATTTTCCGGACAAGAGTTTAATATAGACAAAACACATTTCTTCAAGAAAGCTGATGATACACTGAGCAAACCCGTTGATTTCATAAAAGCAAAAAACTTAATAGATAGAATTATAGATCAGAAAATTACCCTCATATACTTCTGGAGTTCTTTGAATGGATACTTAATGAAAGAGGGAGTAAAAACCAAACAAATTAAACGCGTTGAGAAAGAATTAATATCTGCGATAAAGAATCAAAGATCTGTTGATTATAATTTAATTGGAGGAAAAATTCTTAAAGGCGTTGAAATAAGTTCAAAGGTTATATTCTTAATCAAAAAATTTTTATCAATCGTTGGTTTTGTAGCAGCAGCTTAATATGGATAATGTTATAGAAAAAATTAATAGATTGGTACCTTATCCCTTTTTTGACGAAAAAGGTAAGATTAATAATGGGTGTATTATAAAAACTCCAATAGAATGTACAAGGTGTAATAAAGAATGTTACAAATCGCTTTCAAAAAGTCGGAATAAGATTTACTACTGCTCTTTAGGTTTCAACAGTTATAAAGTTGATTTTAAAAATTTCAATCTCATATTATTTGGGATTCTAATTAAGGGTCAGATGGGGAAGTTGCCCAGAAAACAAAAAAAGAATTTAAATGGACTATTTATTGATATTAGTGAATTAGAAAATTGGGAAATTAGAACTCAAGAATTAATAAATGAAATAACTCAATTTACAGACCAAAAAATTCAAGATAACTTCTCATTATTTCATGACATCATCCCAACTATTTCTTTAATTTTCAGAACATTAGAATCTTTAATCAATAAAGTAGATGGTGATACATTTGAAAAGAAAGTCGAAAATGCAGATTACAAATTAAGGACTCTATATCATGCTATAGATTTGTTAGAAAATCGTTTAAAAATCATGCCATTAATTGGTAATCCAGAATCAGCAAAATTTGGTCAAGTCACTAAATGCTACCCATACAAAATGTTTGACAAAGTATGTAGACTATTTACTGAAACAGCAAATAGAAAAAACGTCAAACTGAATCTTCATAGTGATGATTATGTAACCGCTGAATCAATGGTATATGACTCCTTTATGACATTACCCTTTCTTTTGATAGAAAACGCCATTAAATATTCAAAAAACAATAATACAGTTGATATATATATCCAACAAATTAATGAAACTATTAAAATAACTGTGTCATCATTTGGCCCAATTGTTAAAAAAGAAAATATTCATAAGATTTTCGAAAAAGGATTTAAGGATCCGAATGCCCAAAAGTTTTCTTCTAAAGGGAGTGGCATTGGTCTTTATCTCGCGGATATTGTAGCTAAAGCACACAATATAATTATATCTTATAAATGTAAGAATGAAGGCATTATTGAAAATGAAATCGAAATGGGAACTAATAAGTTCTCAATTATATTAAATTTATAAATGCAGTGCATAACAACGGCTCATAGTGCATGGCGCTTAAGTCGGTTAATAAACAGCACGGTTTTCGTGTTGTTTCCTGTCTTTTTGGGGACATGAAAGCATGCTCGTCGCCAAGGTGCGATTACTCACTATCATTGTAATCCTGAGCAATTGTTAAAAACCAGTTAAAGTGGCCTGCTTGCTGCAAAAAGAAAGAAAAAAACATGAACAGCTCACGTACAACAGCAATTTAATACATTTGTAGTTATTTGAAACGGATTTGAAAAATGACAATTGAACAATACATAGACAACATAAACAAACGCTACAAATTAGGCAATGCGACTGAACACACGTTTCGTGGAGATTTGCAACAACTGATCGAGAGTTTAGTGCCAACAATTCGGGCGACGAACGAACCGAAAAGACAGAGCTGTGGAGCTCCTGATTACATTTTGACAAAAAAGGATATTCCCGTTGGATTTATTGAAGCAAAAGATATTGGCGACAAAGACCTTGAAGGAGCGAAGAAAACAGGAAATAAAGAACAATTCGACAGATACAAAGCATCGTTAAACAACCTGATTTTTACCGATTATCTCGATTTTCATTTATATCGTGAAGGTGAATTTGTAACCAAAATTGCAATTGGAGAAGTTACCGAAAAAGGGATAAAGCCTGTAACAGAGAATTTTGAGCGATTTGAAAATCTGATTAAAGACTTTTGCACCCACATCGGGCAAACTATAAAAAGCAGTAAAAAACTTGCCGAAATGATGGCGGGCAAAGCCCGCCTTCTTTCTGAAGTGATTGAAAAGGCACTCACGAGTGATGAAACCAACAGTGAAGATAGCACGCTGAAAGACCAAATGCACGCCTTTAAGCAAATTCTGATACATGATATTACACCCAAAGGATTTGCAGATGTGTACGCTCAAACTATCGCTTACGGAATGTTTGCGGCTCGTTCGCACGATGCCACTTTGCCAACCTTTAGCCGACAGGAAGCATACGAACTCATACCAAAATCAAATCCATTTCTTAAGAAACTGTTTGGCTATATTGCTGGCTTAGAGGTTGACGACCGCATAAAATGGATTGTTGACGATTTGGTAAATATTTTCCTTGCGTGCAACGTAGATGAGATTTTGAAAAACTACGGCAAAAGCACGAAAATGGAAGACCCGATAATCCATTTTTACGAAACATTCCTGAGCGAATACGACCCAAAATTACGTAAAGCCCGTGGCGTTTGGTACACACCAGCGCCCGTTGTAAGCTTTATTGTACGTGCCGTTGACGATATTTTAAAAACCGAATTTGATTTGCCTCAAGGACTTGCCGACACAAGCAAAACCAAGATTAAAACTAACGTGCAGGGCAGCAATAAGCTATTTGAGCAGGAAGTACACCGTGTTCAAATACTCGACCCAGCCACAGGAACAGGAACTTTTTTAGCTGAAGTAATTAAACTCATTCACAAAAAGTTTGAAGGACAGCAAGGCATTTGGAGCAATTATGTAGAAGCTCATTTGTTGCCACGCTTGAACGGTTTTGAGTTGCTCATGGCAAGCTATGCAATGGCACACTTGAAACTTGATTTGTTATTAACCGAAACGGGATATAAACCGACATCAAACCAGCGTTTTAGGGTTTACCTTACTAACAGTTTAGAAGAACACCACCAAGATACAGGAACGCTATTTGCCAATTGGTTAAGTACCGAAGCCAACGAAGCCAATCACATAAAAAGAGATACGCCTGTAATGTGTGTTATTGGTAATCCGCCTTATGCTGTAAGTAGCACAAATAAAGGTGAGTGGATTCAAAACCTTATAGCGGATTATAAAAAGGATTTAAACGAGCGAAAAATTAACCTTGATGATGATTATATAAAATTCATTAGATATGGTCAGCATTACATTGACAAAAATGGTAGTGGAATTTTAGCTTATATTTCTAACAATAGCTTTATTGATGGAATTACACATCGCCAAATGCGGAAAAGTTTATTAGAAAGTTTTGATAAAGTTTACATACTAGATTTGCATGGAAATGCTAAAAAGAATGAAATATGTGCTGATGGAAGTCCTGACCAAAATGTATTTGATATAATGCAAGGTGTTTCAATAAACATCTTTGTTAAAAATGGTAATAAGAAGAAAACAGAATTAGGACAATTATTTCATGCTGAATTGCAGGGAAAAAGAGAATTTAAATATGAAAACTTGCTAAATTCATCTATTTCAAAAATTAATTGGAACCGATTAGCATACACAACGCCTTACAGATTTTTTGTTCCCAAAGATTTTAATTTAGAGTCTCAATATAATAAGGGTTTTAGAGTTAATGAATTATTGTTACTGAACTCTAATGGTATTGAGACAAAGTGCGATTCTTTGGCTATTCATTTTGATAAAAAATCGCTAAATAATATCATCGATGATTTTAAAAAAGAGGATGTTAAAACTCTAAAATTAAAGTACAAAGAAAAAGAAGATTCAAGTGGTTGGAATTTCCAAAAAGCAAAAGAAAGTATTCTATCCGATGTTTTTTATCAACAACAAATACATTATCGTCCGTTTGATGTTAGAGAAACTATAATTACTAAAAATTCTGGTGGCTTTATTGGTCGGTCAAGATTTGAAGTAATGAAACATTTCCTTCATTCGAATATTGGTTTAATTATTCCAAGGCAAACTACTCAAGATTATCGACATAGTTTTATAACTAGCAAAATTATTGAAGGTAATATTACTGCAAGTGCAAAGTTATTTGGTACAGGTTGTCTATTTCCACTCTATATTTATCCCGATATTAAAGGACAACAAACTATTGGTCATACTGAAGAAAGAACGCCCAACCTAAACCCTGAAATTGTAAAGCAAATAGCCGCTAAATTGGGATTAGCTTTTACCAACGAAAAAGAAACACCCGAAAATACCTTTGCTCCTATTGACATTTTAGATTACATCTATGCTGTTTTACATTCACCAACATATAGAGAAAAGTACAAGGAATTTTTAAAAATAGATTTTCCAAGAGTGCCATATCCAAAGAACAAAGAATCATTCTGGCAATTGGTAAAGTTTGGAGGAGAAATAAGACAAATTCATTTATTAGAAAGTCCAACGGTTGATAAATACATTACACAATACCCGATTGATGGCGATAATGTGGTAATCAAACCACGCTTCGACTCTGCTCAGCGTTCGGATGGTAATGGAAAAGTTTACATTAACGATACGCAATATTTTGACAATGTTCCAGAAATAGCTTGGAACTTTTATATTGGAGGTTATCAGCCAGCCCAAAAATGGCTTAAAGACCGAAAAGACAGGAAATTGGAATTTGAGGATATTTTGCACTATCAGAAAATAATTGTTGCCCTTTCGGAAACAGACAGATTAATGAAAGAAATTGATAAAATTGAGATAAACTAAACTATCTATACCGAAACTTATATGAGGGACAACGTCCCCATCCGGGGACGTCGTCCCTGAAGCTCTACAGACCAGCTCTTGCCCGCCGTTTTTTCAGGCCTGCCCAACTTCAAAAATGACAAATACAAGCTGTCATTTCGATCCCGCTACAAGCGGGAGAGAAATCTCAATCCATAAAGGGGATTCCTCTCTTCGTTCGGAATGACAAACGAATGCTTCGATATGCTTCGCAATCAGGGTGCAGAACCCAATATGAGGGACAACGTCCCCATCCGGGGACGTCGTCCCTGAAACTCTACAGACCCGCGCTTGCCCGCCGTTTTTTCAGGCCTGCCCAATTTCAAAAATGAAGTACTTGTCATTTCGATCCCGCTACAAGCGGGAGAGAAATCTCTTTTTAGGATTGAGATTCCTCCTCATTTCATTCGTCGGAATGACAAACGAATGCTTCGATATGCTTCGCGATCAGGAGTATGAGGGACAACGTCCCCGGATGGGGACGTCGTCCCTGAAGCTCTACAGACCCGCGCTTGCCCGCCGTTTTTTCAGGCCTACCCAATTTTTTTACCTAAATATTAAATTAATCAATTGGATTTGATTCAGGAAAACAAACTTTATGCATTAAGGGGTGTCACCCATCGTCATTTTTTCGCTATCTACGAAGAAACCCATTCAATTTATCCACACTCTCTTTGGCATCGCCATAAAGCATATCCGTATTTTCTTTGTAGAACAAGGGATTTTGAACTCCGGCATAACCAACTGCCATAGATCGTTTCATCACGATTACATTGCGGGCATTCCAAACCTGAATTACAGGCATTCCGTAAATCGGGCTGGTTTTATCTTCCTCTGCACCGGGATTTACTATGTCGTTGGCACCAATTACCATTACAACGTCGGTTTTGGGTAAATCTTCATTAATTTCATCCATTTCCAAAACCAGATCATAAGATACATTGGCTTCGGCAAGCAATACATTCATGTGGCCGGGTAAACGACCTGCAACAGGGTGAATTCCAAAGCGGACCTGCTTTCCCGCCTTTTTAAGGATATCTACCATGTCGTGAACGGGGTACTGTGCTTTAGCTACCGCCATTCCATATCCAGGGACAATTACAATCGATTGGGCATTTTTCAGCATTTCTGCTGCAGTTTCGTGATCAACAGAGGTCACTTCACCAACCATATCTTCGGCACTGCCATGCATCACTTCTCCAAATCCACCAAAAATAACCGACAGAAAAGATCGGTTCATGGCATTGCACATGATGATAGATAGAATTGCCCCTGAGCTACCCACCAAAGCTCCTGTTACTATGAGTAAATCGTTTCCTAACATAAAACCTGCAGCAGCAGCCGCCCATCCTGAATATGAATTTAGCATTGAAACCACAACAGGCATATCTGCTCCACCTATAGCCATTACCAGCATCACTCCAATGAATAAGGCAATGGCAGTCATAATCATTAGAAAAGGCAAGCCTTCATTTCCTTCTGCCATGGTAAATAATACACCAAGAACAATGGAGGTGACTACTAAAATAATATTTACGAGATGGCGTCCGGTATATAATAAAGGCTTACTGCGGATCTTTCCGTCAAGTTTTCCCCATGCCACGATTGATCCTGTAAATGTAATTGCACCAATGAATACCCCAATGAATACTTCAACAAAATGAATATTATGTTCTGCGCCTTGAAGTAAGTGTGTTTCGGGATCGAGAAATGAACCAAAACCAACCAGGACTGCTGCCAATCCGACAAAGCTATGGAGTATGGCGACCAATTGAGGCATGGCTGTCATTTCAACTTTTCGGGCTACAATAATCCCAATCACTGAAGCAATGGCGATGGCTACAATAATATAGATATATCCTTCAACCCCGGCTCCAAAAACAGTTGCCAAAATGGCGATAATCATACCTGCAATCCCATAAAAAACACCATGTTTGGCCGACTCTTGTGAAGACAAGCCCCCAAGGCTGAGTATAAATAAGATGCTTGCGAATAAATATGCTGCTGTTTGTATTTGTGTAGAGATCATTTTCCTTATTTTTTAAACATTTTCAACATTCTTTGAGTCACGAAAAATCCACCAACAATATTAATGCTTGCAACCAGAATGGCTACAAATGCCAAAATGGTCACGGGACTTGAAATATCATTACCGACCTGAAGCAGTCCGCCGATGATTATAATTCCGCTGATGGCATTGGTCACCGACATTAAAGGTGTGTGAAGTGCATGAGAAACGTTCCAGATTACCTGCCATCCCACAAAAACTGCCAGAACAAAAACGGTGAAATGCCCCATAAAATCGGAAGGAGCCACTTTGCTGAGCAAAAATAAAAACAAACCTATCACAGAAAGTTTTACCACCATGCCAATGATTTTATTTCTGGAGGCCTTTGCTTTAGCCAATGCTAATTCTTCAGGACTTATTACTACCTCTTTAACTTTAGGTTTTTGAGGACTAACAGGAAGTGGTTCGGGTGGCCAATTGATTTTACCCTGATAGGTAACCATGGCACGTTTCACAACATCATCTTCCATGTTGATTTTGAAATTTCCGGCTTTTCCCATATCATCCAATAAATGACAGAGGTTGTTTCCGTATAATTGAGAAGCCTGATTGGGTAACTGATTAAGTTTGCCAATAATAGTCACCCCATTATCCGTAGTATATATTTCATCATTTTTGGTCAAGGCGCAGTTTCCGCCTGTTGATGCGGCTAAATCAACGATAACCGATCCTGCTTTCATCACTTTTACATGATCTTCAAGAATTAATTTTGGGGCTTCACGCCCGGGGATTTGAGCTGTGGTAATGATGATATCCACTTCAGCAGCCTGCGCTTTGAACAAGGCCATTTCTGCATCGATAAATTCTTTGCTCATCACTTTTGAATAACCTGAAACTGTAGCACCATCCTCTTTAATATCTACGCTTAAAAATTCGGCACCCATTGATTGGATTTGCTCAGCAACTTCATGTCGGGTATCAAAAGCCCTTACGATGGCACCCAATGAATTGGCAATTCCAATGGCAGTTAATCCCGCTACACCTGCGCCGATAACTAATACCTTGGCAGGATCAACTTTACCTGCTGCGGTAATTTGTCCGTTCAAAAATTTCCCGTAATGATTAGCTCCTTCAATAACCGCACGATATCCGGCAATATTTGCCATGGAGGATAAAACATCCATCTTTTGTGCTCTGGAAATCCTTGGGATTGCATCCATAGCTACGGCATTCACTTTTTGATTGGCCAGTTTTTTGAGCAGATCCGGATTTTGAGCAGGCCATAAATAACTTAACAAAACCAGACCTTCTTTCATTAATTCAATTTCTTCATCTTTAGGAGCTAAAACTTTTAGCACTATATCCGAATTTTTGTAGATTTCTGCCGCCGAAGAAGCGATAGTCGCACCTGCAGCTTTAAAATCTTCATTCGAAAAATTTGCTTTTAATCCGGCGTCTTTTTGGATAAAGACGTCAAAGCCTTGTTTAATCAATCGATTAACGGTTTTTGGAGTAGCCGCTACCCGACATTCTTTAGGCTCAATCTCTTTTAAAATTCCAACTTTCATAAAATAAACATTTTAGTTCGATATGCTTACTTTACAAAATGAGTTGCAAACAAGCGCGACAAAAATAACAAAAGCAATGGATATAAAAACAATCTGAACAGGTGCCTGATAAAAATCAGTATAATACTTAAAGATTAGATTTGTGATCTATTTTATTTTGTATAAAATGGAAAGTGGAAAATCATAATTTAAATGATGAAAGTTTGCAGTAATTCATTACAAAAAAAGAATATATTAAATGCAGTAGAACAATATATGATAGATAAATCGCTCAAACGTACATTCAAAAATCGAAAATTGAAAATCATCAATCGGCTTAATGTCCGTAAACCCGTCCTTCCAGCTTATTTACTAACACTTTATAGCAATTAACATCTTTCACCGCCGGATCGTTATATTTAAATTTTCGATCGACATAATGAGCCATAATAACATTTAAGGCTTCTTTTTTCTTTTCAAAATCAGTGATAAATTCCACTTTTCCAAAAGCCAATACCGAACGGTATTTCCAGCTATAACTGCATGCAACTTCTTCATCACGGTATTTTAATTCATAATCGCCACTGAATGCAACACAAACATTGGGATTGTTCATTAAAATATCAATCTTCTTGCCTTTTTGGGCAGAGTGCAGATAAATTTCATCGTTTGCATATCCAAAATTGAAAGGCAAAACATAAGGCATATTATTTTCGTCAACCATTGAGAGATGGCAAACTTTACAATTAGTAATGATTTCTTCAATTTGTGGTTTGTAGTCAATTACGCGGCTTTTCATAGCAAGGATGTTTTTACGTGTTAATGTGTTTAAGTGTTAATGTGTTTACGTTTCTGCAAATTTAATAAAGTGCTGAGAAATCAATGTAAAATAAAAATTCAAAAACATTGGTTTTCTGATCGGGATAATAAATATACCTGACCCCTATATCGACAGGTGCAATTAAACTGAAGAAATGCATGTCGGAAGTGAGTTCAAATCCTGTTGAGCGATAGTTTGTGTTCCCTTCAGTATTTTTGCCATGGGCCTGATCATAATATAATGCAAGCTTTAATCGCTTAAGGTAAAATAATGAACCTATATGAAAATCGGGATAGCAAAGCGGGAATTTGTAATTAATGCTGGTTCGGAAAAGTTCCAAATCGTTGTGATTATTAAAACCTCTAGGGTAATTTACTTCCTGGGGGAAATAGTAAACTCCTTCCTGTCTTTTTTGATATCCGTTAACTATTTTTATGCCGTGATGCTTAAAAAGCCCGGGGAAATAGAGTATGGATTGAGCTGAAACCAACCAACTCTTATTTTCCAGCTGAAAAGGAGTGTGCCCGACCCGGAAATCAATAATTTGACCCCATGAAGGGTATAAATCCCTTGACGATGAACGTATTTGATTATACAAATAAAGTCGATAATTCATGCTGTGAACAGTATGTTGGGTGAAATTAATTTCTTGGTCGGGCAATTCTTTTAAAAATGAATTCCTGAATTTTATGGAGGGCTGAATACCTCTGTAATACCTACCCTTGTTGAATGAAAGTGGCAATCTTACCTGGGTTTCGATATTGGTTTCATCATATAAAAGAAACTTTATTTGATGTGTTGTATCATTGAAATAGTAGCGTTTCTTTCCATGATCAACTTCCAAGTCGAAAATAGGATAAAACCCTTCATATGAATAATTAAAATAATATTTTCCCAATGATTCGTTGAGGTCGTATTCATAACCCAAAGTTGCGAAGGCAGTGCTTAATTTATTTTGCGACATCATTGAGAAGCCGGGCTTAACCTCATACGAATTTACATTGATGGAAGCCGGAGCCCAACTGTGAATATCGAGTAATCCGCTTGCTTTGTGATATTTTTCTGCTTCAAATTTTTTATCGGCTCGATGATCAATTTCTAAAATTTCTTTTTCCTGTTTTGAAAAGGTTTTCGCAAGATCCAAAAATCCTTTTTTAATTTCAGTTAAAGGAATCCAACGTTCGTCAGATAACTTCTGTTTTACAATTTCATAACCATCCGAGGTGTAATTAGCGTATAGAAGAAAATCATTTTTCTCATCTACAAAAACATCTTTGGCTCCAAATTTTACATGGCTGATTTGAAAAATAGCTTTAGTTGAACAATCCAATGCATAAATATTGTCGGTTCCCGAGAAAGCTCCGGTGAAATAAATGGTATCGTTTGTAATTCTGGGATTGGAAATAGGAACATAAGTTTCGGGTATTTGCTTCTCGAATTTGCCTGAACTTAAATTTAAAACCTGAATGCTTTTCCCTTGATTGTTTAGGGTAATCAAAGCAATTTTGTCATCATCATCCGACCATGATGGGGTCATCAAAAATTCGTGATTGGGATGAGGAAATCGTTCGAGCTCTAATCCATTCGAAGCATCCAGGATAACCAATGTTGATTCATCTTCGGTGCTTTGTTCAATGACAGCAATTTTTTTTGAATCGTGCGACAATGCGGGAGAAAACAAACGACTGTTTTTTGTTAAATGGGTTAACTTTTTCGATTTGAGATGATAGGTTTTGATGACCGAAAAGTTCCTGTTTTGCCATCTCATGTCAAATTCCACTTCCGACCAACAAAGTAAACCTTGCGAGTAGGATAACCGATCACCCAGGTTTGGCCCGGGTGTAAAAATGATTTCTTCTTCACCTGTTGGTGAAATCTTAACAATGCGTTGCACATCATCAATGCTTCCTTTTACACAAAGAATATTTCTTTCATCCATCATAACCGGATGGTTATAATTAGTAAAGTCTTTAGGTATTCTTGTCAGTTGTTCGAGAGGCTGGAAGGATTGTAAAGATTGAATGGAATCCCATTTGTCTTTCAAATCATCCATTACGGAATGATAGAACTGTTGTTTAGTTAATCCGGTTGTTTTTTTGATGGCATGTGAAAATGGGGTTATCTGAAAAGGATTTCTACCTGTATTCACTAAGGTGTTTTCCCAAAGTTCTGGCCCAAATTTATTTCGACCTGAAGCTACCAACAAGTAACCCAAGGGATATGGGTCGGAAACAAAATCTTTGTAAGAACCATGAACGGATTTCTCATAGGAAAAAATCTCTTTTTCGATTACCTGGGCTTTTATCGGCATTTCAAATGAGGGTTCTCGTCCACGACCGGAATTACTTAAAGCAGTTTCAGTAACTACGGCATCTCCCTCCAAAAACCATTGAGGAATAAAAATACCGGCCATAAATGCCAATGCCTGCTCGCCCATGATAATTTTAAGCACATTGGTTAATCCTGTGTTCAGTTTTTCGATTTGGATTAAGTGACGAATTTCATGCAGTGCCAGCTGATCCAGCCAAGGTTGGGAATAGATTTGCTGTGGAGAAGTCGTATGCAAATCAATTCGGGTCGGAGCCCAGGCGGTTGTTCCATTTGAAACTACGGTTTGGGTGTGTAAAATAATTGAAGTCTTTTTGATTGCTCCATTTAATGAATATGCAACAAGTGAATAGGCCGAATCCAGAATATTGGCAAGATATTGTGCCCGGGTTTCAAAATTTTCAGGAAAAATGATTTGAAAATTCGCTGTATTAATCTGTTTCCATTTTGTTGAAGCTGGATCCTGTCCGGAACTAAAATACTGGCCTTTTACCAAAGAGGATAATAGCATTAGAAAAACAAGGATGGTTATTGATCTTTTCAAATTCATGGCCATGATCAAAGATAGAATTAAATCCGTTTTGAATCCAATACTAAAGAATTTTCAAAGATTAATCTTTTCTTTAAAATTCATTGTGAAGAACTAAAAAAATCCCATAAAGGATCACTTGGAGTTGGGGCAACGATTTCGAGTACTTCTTTGGAAACAGGATGAATAAAATTAAGTTTCCGGGCGTGTAAACTGATTGATGCATCTTTATTTGATCTCGGAAATCCATATTTTAAATCGCCTTTTATCGGGCATCCAATTTTTGATAATTGGACCCTAATTTGATGATGTCGCCCGGTTATCAGAATTACTTCAAGCAATGCGTAGTCTTTGCTTTTTGAGATCATTTTGTATTTAAGTTCAGCTTTTTTAGTTCCGTTTTGTTCTGAATTAAATGCTTTGGAGCTGTTTTTAGCCTCATCCTTTACGAGCCAATGAATGAGATGATCCTCATCTTTTGGAGGTATGTTTTTTACAATAGCCCAATAGGTTTTTTGAATTTCTTTGTTTTTTATTTGCTCATTCAACCTGGTAAGAGCCTTACTTGTTTTAGCAAAAATTACTGCACCACTTACCGGACGATCAATGCGATGAGCCAGGCCCAGATAAACATTCCCGGGTTTTTGGTAACATTCTTTTATGTAGAATTTTATGTTTTCAATTAATGATGCATCACCTGTTTTATCACCTTGAACCAATTCCGAAGGTCTTTTGTTTATGATGATAAGATGGTTATCCTCAAAAAGGATTTGCTCACGGACACTTGCTAATATATCCATGCTAAAGAGCTTTTGTAGTATTAATACTGCTCCCTTTCATTTGGGAAATTAAGCGTTTTAATATCGCTGATATAAGTTTGAACGCTTCCTTTAATTTCTTCCGATAGATTGTTGTATCTGCGCAAGAAGCGTGGGGAAAATTTTTGGGTAAGTCCGAGCATGTCGTGTAAAACTAAAACTTGTCCATCAACACCGCTACCTGCACCTATTCCAATGGTTGGGATTTTAAGTTTGTGAGTAACTTTGGCTCCTAAAGCAGCAGGGATTTTTTCCAAAACAATGCCAAAACATCCCGCTTCCTCTAAAAGTTTTGCATCTGATTCCAGTTTTTTTGCTTCATCTGTTTCAGTAGCACGAACTACATAGGTACCAAATTTATGGATTGATTGAGGTGTTAAGCCTAAATGACCGAGTACCGGAATACCGGCAGATAATATCCTCTTAACTGATTGAACGATTTCTTTACCACCTTCCATTTTGATGGCATTGGCACCCGACTCTTTCATAATACGAATTGCAGAATGTAATGCCTCTAGTGAATCGCCCTGATAAGTTCCAAATGGAAGATCAACTACAACAAGTGCTCGCGTTACAGCGCGCATAACAGAGCTTGCATGATAAATCATTTCATTTAAAGTAATAGGTAAAGTGGTTTTATGTCCTGCCATCACATTTGATGCTGAATCACCTACCAAGATTACATCGATCCCGGCTTCGTCGATCAGTCCTGCCATGGTATAATCATAAGCAGTCAACATGGCAATTTTTTCCCCTTTCAACTTCATTTCCTGCAATACATGGGTGGTAATTTTGGGATATACGCTTAGTTTTTCCATAATATCTTTATGTTAATAGAGAGTCTTTTAAAATCAATTATATTATCACCTGAAAAAGTCCAATAATTCTATTTCAAAAATCATCACTGCATTTGGCTTAACACCTGAAGGAGGGAAGGGTCCATAAGCTAATCCGGAAGGGATTAATAAAATTCCTTTTGCTCCTTTACTAAATAAAGGGATACCTTCAATCCAACCATTAATGGTGTGTGCAAGTAGGATGGTGAGTGGACTGCCAGTACGAGACTGATCGAATACTTCTTTCGTATCCAGGTAATATCCTATATAATTAACCGTCACTCTGTGATTAATGGTAGGTTTATCGACACCGGTTCCTTCTTCAGTAATAATGTAATGTAGGCCGGAATTTGTGCGCTGAGCTGTAAGGTTGTTACTTGCCAAATATCCTTGAATTAAAGCGATATCAAGTTTTAACTGATCAGCCGGGGTTATCATGTCTTCCTTTTTACTACAGGATGCAAGGGTGATAAATACTATAATTATTAAGATGGGGATTATCTTTTTCATTCGTGTTTTTTTAGTTGAGCAATCAATTTTTTTGGATTGCTGAAATCTCTTAATGCGATGCAAAATTAAAACTTTCTAACTTCATTTTCAAATCTTTATAAGAATACCCTAATTGCCCTAATTTATAAGGTATTAAAATTCGAATATAGATGATATTGCATTTTATTTTCTAACTTTGATTCAAATATTATACTAATTAAACAGATAAAATGCTTATGATTGCCTTGAATGGGATTTTCCCACCCTTACCTACCGCATTTGATACAAACGAAAACCTTTTGACTGTCAAAATGATGGATAACATTTCGCGTCTTAATCAATTTGATTTGGCGGGGTTTTTATTGTTGGGCTCAAATGGTGAGCTCGTGATGTTAACTGAAGAAGAAAAAATAAAAGTCTACAAAGATTGCAGGAAAGCCATACCCACTTCAAAATTGATGATTGCCGGAACCGGTGGGCAATCAACTTTGGAAACGATCAGGCTAACAAAAGCAGCCGGAGATGCCGGTGCAGACGCGGCTCTTATATTAAATCCGTTTTATTACAAAGGGTTAATGACAACTGAGGCACTTAAGAAGCATTATTTTACCGTTGCAGATGCTTCAAACATTCCTGTGATTATCTATAATATGCCCGGAAACAGTGGGTTGGATATGGGTGCAGACGCAATTGCAAAGTTTGCAGAACATCCCAATATAATTGGGCTAAAAGACTCTGGCGGTAACCTTACCAAAATGGCAGACATAAAGCGAATGGTAAACCCCGATTTTCAGATTTTAGCGGGTTCAGCCGGATTCTTGTTCCCGGCACTTTGTATTGGAGCCATCGGTGGAATATTGGCTTCGGCAAACATTGCACCACAAGAATGCATTGACATCTACAAACATTTCAATAATGGGGAGCATGAAAAAGCATTGGCACTGCAACTGAAAATGATTCCTGTAAATACTGCTGTTACGAGTGGCCTGGGTATTCCGGCCTTAAAAACTGCCATGGATTTTCTGGGACTTTACGGAGGAACTTCCAGACAACCAATCCAGCCGCTAGACGAAAAACAAAAACTATTTGTTGAACAGTTAATGACCAATAACGAAATCAATCACTTTTAATATTAGTTTAAAATGAAACGCAGAAAATTATTAATGATCCCAGGCCCTATTGAATTTGAACCCGAAGTTTTACGTGCTCTTGGTGCACCAACAACAAGCCATGTAGCAGCTAATTTTATTGAAACTTTCGGCAATGCACTGGACATGATGAAAAAGGTTTGGAATAGCCCTACAGGACAACCATTCATTATTGCAGGCTCTGGAACTCTGGCAATGGATTTGGCCGGAGCTAATTTGATAGAACATGGAGATAAGGCACTGGTTATTTCTACCGGATATTTTGGTGAGCGATTTGCAGATTTATTAAAAAGGTATGGAGCTCAGGTAACGATACTAAAAGCACCAATTGGCCAGGTTGTTTCTGAAACCGAAATTGAAAATGCACTTAAAAAGGACAAATATAAATTACTCACCTTTACGCATGTTGATACATCCACTGCTGTAAAAGTTAATCCGGAGCCTATCGGTAAACTAGGGCAAAAATATAATGTTCTGACTATTTTAGATGGTGTTTGTTCAGTTGCCGGAGAAGAAATAAAACAAGATGAATGGGGAATTGATGTGGTGCTTACTGCTTCGCAAAAGGCAATTGGGGTACCTCCCGGTCTAGCTTTATTGGTCGTTTCAGAAAAGGCAATGAATCTTTGGAAAATGAGAAAAACACCGGTTGCCAATTATTATGCAGATTGGTCAAATTGGTTGCCAATTATGAATGCCTATGCAGATCGAAAACCATCTTACTTTGGTACACCGGCTGTTAATCTTGTGGCTGCTTTAGAAGTAAGTTTAAAAATAATTTTAGAAGAAGGTATGGATGCTCGAATTAAGCGGCATGAAAAAATAGCTCAGGCATTCAGGGAGGCATTCAAATCACTTGGACTTAAAATGATTCCACAAAATAATACTTTTTGTGCAAATACTTTATCGGCTCCATATTATCCTGAAGGAATTGATGGTGCCTCTTTACTTAAAGAAATTGCAAATGCTGGTGTAATTCTGGCCGGAGGTTTATTGCCTGAAATTAAAGGTAAATATTTTCGAATTGGCCATATGGGTTCGGTAAACCAAGGAGATGTACTCGCAACCATTGGAGCCATTGAAGCTTCCCTTCAAAAATGTGGTCATCAAGCTGAACAGGGGATTGCAGTTCGTGCAGCTTTAAAGGTTTTAAATAGCTGATCATTAAAATCAGTTGAGTAAAAACACCTGAAGATTTATTCAGAATTGTAATTACTTTCAAGGACTTCTTTATAATAAAGTAATTATTTCTGTCTTTTTGTCATCATTTGACAGCCTTATTTATTTATGCTAAAATATTGTAAAATATCTTACAAGGTATTTTAAATCAGTATTTTAGATGTCAAACCAATCCTTAAATCAACATAGATTTATTTCAAATTACAAAATTGAGGTAAACAAAAGGTTAATGGCATAATCATTGAGTAACAAGATTATCGACCTGAAAAAACATATCAAAAAAATAAATATATAAAAAATGGGAAAAATAATTGGAATTGACCTTGGAACTACAAACTCTTGCGTTGCCGTTATGGAAGGTAACGAGCCGGTTGTAATTCCGAACAGCGAAGGTAGAAGAACTACGCCTTCAATAGTCGCATTTACAGAAAACGGGGAACGTAAAGTTGGTGATCCTGCAAAAAGACAGGCGATTACCAATCCTACAAAAACCATTTCATCAATCAAAAGATTTATGGGTGAAACCTTTGATCGGGTAACAAAAGAAATTCAAAGGATGCCCTATAAAGTCATTAAAGGTGACAACAACACTCCTCGGGTGCAAATTGATGAACGAAAATATACTCCACAGGAGATATCAGCAATTATTCTTCAAAAAATGAAGAAAACCGCAGAAGATTATCTTGGGCAAACAGTAACAGAAGCTGTTATTACAGTTCCGGCTTATTTTAGTGATTCGCAACGACAAGCTACAAAGGAAGCCGGGGAGATCGCCGGTTTAATCGTAAAAAGAATAATAAATGAGCCTACTGCTGCTGCTTTGGCTTACGGTCTTGACAAAAAACATTCAGATGTTAAAATTGCAGTTTTCGACCTTGGAGGTGGTACATTCGATATTTCTATTCTTGAATTAGGTGATGGTGTATTTGAAGTGAAGTCTACCAACGGAGATACCCATTTAGGGGGGGATGACTTTGATCAAAAAATCATTGATTGGTTAGCTGATGAATTTAAAAAAGATGAAAATATTGATCTGAGAAAAGATCCTATGGCTCTTCAACGTTTAAAGGAAGCTGCCGAAAAAGCTAAAATTGAACTTTCATCTTCTACCGAAACCGAAATAAATTTACCATATATCATGCCTGTAGATGGCGTGCCAAAACACCTTGTCCGTAAACTTACTCGGTCAACTTTCAACCAGTTGACCGACGATCTTGTTCAGGCAACTTTAGCTCCTTGTAAATCAGCTTTAAAGGATGCAGGTTTACAACCAGCTGATATTGATGACGTTTTATTAGTTGGCGGTTCAACTAGAATTCCTGCAATTCAAGAACTCGTTAAAAAGTTTTTTGGAAAAGAACCTTCAAAAGGTGTAAATCCCGACGAGGTTGTTGCAGTAGGTGCAGCTATTCAAGGAGGTGTTTTAACCGGTGAAGTGAAAGATGTTTTATTATTAGACGTTACTCCTTTATCATTAGGGATTGAAACCCTTGGCGGTGTGATGACTAAATTGATTGAAGCAAATACAACCATTCCAACCAAAAAGTCGGAAGTATTTTCAACAGCGGCCGATAATCAAACAACGGTTGAAATTCATATATTGCAAGGTGAGCGACCAATGGCTAATCAAAACAAGAGCATCGGCAGATTCCATTTAGATGGGATTCCACCAGCTCAAAGGGGTGTTCCACAGGTAGAAGTTACATTTGATATTGATTCAAATGGTATCTTAAATGTTGGCGCGAAAGATAAAGCTACCGGTAAATCTCAAAATATTCGTATTGAAGCCTCTTCCGGATTAAGTGATGATGAAATTAAAAGAATGAGAGATGAAGCAGCCGCAAATGCTGATCAGGACAAAAAACAAAAGGAAGAAATCGACAAACTAAATAGTGCTGACGCTTTGGTTTTCCAAACCGAGAAACAGTTAAAAGAGTATGGCGACAAACTTCCTGCTGATAAAAAAGGATTGATTGAAAGTGCTGTTGTGGAATTAAAAGAAGCGCATAAAAATAAAAACATCCCTGCAGTTGACGCTGCAATGGAAAAACTGAATGCCATTTGGCAAACAGCTAGTGAGGAAATGTACAAAAACACTCAAAGTAATCCTGCACAGGAAGCACAACCAAATGCAGATACAAATGCCGGCCCGCAAGGCGGATCATCAAAAGACGATGAAGTTACTGATGTTGATTTTGAAGAGGTGAATGATAAAAAGTAAGGTAAAATCTTGCATCCAACAAAAAGAAGCCGTCTCAATATTAAATTTTGAGGCGGTTTTTTTAATCCCATTTTATTTTAGATATTCTTCCTGACTTCTGACGCTTTCCTTATTTTAGAAAAAAAAGAAATGTATATTACTCTTTACTAGATTTTTACAAATGTAGATTGGCGAACCAACTGCAGTAACGCATCTTTTTATGTAATGTATTCGGTAAGAAAAGTAAAACCCAAGTCAAGTTCTGGTGCTGTCTAAGTGGTACAATATTTTGGTCATCGTTCCATTATTGCAAAACATATTGGCAGTTGAAAGGACTAGCTTAAAGTTAATGCTTTACCTCAAAAGGCTGCAGTCAGGTTCGCTCACTCCTGAAATTTGAGTCTCACGAATAAAAATGGAATTAATTATCATCAGCATACCATTCGGCAACGGAAGTAGCTGTTTCACGCAGTTTTAAACTAAATAGTTTTACGTTTATGGGAAATTGGGATAAGATCGAATTGGCAAAGTCAATGAGCAATTGTTCACTTGTTGGCTGATAATCGACCGGGATTATTTTATCGAAATTGTGTTTCAGTTCGTCCATCAATGAATTTGCAACATCTTTATGAATTACCAATGCATGATCAAACTTATTTATGATCGTTCCTTTTACAATGGCCTTTAAATCGCTAAAGTCCATTACCATACCTGCATCTGCTTGGTCTTGCTTTGGATTTGGCTCACCAATAATTGTTACACTAAGCGTATATGAATGACCATGTATATTTTTACATAAGCCTTTATGGTTTGGAAGAGAATGAGCCATCTCAAACCTAAACTCTTTTGTGATTCTTATCTTTTTATTCATGATATGTGTCGGGTTAAATAAATCCAAGTAATTCGATGCCGTTTTTGAGTGCTAAACCAACAAACAATATACCTCCTAAAAATATTGCTTTATTACCCAGAGAATAATTTCCGGTTCGTTTTCCGATAATCATTCCTGCAATACTTAAAATTAATCCCATAACAATCATAGGAATTAAAAAGAAGTTTATTTCTATCCGTGTAAAGGCGAAACCAATCCCGATAACGAAAGCCGGTAAACCCAAAGCAAATGCTAATACAAAAACAACCTTAAAATCCCCATATCGATAGGTAAGATTTTCAGGATCTGTTTTCAATGATCTTAAGATCATTCTAATACCGATGACTATTTCTAGAGCAATAAAGACCCATTCGTTTGTCCATTTCATAAATGCCAGAAAGAGAATCCCGGCCCAATAGCCAATCCATAATAATGAAGCAGGAATAAAAGTGAATAAAGCAGTTAATCTTATCTTTTCGAATATCGTAAGACATTTTTGAACGTTTGCAACCAGCGACAAAGCGAACACCCCACTTGTAATCGAAAAAGCAATTAATATAAGATCAAGTAAATTCAATCTGTTTGATTATTTATAAATTAATTCAATGATTTTTTCAAGTCCTTCAGCATCTGCCTCATCAAAAGAATTTAATTCCTTACTATCAACATCCATCACGCATATTATCTCACCCTTTTTATTTTTAATAGGAATAACTATTTCTGACTTTGATCTTGAATCACAAGCAATATGGCTGGAAAAATCATGCACATCCGGAACAATCACGGTTTTACCAGAATTAATTGCGGCCCAACAAACCCCTTTATCTTTCATTAAATGAATGCAGGCAACTGAACCTTGGTATGGACCAACAATTAATTCCCCTTCAATAAGTCGATAATAGCCGGTCCAGAAAAAATAATCAAATTTATGATGTAAAACAGCTATAATCGTTGATTGGTTGGCAACAGGATCAGTGCTGTCTTTTAACAATTCATTAAGTTGAGCATAAACACGATTATATCTGTTTCGTTTTTTAGTTTTATCCATGAGAAAATTCGTATCGTTAGTTCAAAGTATTCACGAAACAAAAATAGATAATAAATAAATTGAATGATCAAAGAAAAAATCCTTTGAGTAAGACTAATATTTAATTTGAGAACATTAAATCCAATTAGTCAACACACCATAATCTTTGAAAAAATGATTTTTTATCTTACCCCTCTCCCGATAAATCGGGATCTCCCCTAAAATCAGGGGAGAGAAAAGGAATCATTGAGAAGTTAATTTTTTTTCAAGCTCAACCGTAAAGTGTCTTAATATTGGTGCTTCAGAAACAATTTTATAACCTCTTTTAATCTGATCTCTCCTTTCAAAAACATTGATGATGGTAGCTGCCACATAATCCATATGATTGTTGGTATACACCCTTCGCGGTATCGCTAATCTAATTAATTCCAATTCGGGGTACCTGTTTTCGCGACTGATGGGATCACGATCGGCCATGATGGTTCCAATTTCAACAGCCCTGACACCTCCTTCAATAAAAATTTCAACTGCGAGCGATTGAGCGATATATTCTTCTTTAGGAATATTTGAGAGGAATTCTTTTGCATCAATAAAAATAGCGTGTCCACCAAATGGAACCAATACCGGAACACCATGATCAAGGAGTTTTTGACCTAGATATGCAACTTGACCAATACGGGTTTCTAAATAAGCAAATTCAGTACCTTCATCCAAGCCTTGAGCCAATGCATTCATATCACGTCCTGACATGCCCCCATAAGTCAAATAACCTTCAAACATGATATTATATACCGAAGCCTTTTTGTAAAGCTCAACGTCTTTAAAAGCCACAAATCCGCCCATATTAACGATGGCATCCTTTTTACTGCTCATGGTCATCCCATCAGCATATGAAAACATCTCTTTTACAATTTGCTTGATAGATTTATCAGCATAGCCTTTTTCCCGGGTTTTTATGAAGTAGGCATTTTCGGAAAAACGCGCTGAATCAAAAAATACGGGTATTTTATATCTTGTGGCGAGTTTATAAACTTCCTTTAAATTCTCCATACTGACAGGTTGTCCGCCTGAAGAGTTGCATGTAATCGTTACAATAATTGCAGGAATTCGCTCACTTGGATTGCTACTCAATACGGCTTCTAGTTTTCGAAGATCAATATTCCCTTTGAAGGGATGTATTACTGATGGATCAAAAGCTTCATCAATAGTGCAATCAACCGCAGTTGCTTTTCTAAATTCAATGTGACCTTTGGTTGTATCGAAGTGTGTATTTCCTGGTACTAAATCGCCTGTTTTCACCATAGCCGAAAACAAAACATTTTCAGCAGCCCTACCCTGATGGGTTGGTAAAAAATGATCAAAGCCCAGAATGTTTTTGATTGCACTTTTCATTTTAAAAAAAGAAGAAGCTCCCGCATAACTTTCATCGCCCAGCATCATCTCGGCCCATTGTTTATCGCTCATTGCTCCGGTACCGGAGTCTGTCAGAAGATCAATAAAAACCTGATCACTCCTTAAATTAAAAAGATTGTATTTTGCTGCCTTAATCCATTCCTCTCGTTCTTCTCGTGTACTTTTTCTGATCGATTCGATCATTTTAATTTTATATGATTCTGCAAATGGTAATTCCATAACATTAATGTTTCGATTAATAAAATTTTTAAAGAAATAGTGGTGATAAGAAATTAAACTTTAATGCAGGAATGCATCACGCTCTTTAATGTTTACGAAATTGTGTTTTTTACTTAAGTTAACCATTAAGATCATCTTGTTGTGTAAATTTCTTCTGCAAAAATACAAAATATATGGGTCTCAAATCCAATCAATTTTATGAAGCATTTTTAATCCTATTAAAATGTTATAAATAACAGATAAAAACCGGGTTTTAAGATCTCATTTAGTTTGTAAATAAAATGATCGTTTTTTATTTAAGTGATTGTTATAAAATTCACAATAACCATTTGCAGCTCATTTAATTTTTATACTTTTGCAAAAACTAATTAAGGGTATTTATTTTAATAGCAAAAAGGATGATTAAGCATTTATCAGAAATTGTAGAATTAGCAAAAAATAAAAGAACGAGAAAAATTGTAGTTGCTTCAGCAGGAGATGAGCATGTTTTGGAAGCAATTCGCAATGCGCGAGCTGAAGGAATCATTGAGCCCATTTTAGTAGGTGATGAAAGAAATATAAGGGATCTATCAAAAAAAATTAATTTTGATCTGGAAGGAATTAGGGTAATTAATATTGAAGACAAAGAGCAAGCAGCAATCATGGCTGTTTCCCTGATTAAAAACGGTGAAGCGGAAATTTTAATGAAAGGACTGGTTAGCACCGGAATATTAATGAAATGCGTTCTTGACAAAGACAACGGATTACGTAAAGGAAGTACATTAAGCCACGTTGCCCTTTTTGAGACCCCATTTTATCACAAATTATTAGGAGTAACCGATGCAGCCATGAATGTATCGCCAGATTTGGAAAAGAAAATTGCCATAATAGAGAATGCAATTCAAGTATTTCACGGTTTAGGCAATCCAAATCCGAAAGTCGCTATTGTTGGGTCTGTTGAAACTGTAAATCCAAAAATGGAAGCTACCATGCATGCAGCAACCATTTCAATGATGAATTACCGAAAGCAGATTAAAGGCTGTATTATTGATGGGCCCTTGGCTATTGACAATGCAGTATCTAAAAAAGCTTCAGAACTTAAAAATATAACCAGTGATGTTGCCGGCGATGTTGATTTGATTTTAGGACCCGATATTGATGGTGCAAATATCTTATACAAAACCTTAAGTTTCCTTGGTGGTGCCAGTGCAGCTGCGGTTATTATGGGAGCAACTGTTCCAATTGTTTTGACTTCTCGTGCCGATTCAGAAAGAAGTAAGTTTTTATCCATTGCTTTAGCAGCAGCAATCGCATAAGTCGTAATTTTAGATTTTAACCCGATTAATGGAAGAAATTAGAATATTAGCAATTAATCCTGGCTCTACTTCAACAAAAATTGCGGTCTATCATAATGAAGATCCGATTTTTGTTAAGAATATTAAGCATAGCAGTGAAGAGCTTGCTAAATATGAAAAAGTTGTCGACCAACTTTCTTTTCGTAAACAGTTAATAATTGATGAATTAAACGAGGCTGAGATTTCGGATAATCATGTAAAGGCCATTGTAGGACGTGGAGGTTTAGTGAAACCCATTCCATCAGGAGTATATGAAGTTAATGACGCAATGGTTGCCGATTTAATTAATAGTCCGATGGGGGAACATGCAAGTAACCTGGGAGGCCTTATTGCCAGAGATATTGCTTCAAGTTTACCTGATGCAAAAGCTTACATTACCGATCCGGTTGTTGTTGATGAGCTCGCTGAGGTAGCACGAATAACTGGCCATCCTGATTTTCAAAGAAAATCTATCTTTCATGCCTTAAATCAAAAAGCAGTTGCCCGTCAGCATGCACAACAAATTCTAAAAAAATACGAAGACCTGAATTTAATCGTTGCCCACCTTGGTGGTGGAATAACAGTAGGTGCGCATAAAAGAGGCTTGGTTATTGATGTAAATCAAGGTTTAGATGGTGAAGGCCCTTTTTCTCCGGAAAGAAGTGGAACTTTGCCAGTTGGTGATTTGGTTAAAGCTTGTTTTAGCGGCAGGTACACAGAAAAAGAACTGAAAAAAATGATTACCGGAAACGGGGGGCTTGTTGCTTATTTAAATACAAATAATGCCTATGAGGTTGAGCAAAGAGTAAAAGCAGGTGACAAATATGCTAAACTGATTTACTCGGCTATGGCTTATCAAGTGGCAAAATCAATAGGAGCCATGTCGGCTGTGCTTAAAGGTGATGTTGATGGGATTTTAATTACCGGTGGTATTGCCCACGACAAATGGTTCACAAAGCAAATTATTGATCATGTTGAACGGTTAGCGCCTGTTTATGTTTATCCGGGAGAAGATGAGATGAAAGCGCTTGCCTTAAACGCATTAAGAGTGCTTAAAGGAGAGATAGTCCCCAAAATTTATTAATAGGAATACCTATTTCACAATCCAAGATTGGGGATTCAACAAAGTTTTTCCTTTCCAAATTTCAAAATGCAATTCTGTTTTAGACTCTGACTCATTGGTATATACAACTCCCAGCGATTGTCTTGTATTAACTTCATCCCCAGGTTTTACGTAAACATCGATCAAGTTTGAATAAACAGTAAAAAATTCACCGTGACGGATAATAATTGCTTTATTCGTATTTGTAATAGTTCGAACGCTGATAACCCTTCCATCAAAGACCGCCCGGGCATTTTCACCAACATTGGTCATTATATCAATCCCATTATTTTTAATCTTTATTCGCTTTAATACCGGATGGTCGTGTTCACCAAATGTACTCGAAACAATCCCATGCTCCGATGGCCAGGGCAATTTCCCTTTATTACGAATAAGAGTATTCGTTAGCTCAAGTTCAGCATGTGTTAACGCGATAATATCCGAAAGATTTTCAGAACCACTAGCTTTTGCCTTTGCTGCAGCAGTTTTAATTTCTTCTGAAATGATATCGTTTATTGCACGGTTTAATTGCTCGGCTTCTTTTCTTTTTTGCCTGATTTTTTCCCGAAATTGATTTTCTTGTTTAGCAAGGATATTTATCTTGCCGTTTTGTTGTGTTTTTTCTGTTTGTAATACGTTTACTTCATTTTGTTGAAGCTTGAGGATGCTTTGTTTTTCCTGCTTTTGCTTATTTATCGCTTGATTCGTTACAGAAACAGAGTCTTTAATTTGTTCAATTCGTATAGCCTGATGTTTGCGATATTCACTGTAATATTGAAGATATTTTAAGCGCTGAAAAGCCTGATTAAAATTTTCGGCAGCAAAAATATACATGAGCCTATCCTTTGAGTCTCTGTTTTTAAACACATAATTAATTAAAAGTGCGTATTCAGTCTTAGCCTGTTTAAGATCTGATTCCAATGCAAGTATTTTTTTATCATTATTCGATATTTGCCTTTCCAGATTTTTAAGTTCAACAGTATAATTTGAAATAAGCAACTCTCTTTGTCTGATTCTATTATTAATCAGAATTAATTCCTGAAGCGAATTTGTTTTATTTGCCGTAGCAGATTTAAGCAATCGGTTGGTATAATTGATTTCCTCTTCAATTTTTCTTTTTTCGATTTCTAAAGCTTCCTTTTGACTTTGACCATTTGAAACAAATGAAAGCAATAAAAAAAACAGAATAATACCATTTCTTTTAAAAAAATAAATTGATATGTGATTATCAATCATCATCAATTGTTTTATTCAAACTTGGTGATCAGATCAAACTTACTAGGGACATTAAACGGGTAATTAAGTTCTTCGTTAATCGTAATTTTTGAAAATACCAAATGCACCTCAATTTTGCTTTCTGCCTGTAGGTCAAAGTCAACTACCCTTGGAAATAGTTGTTTATCAAGTTCCATAAACTTGCTATAGTTTGCCTGAAGCTTTTTGTTCTCCTTTTTGATTTCTTTTAATGATAGTTGTGATATTTTAAAATTTTCGGGCGAAAGCCAAATACTTTGTATGAAAACAATTGGTTCAATTTCGTGACTTCGAATATAGCGTTTCAGTTTGGCTCTTGATGCTGTTGCTAACTTATATGTCTTATTTTCAATACTGGCCCTAAACTTTCCATCTTCAAAATGGCTTAAATCATTTCCGAGAATCAATGCTTGTAAGACATCAAAATCAATATTTGTGTCTAAAAAATCGTTCAGATAATTATAATCTCCTTCGAAATAGGTTTTGTTCATCCTATTTATAAATTTAACGGAATCGTAGGTAATTAACATTCGTGCTGCTTCGATACCTAAGGCAGGAGAAAACGACACCCAAATCATACTATCTTTTTTGATCCGGATCTGACCTTTAAATTCTGTTTTTTTCTTGTTGTGAACATATTCTAAATTAAACTTGGCATTGAATTGATCGAATTTTAATTCGTTCTCCTTTAACTTATTAAATAAATAATCAATGCCTTCTTCTTTTAATGGCTCTTTAATAATTTTTCTTGTGGCACCGCATCCGGCAGCAATCACTAAAACAAATATTAACAATATATAGCTTGGCTTAACTTTCATCCAATTATTCATATAATTTTTTCTCTTTAATTTTTTTATTTATCCATTCGGATTCTGAACCCTTTTTACGCGCCATTTTCCAGAATTTAACCGCTTTCTTTATATCCCCTAATTGAAATAAAATATCTCCATAATGCTCATAAACTTCTGCACTATTTTGTTCACCAATTTCCATGGCTCTTTCAATTACTATTTTTGCTTCTTCAAATAACTTCATTTTATACAACACCCAAGCTTTTGTATCCAAGTTTGAAGCATTTTCAGGGTCAAGATCAACTGCCTTGAACGACATTCGCTTTGCCTGATCCAGTTTTTCTGAACGTAAAGCCAAATAATATGCATAATTATTAAGTACAACTGAGTTTTCAGGATCTAGTTTGAGAGCACTTTCATAGGCTTGATCAGAGTCAGTGTTATTATCTAATTCGTGATAAGCATCTCCTAAAAAAGAATAAAACTGAACAGATAAGGCTGCATTGCTTTGCACCAATACCAGACCTTTCTTATAGTAAGAGATTGCTTCTTCGTAGTTCTTGTTTTGAAAATTAACAAGCCCTGAAAATAAGTATGCCAATGGCCTATCAGGAAATAATTCAATAACTTTGCGACTATGTTCGGCCATAGCCTTGAAGTCGGATAGTGCAGATTCGGTAATGAGCAATTGTTCCCAGGATCCAAAAAGAGTACTATCAATAGAAATGGCCTTTAATAGTGATTCCTTGGCTTTTATAAAATCTCGTGCCTGAAATAAAATTTCTGATTTAATTGAATGAATACGTGAGTTTTCAGGATATTTATTGGCCAACAATGAAACCAACTCTTCGGCTTCTTTATTCCTTTCACTAAAAATTTGCTCAACAGTATAATAAGAGACCAAAATCTGAATTTTGGAATCGATATCTAATTGGTCGTTTTCAAAACCAGTTTTTAATTCCTGAAATGCTCTTAAAGTATCTCCTGATTTTCGGTAAAAATCGGAAAGTGAAATGTGGATGTAGGGATTTTCCGGATCTAATTCGGTAATTTGTTTATAGGCATTTAAAGCCTTTTCATCCAAATCATTTTTTAAACATAATTCTGCCAATAATGCATAATATCTGGCCTCTGTTGGGAACTCATGGATTAATTTTTCAATTTCGCCAATACCAGATTCAACTTGATTCAAATTCTGATATAATTTCTGTTTTTGAATTGCAAGTTGTTCGGTAACCCCAATTTTATTTTCAATAGTGTTTAATGCTTTGATAGCCTTTTCGTATTCTCCGATTATGATATAATTCTGAGCCAATTCTTCAGTATATTCAAGGTTCTCGGGATTCTGTCTTGATAAATCTTCCAAAACTTCTACGCTCTTTTGATACGATTTATCTATTTTATAAATATTCGAAAGCAATAGTTTATACCAGATATTGGTAGTGTCTATTTTAACCGTACTTTCTGCCAATTTTTTTGCGGACTCAATCTCATTATTCATGAGATAAATAGTGGCAAGTTCGTACATCGATGCAGCGTCATCCGGAACGAGCTCAATACATCTTTTGTATAAGTCTTCGGCTTTCTTTAGATTCCCCAGGTTCTTTTCTTTATTGGCTTCTACAAATAATGTTGCGTTTTCTTTAAGGTTTAAAGTTGAGATTTTTTGATCGATTTCAATATTCGTTTTTTGGCTAAATCCTATGATGGGTTTTCCAGTAACAATTAAAATAAGAAGGATTATATTAATTATTTTTTTCATCAATGCTATTCTATTATATTTTTAATTTGTTCTCAGTCCTGTATAATAAATCTGGTAATACTTGCTTTGAGTGATTAATCATATCAATATTTATAAATATCCTATTAGAAGATCAATTAATTATAGCTGAAAGAACATAGCGAATATTTTCAGGTAAAACTATTTTCAAAGCTGATAAAATTAAGGTGCTAAATTACAGAAAATATGCATTCAACCAGATTAATGATGACTACAATAAAACTGCTATAGGATAATTAGTTAGAGAAAAAGGATTTAAAATCTTTACGTTCTGTAATATACACAGTTAAAATGAATATCATCAACAAAAATGTACTCACTAGAAATCTAAAAAGCACATCTTCAATTTTAAGAAAATGGTTTATGAGAACTAAAACAATCGACAGGCTTATGTATGCAATTATTTTTCCTATTTGATAATTAATCACGAAATATTTCATCCCGATAAAATAAGATGCGATCATCATTGAGCCATAACACAAAAGGGCTGCCCATGCCGACCCCATATACCCAAAACGAGGAATCCAGAGTAAATTAAAGACTACGGTCAAAACAGCTCCTCCTATTGCTATAAAAGCACCATAAATAGTTTTATTGGTTAATTTGTACCAAATTGATAGATTGTAGAATATCCCTAAAAACAAATATCCCATTAATAATAATGGAATCACTGCGATTCCTTCTCTAAAATTAACCCCGATGATAAGTACGACAATGTCGATATATAACATTAATCCTAAAAAAATAAAGGAAGTTGCAATTACAAAGTAATTCATAACCCTGGCATAGACAATCCTTGAGTCCTTCTCTTTTTCGTGCGAAAAGAAGAATGGTTCGGCTGCATATCGAAATGCCTGTACAAATAAATTTAGCAAGAATGCTATTTTTATACTGGCTGAATAAATTCCAATCTGTTGCTCCGCAATGTCTTTAGGTAATATATATTTCATTAATAGTCGACCATAAGTTTCATTCATTACCCCTGCCAATCCTGTCAATATTAATGGTAATGAATAAACCATCATTTTCTTCCACAGCTTAAAATCAAAATTAAACCTAAAGTCTTTTAATTCGGAGTATAATAATACCAAAGTAATAGCACTAGCCGCAAGATTTGAAATAAAAACATAAACAATTAAACTCCATTCAGGTTTAAAAAAGAGCAGAATAATTTTACTAACAGAAGGGTTCGCAACTTTTAACAAGAATGGACACAATAATAAGAACATTAGATTCAATCCAATGTTGACAGCTATATTAACAAACTTAATGGTCGCAAACTTAATTGGCCTGTTTTGAGCACGTAATTTTGCGAATGGAATGGCTGTAATCGCGTCAAAAGCAAGAATAAATCCAAATAAAATTACATATTCGAGATTATCCGGATATTCGATCAATCGTGCAACATTCTTAGCAAAGAGAACAACAAAAAAAAGAAAAATTAATGATGAGGTAAGAATAGATGATAGAATCGTATTATAAACATTTTTTTTTCCTTTTTCGATCTCTGAATATCTGAAATAAGTAGTTTCCATTCCATACGTAAGAACAATAAAAGCCACGGCAACAAATGCGTACATCACATTTACAACCCCATATTCTCCCTGAGTGAAAACTCTTGTGTACAAAGGAACAAGAAGATAATTAAGTATCCTTCCAATGATACTTGAAAAGCCATAAATAACTGTTTGACCGGCTAATTTTTTGATCGGATTCAAAATGCTAATTTTAGAGAGTAAAGTTAACAAAATGGATTATCAAACAACATCTGCTTCTAAAATAGGCTGAGGAAATGATATATAAAATGTGCTTCCAATTCCAGTTTCTGATTCAAACCAAATATCACCGCCAGTATTAACAATAATATTTCTTACAATTGCCAATCCTAAACCCATTCCACTTGTCTTTGTTGTAAAACTTGGAGTGAATATTTTATCCGACATTTCTTTTGATATTCCAGAACCATTATCTGCGACAATAACGATTAGCTCAGAATTTGATTTTTTTACAGAAATAGTAATTTGGCCATCTTTTTTAGATGCCAATGCTTGTATAGAGTTTTTAAATAAATTATTAAATACTCGAAGTAATTGATTTTTATCCGCAATAATTATGTATTCATTTTCGGGTAAGTGCAACACATATTCAACAGTTGAATCCTCTTTGAATAATCCAACAGCATTATGAATTATTTTCTTTAAGTCGACTGGTTCCATTTTTTGGACAGGCATTTTGGCAAAATCTGAGAAAGCGCTGGCGATATCAGATAATGAGTCAATTTGTTCAATACTTGTTTTTGTAAATCTATTTAGTCGTTGATCCCAATCCTTTTCATTTTCATCCCATGCTTTTTTTAAGTACTGGACACTCAATTTTAGCGGCGTCAAGGGATTCTTAATTTCATGAGCCACTTGTTTAGCCATTTCTCGCCAAGCACTCTCCCGCTCCGATCTTGCTAATAAATTAGCACTTTTACTTAATTCGTCAATCATCCTATTATATTCTGTAACCAGGCCTCCTATTTCATCTTTGCGATCCCATTTTATTTTTTCATTTGATTTACCCAGCCTTATTCCACTAATGCTTTGCCTAATTAATAGTAATGGTTTTGATATTCTTCGTGAGATCACCATGGTAACCAATAAAGCGATTATAAAAAACAATACATAAATGTTAAAGAGGGCGACAAGAAAGCTTGTAATTTCAGTTTGAAGCTCTTTTTGCCGAGCAAAATATGGTAAATTTAAATATGCAATAAGTTTATTTTGAGAATTTCGAAATGGTACATATGCGGATAAATACTCATACTCTCCAATTTTTTCATTTTGAATAAAAAGTAGTTTTTCTTTTTTCGCCAATACATCATAAGCTGTAACATTCATTAATTTGGAAATCAAACCTACATCAAATAACGGCAATCTTGATGACGCAATTAATCTACCGTCTAGCGAATATAGGTTGATATCGGAGAAAAAAACCAACGAAAATTTTCCAAGCCATCCATTTAGTGTTTCATACATTGCCGGACTTATGCTATCTGCCCCTGCTAATTTGTGGTCAAGTTCAACTAAAACTGAATGAGCTTTTTCACTTAAAATTTCATTGTTTTTTTTGTCATTTAATTGAACAAGAAAGAGTAATGTAGTAACACCTATAACCAAAAATGAAGTTAGAATGATGCCGAATAAAGTGAATTGTAGTCTATTTCTGAAGCTGATTTGAATATTGAATATTTTATAGGAGAATCCGGTTAACATGTAAAAGGATGTTAAAAAAAAGGCCAGGAAAATAAAGAAGTAAGAAAATGGTGCAAGAATATCAATTAAGTCTTTGTTTTCCTTACTAATGATAAAATTAGTTTCTTCATCTTTATTTATTAAAATGTGATTATATCCGTTACTTTCAAATTGATTACTTCTATCTTTAAGTTCTTGATAATATTGAAGATTTGCACTATAATCATAGTCGCCAAATTTATAAACAAGCTCATTTTGTTTATATTTTGCCATAGAATAATTCACTAATTCTGCACCCGATATATTTGAAGCTTCATCTATCAATAGCTCAGGATAACCAAGACCCTCCTGTATAAATTCTGAATCCAATTCAATAAATATGAACCTTCCAGCTTCCTTATCTATTTGCGGAAAAAACAATCGAATGATGTATGAATTGTTGATAGAATTATTTCTAAAATAAAATAAATCCCTCTTATTGGTTGCATTTCCAAACTCTGAAATAATTTCTGAAAAATAGGTAGCGCAACTAACCATGTAATCATCTGTATTAAAACTCAAGAATGTGGCAGAATCACAAATTGTTATACGTGGTTTATAATTTATTGAAGCTTCAGCATCAAAAATACCCTCTATTCTGTGTATGATGTTCAATTCATTATTGTCTTTATCAAGATGATAAACCGTTTTAAGAATTATTGAATCTCCATAAATTTTATCAATCAATTTCTCGAAAACATATTCAGCCATCGGATCCCTATCTCCAGCAATAGACTCAGCCATTACAGTGCGTTGCTCAAATTCCTTTTTAGTTAAAATATCAGACGATAGAAATCCAAGATATAAAGCAAATATCAAAAGAAAGCTTATTATATTCAATGATGTAATCTTAGAATCTTTTTCTTCTAGAAAAAGGATCATAAAGGTGAAGCCACCTATCAGAAGAACCGTACTAAATACAAGTTCGGAAAACACATATGTTATTATCGCATAACCAATTAAAATTCCGGCACCTACTAAATACCTCTGAATTCTTTTATGAAACTGCTCATAAATTTCCAATAAAATAACGCGTCCGAAAAAATAGACGGCTAAACTAAAACTGCATGCAATAAAAAATGAAATAATAGTAATTGATCTATGTGCAATAAAATCTTGTCCAAACTCAATGGATACCTGAGAATTCTTAAATAAACTTATAATTACATATTCGTAAAGATGAAATATGATAAAAAATGTTAAAATCAAAATGCTCAGGCTCACAATACGTCTTAATTGACTGTTAGTCATATTGTTGGCCGTTTTTTTTCGAAACTGATCAAAACTATAAGACAAGAACAGGAAGAAAAAAGAATTTACAAACAAATCACCAATTGAATTATGCGCACTATCAG
>Ga0180007_10001376_pt1 | contig 33807 bp, 24 predicted proteins | sample MM_PC_MetaG_FD_121122 | JGI IMG/M metagenome (GOLD analysis project Ga0180007, IMG submission 121122) | Groundwater microbial communities from the Aspo Hard Rock Laboratory (HRL) deep subsurface site, Sweden - MM_PC_MetaG | ecosystem: Environmental > Aquatic > Deep subsurface > Groundwater... | reverse complement strand
GTGTATGATCCGGAGTCTAAACGCTCCAACTAACTTATTCGCTTTCTAAAGCGACTTCCGAGAAGGCCACATGTTATGCGACGGAGTCTAAAGCTCCCACAGCAGCTACGTGGTCACTCACCAATTAAAAGCGTACCATTAAGGCACGCTTTTAATATACGAACAGCGGTATATACGCCTACCCCTCGATGAACTCAGTATCGACCAAATAACGCAATGCTCATGATATGATAGCATTGCGTTTCTTCGTATATACCGCAAACGTTGATACTTTATGTATGTTTTAGATAAAGTACTTTTAGAACATTTTTAACAATTATCATCACTGCAACGGCATGTTAATTTGGTATAATGAGTTGCCCTAACAATAATATTAACTTCATGGAAACGATAATAAGTTTTGAATGCAAAAACTGTGGTCATAAAATCGGTCAATATATCCTCAATAGACCTGAGAAAGACAAGGAAAAAGATATTGAATGTCCAAAATGTCACTCAACAAATTATGAATATAAAATGAAATTGTAATGCTGAAATTTGTTATTGCTAATCTTGATATCATAGGGGCCTTCTTATCCTTCAGTGGTTCAATCGCTTTGGCTTTTTCAATTTCAAAGAATCCCGGTGAAGCACATCAGTTTATTAAGGGTAAGAAAAAATACCTAACGATTATCCACTTGGGCTTATTCAGATTTGGCATTGTTTTACTTGCAACTGGGTTTGGGATTCAATTTTTAGACAAAATTTAAAATAGTGTTGACTGGTGAACATTTGTTTACTAAAGTATGGACGTACACACCAAAAAACAACGAAGTTACAACATGTCCCGTATCAGAAACCGGGACACAAAACCTGAAGTAAGCTTCAGGAAGTACATCTGGGAAAAAGGTGTGAGGGGTTACCGACTTCACGTAAAACTAAAAGGCAAACCTGATCTTTACTTCCCTACTTCTAAAGTCACAGTCTTCATTGATGGCTGTTTCTGGCATCAGTGCCCAGAGTGCTTTAAAAAGCCAGCTACAAACAAGAAGTTCTGGAATAAAAAAATCAGGGAAAATATCGAAAGAGACCTGGCCACTGATATTGAATTATGTGACAATGGAATCAAAGTGCTGAGGCTCTGGGAACATGAAATCAGGAACTCAACCGAAAAAGCCTATAAAAAACTTAAAAAACTATTACAAACATGCTGACTTTCATTGATTTGTTTGCCGGAATAGGTGGAATACGAACAGCATTTGAGGCTGCCGGCGCCAAATGTGTATTCAGTAGTGAGTGGGACCGATACGCACAAAAAACATATATGGCCAATTTCGGCGAATTACCTTTCGGCGACATAACCAAAATTGAAGCTCAGGAGATTCCGACTTTTGATATTCTCACCGCAGGTTTTCCCTGTCAGCCTTTCTCAATCGCAGGCGTCAGCAAGAAGAATTCGCTGAATAGGAAACATGGCTTTGATGATGAAACACAGGGCACACTGTTTTTCGACATTGTCCGCATACTGAAACATCACAAGCCTAAAGCCTTTTTGCTTGAAAATGTTAAAAACCTACAGGCACACGACAAAGGTAGAACCTTCAACGTCATCAAAAAGAATCTTACGACACTTGGCTACAACATTCATTATAAGATAATCAATGCCAAGAATTTTGTTCCGCAGAATCGTGAAAGAATTCTGATTGTCGGCTTTCTGGATCACACCATTGATTTTACATTCCCTGAAATTATAGATAAACAACCGAAACTAAAAGATATTTTTGAAAAGAATGTTGACAGCAAATATAACCTCACTGACAGACTCTGGAATTATCTGCAGGCCTATAAAGAGAAGCACAGTAAGAAGGGTAATGGTTTTGGTTACTCGCTTGCTGATCCAATGGGCACAAGTCGCACACTCAGCGCTCGCTATTATAAAGATGGTAGCGAAATTTTGATTCAGCAAGCGAATGGTAATCCTCGCAGGCTCACTCCGCGCGAGTGCGCCAGATTACAGGGTTTTCCCGATAGCTTTAAAATTCCCGTTTCCGACACACAGGCATACAAACAGTTTGGTAATTCAGTAGCTGTCCCCCTTGTTACGCTGGTTGCCCAGGCACTTACTGAAGCACTGACACCAAAAGAAGTACCAGCTATTACCATAGCTAAGCCCGCTTACCGGAAAGAAGCGATTACTTTAGCCACCGCATAACATATTCACCATGGGAAGAGCACAAATAGTTAAACTCCTGAAAATCCCGGCCAACCTTGCTGTAATGCCGACGCCAACAGAATTGGGGGAAATAGCACGCAAAATTCTGGAAAAAAGTAAAAAATTAACCCCCGCAAGGGTTAAGGCAAATTTCGATATGCTACTGGAGGAATTGCTGGCAATTGAGTACATCTGCTTCCAGGAATACGAGAAGGTGGTAAATAGCCATAAGGTCATGACGCTTCTTGGCAATGGGGCGTTGAACGCAAAGAAGGTCCAGTCAAAGTTTAATGATTTGTACGGTCTTTTTCTGAGCATGACTCAGTCCAGAAAAGCCCGCGCTGGTATATCGTTTGAAAGCCACGTCACCTTTTTGTTTGAGAAGTTGAACTATCCACATGATGCACAGCCTATAGTGAACGGAAAACCTGACTTCATTCTTCCGAGCAAGGCGGTATACCTGAAGCAGCCACTAAGCTGTATCGTATTCACAGTTAAACGTACACTGCGGGAACGCTGGAAACAGGTAACAACAGAAGCTACAAAGGGATATAAGTTTTACCTCGGCACGATTGATACGGGCATCAGCGAAAATCAGATACGGGAAGCAGCAAAGTTCAAAATTTTTATCGTCGTGCCGGAGCGAATAAAATTCGAGAACCCAGTATATGCGTCAAATTATAATGTTATTTCATTCCGGGAGTTTTTCGAAGATCATGTTGAGCCGGAGCTTAAAAAGTGGAAAAAATTTTAGTTCAAATCTAACAAAAAAATATGGCCAATAAATCAAAAACATTTTCTGCTACTGATAAGACAAGGAACCTGATAATTAAAAAACCTGTCAGTACGACGTTGCCTTCTACGCAAAATTATGTCTTAAGAAAATCTTCTTTTCCATCAGCTCCGGGCGGCAATCTTTACGAATGGCAAAACGCCGAAACAGTATTCAACGCACCGAAAAATGGTCTTTTTGCGATCAAAATCAAGGCATCCGCCAAAAACGCTGAACAGAACCGGTCAAAAGACGATGATGATCTCCGCGTGGCCCTGGATGGCTTCGATTTCGGCAAATATGAGCAAAGCGAAGGCTCATGGAAAGGCTTCAACGTTTCGTCCGGTTGGAACGGGGCAACGCTTAAAGGCGGCACAAAGACGGTCTATTTCTTTGTAAATCTGAATAAAGGGAAACATGTCCTGCAGTTTTTCGCTGATGAAACGCCATCTCTCAAAAACATCGAAATTCATGATATTACCGGCCATTCATTTGGACTCTCCAGCCTCAGGCCCCCTGAAAAGATAAAAAGTGGACGGAATGGAATCCCCTGGCTCAGCTTTGTCTTCCTCGGCGTGCCAGGCAAAAACATCACTTTGGGCGTTAGCACGAAAAGCGCCAGGAGCAAGGGCGGAACCGATGGGGATAACCTGAAAGTGGTTGTCAATGGCCGCACTTTGCCGAATGTCCAGGCCCCCACCTCGGATAAATACAAAAACTTCTATTTTTCGGGCGACCTGAAAGAATTCGATGTACTCAGTATTACCGATGAACAGCTGACCAAACCTCTGGCATTCGAGAACGCGGTGGAACTTTGGTATGACGAGGAACCGGAGATAACAGAACTTAAAATTAAATTTTTCAATGAAGAGGAATTCCTGAAATATTTGAATTCGTTAAGCCTCGATGATGTGCGTAAGTCGATTATCTTTTGGACCAATGTCGCCATCTTTCTTTTCTTGGCGGCAGGAAGAAAATATTCAGCGGAATTTTTACGCCATAGTCTTAAGCAGAATCCATCTTCATTGATATTTAAGTCTGATGACCCCATCATTTCACAAATCAAAAAAGAATCTATCTACGCGAAAATTATTGCAAAAATTAAAGAAAAGATCGCGCAGGGCAATTTAAGCGGAGAAATCTGGCCGGGTGATTTTAAGAATGATTCTGAGATTAAGGGGAAAATCAGTTTCAATTCCGGCGACTTGGAAACATCGCTACATGGCTTGCGTAAAATCGAGTACGAATCAACCAAAATGGCGGATGGCGATTTTAAGATCAGAATGATCGCGTTTGACATCTATGATTTTAACCGGACCAAAGGATTTTTATATGGCCGAATCACATCTGCCATTATCAATCTCCTGGATCGTGGCGAAGAACTGGGTGTTATCCATAATTTTGAAGTTGAAATTCATATCAGCGAAAAAATTTATTTTGCTTGAAATAATTGTGAAAGCATGGGCCCTGCTGTACGTTGCTGCCGCATGGCTGGGCGAATTGGTACATGTGACAACTTTTGAAACCATGAATATTTTCTGGTTTGCCGGCATCACGATATGGTTTTGGGCCGTCGTTTCGCTGAGCTTGATTCTTGTCTTCCGAATGATAATTTTGATTAGCCGTGTTGCCAGGCAATTTTTTCACGCTAATTAAACCGGGTTATGTCTCGACAGAATCAAAAAATAGAAAAGGAACTGCGCAGATTATTGTCTGTTTTGATGGCAGGCTCACGTGAAGAATTCAAAAAGGCAAAGAAAGGGATTGAAACATTGTGGCATCGTGAAACAGAGGCTTTTAAGGCTGGCGCGCATGTGGCACTTGAATTCCTGCAAAAGTTTGACCGGATTGGGCCTGTCGTGAACAAAGCAGCCCTTGTGTCAGGCCTCAGCCTGTTCTTTCTGGTACTGGCTGACGACCATTTCGAGATATTAAAAAATTTCACGTTAAAGGTCATCCGGCACCCAAACGGCCATGTCCGCGAAGCGATGCGAAAAACAGCCGAATGGCTATATGTCTCTTTAACAGCACGTATGGATCCTTTTATGTACCCCAAAGGCAAAAAACTCACGGATAAACAAAGGGATGAACAAATCAAAGCGCACAAACAGTATGAACATTATGTAAGGGACATTAAAGCACTCATCGATCAGTATGACACGGGGGATGAAAATACCGAATATGTCGATGAAATGAAGCCATCGGTAAACAAGAGCCTTCAGCAGCTGTGGGGCAGATTAACCGAGAGCCGTTCATACCAAAAACTTCCGGAAGCGGCCAAGCCGGTTCCATCGGAAACATTACTGAAAAGAAAACAGATTGAGGAGGAACTCGTGAAGCAGCTAAGAGTAACCGAGAGTATTTTCTCCTTACAGGACGTAAAAGACGCCATTTTCCACGAAAAAAACAGTAATGATCTAATGAAAGTGGTAGCCATGCTTGATCGTGGCGGAGACACCTCGGAACTGGACACCATTCTGGAACTGGCGACTAACGCCTGGAATTACTTTCCTCATAAAATCCTCAACGGGCTTTCGCCGGCCGAAAAGCTATCAGATTACTAAAGAATTGTTAAAAATGTTCTAAAAGACTTTGTTTAGATTGAAAAATAGGTAGTACTCCTCGCCTCACTTCGTTCAGCTCGGCCACGCTACGCGCTCTCGCCTTCGGCTCGGGGCGGCTAACTAACTATATCGAAACCTAATTCAAAGGCGCCAGTCTGACTTAGCCGAAGCTTCACCGGACTGACGCCCTTTTTATTATGTCGCTGTTATCCCCTATTCTTCCGCATTCACAAGATCAAGGATCAGCTTCGCAACTTTGGCCACTTCCGCCCGGGTTATATTGGCGCCGGGACGGAAAGTGCCGTCACCGTAGCCACCGACAATGCTCATTTTTTTGGAGTAAGACACATAAGGCGCGAACCAGGCAGTCTTTTCCACATCCGGGAACACATCTTCAGCCACTTCCTCATCGTATTGCAGACCCGCGGCTTTAAGCAAAATCTTCAGGGCCTCGGCGCGATTGATGGGATAATTTGGTGAAAAGGCATTGCCCTCTTCCATTGAATACCCCTGAACCCAGCCGGCATTGGCGGCCGCTTCAACGTAACCGGAATACCATGCGTTAGGGTCTACATCAATGAAGCTGGAAGACGATACAGTAGGCACGTTTAGTCCAAACGCGTTGACCGCGATCTTGGTCAGCTCCGCGCGGGTGATATTGTCATTCGGCGCAAACTTAGTGGAAGACTTACCGCTCACGATCTTTAACGCAAAGATGTGCTTGATAAAGCTTTCGGCCCAGTGACCTTTGATGTCATCAAATCCGGTCTCAACATCAGCTTCCGTACCGGTTTCTTCCCCGGCAGTGGCGCCGCCGTTTATTTCTTCAAAGGCATAGTAACTGAAATGCGTGGTGCTCAAAGTTACTTTGCCGTCCTGCACCGTGTAAGCCGCACCTTCATTAAACAATGCCCAGGTATTGCCGTCTTCCGAATAGTAAACCCTTAGCTGTGTGCCATCCGCTACGTCCGTCAGAGGCACTTCTATCTCGACACTGTTATCAAAAATTAACGTCGACGTGTCAGATCCGACTTCGATAATACCTACCACATTATCGCGCATAAGCCTGCTGCTGCTGTCCGAAATTGTTTCGCCCAACACGCCAATCATGGTTGTTTCTTTAACCAGCGGCGGATCAATTCTGCCGTCCCATTCATCGGTACCGCTGACCGTGGTACTGGCGGGGATAACCACAGAAATCGTGGAATCAGCGTTCGGCTTAAGGGTGATACTGCCCCCCGAAGCGGTCAGCTGGGCGGTTTTGCCACCACCCCCTCCCCCTCCCGCTTCCGTAAGCAGGGTTGCCTGCACCTCAATCGGGCGGCTGATTGTCGTGGCAGTGGTAACCGATGAGCTCACAGTGGAAGAAAGCAGGCTGGTAGAAGTATTGGAATCACTGGCAATGGTTGTCGTGGAACTGCTGCCTCCACCGCCTCCTCCTCCACCGCCTCCTCCTCCGCCTCCGCCGGAAGCAACACAGCTATTACCGCTTTGCGTGTAACCGCTGTTACAGGTAATGGCACAACTCGCAGCCACCGTGCCATTACTGACTGTGCTGGTGGAACAAACCTGAATCTCTGTTGCCGTAGCGGATTCATTACCACTGTCATCCGTGGCAGTAACCGTATAGTAATACACAGTCCAGGCAGTTGTTGTGCTGTCGGTATAAGTGGAAGTGGCGACCTGCGACGTATTGACCTGATTCGCGTTGATGGCTGTCACGCCGGCGGAAGTGGAACGGTAAACCTCATATTCCATTAAATCCGCTTCCGCGTTATCCGCCCAGTCCAGCGCTACCGCCGTACCTGTACCGGATGTCTGAGAAAGAGTCTGCGGCGCACCTGGTGCCACCGCATCGGTTGGAGTGGTCGCGCCGAAGACCGTAAAGTGGTCTGTGGTACTTTTTAGCACAATCTTATAATCGTAGTAAGTATCGGTATCAGCAACTAACGCTGTCACAAACGCCGCGTAATCAGTTTGCATGGTCCAGTCAGTGGCCTGGGCATCGGCTTTGGTATAAGCGGTTTTGGTTGTGGAAAGCGATACCCAGTCATTCAGACTTGCATCCCAGTAAGAAAGGGTCAGATACTTCAGTTTGTTGTAATCCGTAATACCTACGGCCTCAACATCAGCTTTGTAGTAGACCATTTCCACTTCAACATTATTATCCAGATTGGTAATCGCCTGGCCGGAATTATCGGATGCCGTAATCTGAACACCTTTCGCGCCGAACGGATCAGCGGAACCGGTTCTTGTCACATTGGTTACTTCTTTCGTGTTTACCGTACCACTGGAAGTATCACTACCCAGCGCGTTTGGCGGAATGGTTAATTTAACACCGGAACCATCCGAACCGCTGTCATCCACAGTTCCGCCGGAAGCAGGCGTAATCGGCATGGATTTCATGTTCGGATCCCAGTTGGCAATCGCGGTCAGGGCGATATTAATACCGGAAACATCGGAACCGTTCACCGTGACGTTTCCGTTGTACTGAGTATCCTGGTAGCCGTCACCGACACCAAACACCTTATAAGTGCCGTTGGCGACCGGAATAGAGAACAGGCCGTCCAGATCGGTCGGAGCGCCCATGAACTGCTTTGTACCTATGCCTTCGGCCCATACCCAGCCGTTACTGATTGCCTCACCCACGTCATAACTGCCGTTTGTGTTTAAGTCTTCATAAATACGGCCATTGATAAACGCGTCCGGAACGGCCAGCACAAAATCCCGATTATTAATATCGGCATCAACGGTTAAATCAGCGGGCTGTGGCGGCGCGTAACCCGGCATTTCAACACCCATGGTAAACTCGCCGGCCCTTACATTAAGAGAATAATTACCGCTGGCATCAGTCTGTACGCCACGATGATTACCAGTGGTATGGTTATGCATCCATACCCACGCGCCTTCTAAATTATTCGTGCCATCACTTACATTACCGGTAACTGTAAATACTTCTGTATTTGGGTCCGGCAGACTGAAGTCAACCTGACGGTTTGCGGAAACCACAATTACCTGTTTCGTGGCATGGCGTCCGTTCGGCTGATCACTGTCAACCGGAATAAACCCGCCCATACCCGGTACATCCAGGAAGAACGCGTAATCACCGGCGGCCAGCTGTACAGATTCATCAACAGATAAATCGGCAATATTTTTGGAGCGATGGAAGCCGGTCGGTTCCGGAGGATTACTTGGACCATTCGGGAAAGCCACACCTTCGATATGGACAAAGCCCTGCTGATTGGCCTGCGCGTTTATAAAGTGGAGTGTAACCGTTTTAAGATCATCAGCGGCAATTATAATATTGCGGCCGGTACGGTTAGCATTCGTAACAATCACATTAGCCGGACTGTTCGCAATTTCGTCAGTTGATAAACCGACTTCACCATATTCCGACGTCCAGATATCCACCCGGTAATTTCCGGGAGGCACGGAAATGGAATAATTACCGCTGCCGTCGGTCTGGCCGCTATACTGCTGGCCCATGAAATTGCCGCTGGCATCGTACTTGACGGCACGGATCGGTCTATAAGTCTGGGTAGCACCGTTAATCGTTACGATACCGGAAATATCGTAATAGGTAACTGTTGAATCAGGTGATAAGTTCTGTGTCTGGGAGGCGCCATTAATTACAACCATCTGTGATTCCGTATCGCCTCGACCCGGTATATTCGCCTGAACCACCCAGGTTCCGTTGGCCACATATAAAATATAATTACCGGATGAGTCGCTCATGGTATCAACATGACCCATACCATCAGTCTGATAGGCCCATACCGGAGCATAAGATACCGGATTGGTACCATTTGTAACCTTACCGGATATCGTGTAATCGGATTTCTTTAGTTTGAAAATTAACTGGTTGGCGGCTGTAACAAGTACATTATCAACCTTAACATCAGCCGTATCATTGCCGTCCGCGTCTCCGCCTGTCATGGCCCCGTTAGTTTTTACAATAACGGTACGATCCGGAGTATTCGGCAGACCCGGCTTAAACACACCAACGGAATAAGTTCCGGCCTGAGCTACTTTAAGGGTGAACTTGCCGTTAGTACCGGTTTTCGTGTGAGCCCCCATTCCCCCCATGCCGCCTGGCTGGTAAGCAAAAGCTTCCGCGTCTGCAATCGGGTTTCCGCTGCCGTCTTTTACATAACCGATAATCTGCATATTGGCACTGGCAACGGTAAGAGGTATGGTGCCATCACCGACAACTCCATTTTCTTTAATCACAGTGCCGTTGCCGCCTATCATAACATTCACATTTTGCGGAGGCATCCAGTCCGGCATCGGAGGAGGACCGGCCATCGGACCCTTCGGCATAGCGGGACCCATACCGACCATCCAGTCGCCATCCGGCAGATACAAAGTAGCTGACGGATTACTGCCGGCGTCTTCAATGGTTTTAACCTTGAAGCCATTTGGTGAACCGGCAAATATGTCAATATCATCGGTACCGAATTCACCGGTAATATTAACTGTGATCGTAGCCTTACCGGCACCGGCGCCTTCTTTTGCCAGAGTAATATCACGGGTATTCGCGCCTCCCGAAATAAAGATCGGTTCCGGCATCGGCATACCGGAATAATCATGGCCCTCCAGAGTAATTACCGGATCGGTAAAGATATGGTATTGGCCTGGCGGCAAACTTGTAAAGGAATAGGAACCTGTACCGTCCCCAAGTAACATAACGGATGACGACATCGGTCCGGTCATTGGCGAACCAAGGAAAACAGTAACTTCATCATTTGTGCCATCCACATCGGCATCCTGCACACCTAAAATATTACCGCTCAAAGTCGCGTTGCCGCCTTCATTGATAAAGAACGGCATAGTACCGATTGTTTCCTTTAACGTGCCATTGGCATCTTTGATTTTGATATCCACATTATACCCTGAGGTATCAAAATCACGCGGAATGGAAGAGTTTGTAATGCCATCGATATCAAAGTGTATGTAATCATTGGCGGGAGGCGTGCCGGTTACGGCCAAAGTAATGGTAATTGTGCGGGTTGATGCGTTTACAGTCACGCCATCGTTATTGGCGCCGCCGCTTGTCTCCACCGCGGAACCGAAGGCGATAATACCGTCATTCCACTCGTTCATATCGTTATTCACCGGCGACCATTCGTCTTTTTTGGCTCCGCTGACATCAAAACCGGACGGGAAAGTAATCAGCACCTGGTAGCCGTCACCGATTTGGCTGAAAGTAGGAATATCCACAAAATACCTGGTCGTCTGGCCAGCCATAGCGTTCATCGGGAAAGCGCCGGCCATCATCATACCCATATCGCCCATATTCGGCCCCATGCCGCCGCCACCGGTATTCGGCCCGAGCATACCGTTAGTATCGGAACTGTTCCAGATCGGCATCTGGAAAGTTGTACCGCCGGATATAGCATTCTCGGAAAGGTCTGCGGCTCCGGTTCCGCTGACATCAGCAGGAGTCATATTAATATAATAATCCTTACCGACAATTTGTGCCGGTGTAAGACCAAGGTTTTCAATAATAACAGTGTTGCCCATTGAATCGTATTCCAGTTGGGCATTGGCTAAATTAAGAGTCGTACCGGAACCTTGTACTGTTCCCGGATCACCCCACTTGATTATGTAATTAGTTTTATTAAGTACAGATGTAGCCCACTTATCAGTATCAGTCACTTTAGCGGCATTCATCGGCTCATCAAAAGTAATCGCGATACCATAATCATCGCCATTGGCGAACATAATGGAAGGAGCCTGACTGTCGCCGTTACTATTGGTGGTAAAAGTAACGACATAATTACTGGCAATAGCATTGCCCACACTATCAGTTACACTAGTGGTAATGGTTAAAGTGTAATTAGTATCGGTCGCAAGAATTGAAAGTGGTGTTAAAGTTGCCGATTTGGACATCGGATCATAATCAACTTCACTGGCGATCTGAGTTGACCCTCTTTTGAGTGTAATTGAATTCGAGTTAATTGATGACGGGCTCATCCCCTCACTGAATTGGATATGTAATGAGCCCGGATTTACCGGTATGCCGGTATCGCCATTAACCGGCCAGGTTCCCTTAATAGTCGGAGCAGTACTGTCAGCAACAGCATTAGCACCGACTTCAAAAGAAGACCAGTAAAATTCATAACTGGAGGTATTCTGACTTTGTCCGGGATCACCCATCCAGATACCGGTCGCGCTCTTTAAGGCACCGGTGACAACAACACGGTATTTACCGGTGCTAAGACTGCTGCCCGGAGTTAAAGTGGCAATTTTGTTACTGGTATCAAGACTTACGTTAACAGAAACAGGAGTTTTTGTTTCCACATTATTGGAAACAGTAATCTTATACAATTTAAGCGTTGTCGCACTCACACTGGTCGAATCCATCGGATCTGAAAATTCAATATTGATTTTGGCATTCGGTACCACGTTCATCGCGCCATCGAATGGCATTGTGCCCATCACAAACGGAGGCATCATAGCACCGCTGCCGAAATCATCCCAGTTCTGCTGACTGGCATAGTCGCCGCCGGTTGTAAATGAGAATACATAATCACCATTGGATGTATTACCCTGCAGAGCGTTACCGGATGTGTCACGAACAGTGCTCTTTAAAATGACATAATAAGTGGTATTGGCGGCAAAACCACCGGCAGGCGGATAAATCACACCAAGGTAAGGATCCATATCCGCAGGCGGCATCTGTGCGGTGCGGGTCGGATTATAAGCCACGCTATAGCCCGCGATCGGATTCGTGCCATCGGTGCTCAAAATAACCTTTGACGCCACAAATGTAGTTGAATCTATGTTTTTCGAGAAACCGGTAAAGACATAAAAATCATCCATTCCCGGAGGAGCACCGAACATGCCGTCAGGCGGACCTGTGAATATGACAAACGGTTTTTCACTGTCGCCGGTCATACCGCCGCCGACACCGGCATAAAGGGTACGGTCTTTGCCGGTTTTATTACTATTCAAATTGATATCCGGAATCCACTCATCGTAATAACCGTTTTTCATTATGATCATGTTGTAGATCCCCTCATGGACATTGGCTAACGTGTAAGTGCCGTCACCGGCAGTGACAGTACTGTAGGAAGTCCCTTCAAGCATAACCGCAGCACCGCTAATACCATTCTGTGATTCATCAGTAATCGTTCCGCTGATACTGTAAGTGGTCCAGCCGGAACTGTCTTCAATGGTTATTGCAAAAGGATGTTTAGCAACATCCGCTTCTTTGGCGGCTGTAGTGGCATAAGGCTTACCATCGCCGACACCGGACATATCAATTTGCGGGCTGGTGGACATAAAGCCGCTGCCGCCGGAACCTACTACCTTTAAGTAATAACAAAGGCCGCTGCCTGCTGAAGCGTCGACTGTGGCCTGCTGGATTGTAAACTGGAAGAAGCCGTTACCCTGATGAACGCCAAAAGCCGTGGCGTATTGGGTGACTGTGTTATCGGCGCTGTTACCGTCACAAGTCATGTAATGGAGTTCAGTGCCAAGCTGGTCAATCGGTGTCTGAGGATCACCCATCTGCGCCGGAACCATTAAAGGTGAACCGGACGGCGCGAAGTTCATCGGCATATGCATAATCATGGGTCCGCCGCCGGCATCACCCTGGTAAGCACCAAAATCCGTCTGTTCTGGCGGCGAAAAACTATTCTGCGGACCGGGTGTACCACGTATGATAAAGTCAACCGCATTGTTCTGGCTGTCAAATCCGTTACCCATATTTTCATCACAACCGCCGGTACCCATATCAACGGCAGTAGACATACCAAAGGCTTTGCGTTCAAAACTCTGACCGCTTACAGGTACATTGGCGGCCATGCCTTCCGGACTGACCGCTGTGCCCCAGCCAAGTTTATCCACTCCATTTGTTCCGTCATAAATCCGCACATGGCCGGAATTCAGATCAAGGCCGGCTGGAAAATTCTTGTCACCGTCCACCGCGGAAGCCGTATCAAAAGCCGACGTGGAAAATAAGTAATAACCAAAAGCCGGAATCGTGGTGGAAACAGGCACTACGGCAATCGTAGTCCAGCTGACGGAACCGCCGGCGCTGTATTGCAGCTGCCAGTTGCTGATATCCGCTGTGGAATCATTATCATTATAAAGTTCAACAAATTCCGCTGTGGCAGAGCCGGCATCCGGAGAAACCTCACTGATTTTTACCGGAGACATGGTTTCCACAGAAAGCACACTGGTAATCGGAGTAAGTGTGCCGGCAGATTCGGAACGGGTTTTTACCGTAAAATTATGGTTACCGGATGTACCGGAAACCTGGGCCGCGCCGCCAGGATTAGCTTCCGTGCTTCCGTAACCGATCCAGACCATGCTGTTTGCGTTTAAAGCACCTGAAGCCACGGTAATATTAATATTCTGACCATCAATCGCCGCGGAAAGTTCCGCGTCAGGATCACTGTCTGTTACCTCAACATACCCGGCTGACGTTGCACTGCTTACTTGCGGCGCGGTAAAACCGGTCGGTATGACCACCTGAATATTGGCGCCATCCGCCGCAATACCGGAACCGCCCACTGTTAATTCGATTTCAAAATCATGAAAACTGCTGACCGGCATCTTATCCATACCAGCCATAAAATCCACCCGGAGCATGGCCATACCTTCACCATCGCCAACTACGCCGCCGCACGGGCCGCAGCTTCCACCGCAATCCACCCCGGTTTCATTACCATCCTGTACACCGCTGGTACAATGGGAAAATTCACAAAAATTAAATGCGTAGTTCCAGCTGCAGTTATTATCGATATTACACATCATGTCAAAGCCATAATTGGCACAGGTAGGACAAACATTACAGTCATTTCCGCCGCAGTCCACACCGGCTTCATCTTCATCTTTAAAGGCATTCGTGCAATGGCCGCCACCGCCGCCGCAAAGCACACAATCGTTCCCGCCGCAGTCTACACCAGCTTCATCTGCGTCCTGAATACCATTGGTGCAATGCGGATTGCCGCCGCCGGTGTTATTTACCGTAAACTGAGTGCCGTCCGTGACATCCGCACCTACGTTGGAATCCGCATCCGTTGCCAGCGTTAAAGTTACGTCATTGTCGCCGTCATTAATCGAACCGACCCCGACTATAAACCTGGCACACCATATGCCATCACCGGCATCAGTGTCATCACAATTACCGCCGGCACCGTCATTTTCCATAAACATCGGATCCATAGCGCCGAAATCCGCGAAATCAGCTTTAACGGAAACCGTATCCGGCGCGCCATCCAGACCCGCGTTCCATACCACGTTTATAACATCACCCGGATTGACTTCTGCCGGATCGCCGGCATTTTCAGTTTTGGTAACTATAATATTGGCATCGGTCGGCACAGGAGCCGTTCCGTCCGCCGGAACAATCACCTTATCGGTGGCCGCGCCACCTGCCAGCACCAGACTATCGGCTGTACCGGCGGCCGCCGTGTACGTAATGGTTGGCGGTGTGACGCCGCCGGTCTTACCGGCATCCGCAGTTACGCCGATATCCAGGATTGCATCGGTACCGGTGCAGGTAAGGCCGGTAACCGCGCTAACTGCGATCGTACCACCGGCATTCACGTTCCAGTCCCCGGCTTCATATGTACAATCCGTCACATTTTCATCAAAAGTGACCCGGATGTTATCCACCTGACCATCGACATTCAGGTCCTGGTAAACCGCGGCAGATATTGTATCCACCGCATAAGCCGGAGTAACATTCAAATTTAAATAAGGTAAAAATGCAGTTGTCAAAAGCGCTAAAGCAGCGACTTTTGCAACCAGGCAACGTAGCATTTTCATGATGTATTTGGTTTAAGGTTATTTATTTTATAATATTTTACTCAAAATTGTCTCAAAAATAAATTCTTTAGCCAAAAATCAATTGACATAAGTTTCATTACTGTCAAATTTTTACAATTATCATTTTATCGGTTTTTTGACATACAAAACACACACCCAGTATACTGAGTTAAAAATAATCTGATTCAGTTTCGTATGAAAAAATCAAAAATCAACAAAAAGTCATTTATTGCTTTTTGCCTTGGGGTGGTTGCTGTGCTTTTGGTGACTAAATTAACGACCCCTCTTAAGAATCAGCAAGAACCGGAAGATCTGTTTTTACAGATAGTTAAAATGGCACCATTACCTCTCCCCTATCATTCCCTCACAAAGGATGATATTCGGGAACTGATGGGATTGGTTGTGCCGGGAGTATGGAATGTTTCGGAAAAAAGCGTGGAAAAAGTGCAGGCTGAACTTCAGAAAATGTTTGCACCGCAATGGCAGGCGGCTTATAAAGAAATCGATTCTGACGAATCCATGCTTGAGTTTATGGCCGGTTCCGGACTGCTTGAAGCTCTGAACCTTGATAAGGCCGAGGCATTGCGGAAATTACAGAGTATCAACACCGATGTTCACGCGTTCACACCTGTAAGTCCTTCAGCCGAATATTACCCGTTAACCCCGCCGGACACCCCGGTCCGCTACCCCGGTGAGTACGAACCAATCGGGGCAGTTTTTGTGTCATGGCCTGTATATCACCTTAAAGATGACTGGACTGTCCACCTGAATTTGGTTGCAGAAATCGTTTCTGAGGCAGAAGCCTGGATTTTGGTTCCGAATGAATATTGGCAAAAAGCGGTTGAACTGTATTTGGCTCAGAATCAAATAGGCCTTTCTAACGTGAAATTTTTCCATGTGCCAACTAACGATATCTGGACGCGGGATTTTGTGCCGATCACCGTTGCCACGGGAACAGATTCCGGTCACGCGCTGATTTGGAATCCGTATCAGCCGCTTGGCCTTAGGTCCGTACTTCATGATGCCGGAGCGGGAGCGGTGCTTGGGGCTTATCTGAATGTGCCGGTCCATCGCCTGCCGATCGTGATTGAAGGCGGAAATATCATCACCGATGGCAAAGGGACGATATTGATGATGGACTCCGTGTTTGATAATAATCCCGAGATCAACAAAAGCGACCTGGAGCAGATCGCCAAAGATTATCTTGGCGCCAACCGGCTGATAACTTTCCCCATCGTTCCCGGAGAAGCTTGTGGCCATATTGATATGGTGGCCAAGTTTGTCGATGCGGACACAATAATGGTGGCTCAGGTACCGGCAAATCATCCATGGTATAAAAGCCTGGAAAATATGGCCGCAACTTTAGCGGGCACGGATTCGGTTAACGGCGCCAAATACGAAATCATCAGAATACAATTGCCGACTATGATTCATGAAATTCAGGAATGGACTTATCTGAACAGTCTGACTTTAAACAAAAAAGTTATTGTACCGGTTTATGGGGCGGCCGAAGATGAAGCGGCCTTGCAGGTTTACCGTGAAGCTATACCGAGTCGCACTGTCGTAAGTGTAAATGAACTCAACTACGGCGGCGGTGCAGTACACTGCCAAACCAAAGAAGTGCCGGCATCATTGTCAGACAAATATTAATTTAATAATTTATTTTATGTTGAAAAAATTAACACAACCGATTTTAGGAACATTGTTGTTTTTCGGCTCAGCTCAGCTGATGATGTGTATGGTCATCGTTGCGGCTTTGTACCCTAATTACAGCATTGCCAACAACTACATCAGCGATCTTGGCATGGCCAATTCTCCCGCGCCCTGGCTTTTTAATGTTTCGATTTTTTTGTTTGGATTGTTGATTGTACTAGCCGCTTATCGGCTTAGGAAATCTGATATGCTATTTGTTTTATTCGCCTTCCTGACCGGATTAGGGTTTGTCGGGGTCGGTATCTTTCCTGCTGATCTGCCCCTGGCGCATTTGATCTTTGCTTTGATCGGATTGATTTCCGGCAGCATGATGATGATCGTGTCTGTTAAATTAATATTAAAATGGTTTGGCAAATTATCGGTTTTGCTCGGAATATTTTCTTTGACCGCCATGGGATTACTGTTGGCTGACCTGACTTTAGGAATCGGAATCGGAGGCATGGAACGCCTTTCCTTTTATTCAATTTTAATCTGGATCGCAGGTTTTGGAGGAAGTTTGATTCATATGCCAAAAACAAATTGATCTTTCAGAACTATGAAGATACCCATAAAAAAATATATATTTCTAATCTTATTACTATTTTTCCTTACAAATACGGCATTTGCATATGAACAGCATAAACCGATTTTGGTGGAAAATGTCCATGCGACAGAAGACGAACCATACGTAATTGAAGGATATGAAATATCTAATCCTTATGGGGATTGCATTAAAATAATTGATTCTGAAAATGTAATAATCAGAAATAACTACTTACATGACTGCGGCACCGATAAAACATTCCAAAAAAATACCGACCATTATCAAAAAGGATACGCAACTATTATAGGTGACTCTTCAGATATTATTTTTGAAAACAATAAATTAGACAACAATTTCAGAGGTTTTATTGCCTATAGCACACCGGGGCTCAAAGCATTAAATAATGATATCCAAAATACACAGCACTACTCCCCCCTTTGGTGTGAAAGGTGCTCTGATTCGGAATTCGCATTTAACTATCTTGCAGATAACGGTAATCCCGAAATATTCTGGGTCCCCGGAGACAGGTCAATAGGGATATGGATAAAAAGATCGGACAACGTGGATATACATGACAATACGGTCATAAGATCCACTTCTGACGGCATTTCAGTAACCGGGCATATATATACCCCCTCTTTTACAGCGCCGGCAGACAGAACTAAGCCTCACCCTCAGGCAGACTGGACCGGTACTTCCGGTAACGTAAGGATCTACAATAATATTCTTTTAGACAACATGGAACAGGGCATATGGCTGGTAAATGGCAGGAATATCGAGGTGTATAACAATATCATACGAACAGGATGCTTTACATACGGTACCGCTATATCCACAGAATTCAACGTGGGAGATTCTGAATTCTATAATAATAAATTCATTACCTGTAATTCAGGTCCTCTCGGTGGAGATAATTCATTTAATATTTATGTTCACGACAACAGCTATTACACCTTCGACGGAGGCAAGGGTGATTTTATGCATTTTACCGACGACGCCCTAGGCGTTAGCGATTTAGCAAAGCGGCAGGGGGCAGACTATCAGGAATCCACAGGAAACAGGGAAGAGAACAACAAATGGGTTAGAATAAAAGGGGCTCTTTCGGAAGAAATGAAGGAAAAAAGGGAGTATGGCGAAGTCAATAAAACATACGAAGCTAAAGGCTGGTTTGTTTGTGAGCTTCCCGATGGTGGTGTAGATGAGGCATGCAGAAAAAAAGAGGAGGCGAAAGGAAATCAGGGAGTCCCAAAGGAAAAATTGTTTTACTCCTCGCTAATGGAGAATTTTGATGATTTCAGTGTGGAAGATAAGGATCCAATTATTGAAGAGCTGATCGAATCCCGGGAAGCGACACTTATAGGCATTCTGATTGTAATCTCCGCTATTACATTTATTTACTTCAAAAAGCTCAGGTAGATAATATTGGCTCAGGAATTATTACCTTTTTAGGCCATCTGAGCTTCAATTTTCGCCTTAACGATCATGGTGTTGATCACCGCGCCACGTTCCATTTCGCCAAGCTTCATGGAGATGAATTTGATGGTATCTTGCAAATCGGGAATCATGCGGTATTCAAGCGCGTTTACACGCCTTCTCGTCTTTTCAAGTTCATCGGCTAAGGCTTCAGCACTTTTTTCGATCTCCGCCAGTTCAATCAAAAGCGGAAACACATCTTGGAATGATTGCAGAGCAATATCCAGTTCGCCACTAGTCTGCAAATACCCGTAGTTGATCGCCTCCCCGGACTGCTTCAGCTTAAACTGAGGAATGCGAACAGACATCACGTTCTTGGTCTTCACACTAAGTTCCGTTTTAGCCGTACTGAATAATAAGGCGCCCTCCAAAAATTCTTCTTCCATAATCGAACCGGCGCGAATAAAGTTTTTAAAAGCCGCGCCAAGCCTTTCTTCCACTTCCTCACGAATACGTTTGGCCTCACGAATGATCTCCATGAATTTCTGCATCAGGCCGTCCTGCTTGTCTTTAAGCAGTTTGTGTCCCCGTTTGGCGCTCTTGATCTTCCTTTTAAGACCAAGCATTGCCATTCGCGTCGGATTTACGTTGAGTATTGCCATTTCTTAGTCCTTAGTCGTTAGTCATTATTTAGTTTTCATGTATTTAGCAATATGCTCTTCCTTAACACGTTTGAGTTCTTCCCTTGGCAGAATGGTCAGAAGATCCCAACCAATGGTAAGTGATTTGATGATATCGCGGTCCTCGTGTTCCCCCTGACGGATGTACTGATCTTCAAAGGCCTCAGCGAACTTCATATAAGCGCGATCGGTTTCATCAAGCGCCGCCTCACCCAGAATCACAGCCAGCTCACGAACATCCTTACCACGGGCGTAAGAGGCGTATAGCTGGTTCATAACACCACTGTGGTCTTCGCGGGTCTTCCCTTCTCCGATACCCTTGTCTTTTAAACGGGACAGAGAAGGAAGCACGTCTGCCGGTGGGTAGATGTTCTTGCGATAAAGCTCACGGCTCATTACGATCTGCCCCTCGGTAATATAACCGGTCAGATCAGGAATCGGATGCGTGATATCGTCTTCCGGCATGGTCAGAATAGGGATCTGCGTGACTGAACCTTTTCGGCCCTTAATGCGGCCGGCTCTTTCGTAAATGGTGGCCAGATCGGTGTACAGGTAACCAGGGTAACCACGGCGTCCGGGAACCTCTTTACGGGCCGCAGAAACCTCACGGAGGGCCTCTGCGTAGTTAGTCAGGTCGGTGAGTACCACCAGCACATGCATCTCTTTTTCATAAGCCAGATATTCAGCCGTTGTTAAGGCAAGTCGTGGGATAGCGATACGCTCGACCACCGGATCATCGGCCGTATTCAGGAACAGAACCGCCTTTTCAATAGCACCGGTCTTTTCAAACTCAGCCTTAAAGAATTCAGCCTCTTCAAAAGTAACACCCATGGCCGCGAAAACCACCGCGAAATCGGAGCCGTCGTTTACTTTGGCCTGACGGGCGATCTGGGCGGCAATACGGTTGTGAGGAAGACCTGAACCGGAAAAGACGGGAAGCTTTTGTCCGCGCACCAAAGTATTCAGACAGTCAATCGTTGAAATACCGGTCTGAATAAAGTCATTCGGAAAATCACGACTGTAAGGATTGATCGCCGCGCCGGAGATATCAAGCCGCTTTTCAGGAATTATGTCGGGCTGACCGTCAATCGGTTTGCCGGAACCGTTGAAAACGCGTCCCAGCATGTCGGTGGAAACGCCAAGCTTCATGGATTCGCCAATAAAACGGGCTTTGGCGCCTTCGGTTACAGACCCTCGGGTGTCCTCAAACATCTGCACCAGAGCCTTACCTTCCGAAGCTTCGAGTACTTTGCCCAGACGCGTCTCTTTTTCACCCGGCATCTGAATCTCTACCAGCTCCTCATATTTGACGCCTTCAACGCCTTCGACGACTAAAAGCGGGCCGGCGATTGATGTAATGGATTTATATTCTTTCTGCATGACTTTAAAAGTTTAAATACTTAGTAAACTTGTCCGCCGTGGCGGATTATTTAAGAGACTTGATAGAACTGATCACCTCTTTTTCAAGGGCTTCGAACTCATCCCATTTTCCTTCTTCGATGTCCTTGACCTTAACCACCTTTTTAAGAACCGGAAGTTTTTTCAGGTTGTTGAAATCAAATTCTTCCTTATCCACAACTTCCAGACCGGCATGGTACATGGCAATGATACACTTGAGCATCCAGTACTGCTTTTTAAGGGAAGTATAAGCATCGACCTCATCAAAAGCGTTCTGGAACAGGAAGTCTTCGCGAATCGATTTGGCGGTTTCCAGAATCAGCCTTTCTTTGGGGCTGAGCGCGTCCATACCAACCAGACGAACGATTTCTTCCAGCTTGGCCTCTTCTTGCAGAAGCTTTTTAGCATCAATGCGGACCTTCACAGAATCTTCAGCTACTTCCTTAGTCCAGTAACCGGCAATGTTGTCGTCGTAAAGCGTGTAAGAGCTGAGCCAGTTGATGGCCGGGAAGTGTCTTCGGCGGGCCAGCGTGGCATCCAGTCCCCAGAATACTTTGGTTACACGAAGCGTATTTTGAGTCACCGGTTCAGAAAGATCGCCTCCGGGAGGAGATACGGCGCCGATAACCGTCAGACTGCCTTCACGGCCGTCGGAACCCAGACATTTTACAGCGCCCGCCCTTTCGTAAAAGCCGGCAGTACGGGAACCCAGGTAGGCGGGATAACCTTCTTCACCGGGCATTTCCTCCAGGCGTCCGGACATCTCGCGCATGGCCTCGGCCCATCTCGACGTGGAGTCGGCCATCAGGGCCACGCTGTAACCCATATCGCGGTAGTACTCGGCAATGGTGATACCTGTGTAAACAGAAGCTTCGCGGGCCGCTACCGGCATATTGGAAGTATTGGCGATCAGCACGGTTCGTTTCATCAGAGGTTCACCCGTATTCGGATCTTTCAGTTCAGGAAATTCCATCAGTACGTCCGTCATCTCGTTACCGCGTTCTCCGCAACCCACGTAAACGATTACCTGAGCATCACAGTATTTGGCAATGGTTTGCTGAGTAACCGTTTTACCGGCACCAAAAGGTCCGGGAATACAACCGGCTCCGCCCTTAGCCAGCGGAAAGAGTGAGTCAAGAATACGGGTACCTGTTACCATAGGAATATTCGGCACGCGTTTGCCGGCATCCTTGCGGGGATTTCGGATAGGCCATTTTTGGAGCATGGTGATTTTATGTTTATGGCCATCGTCTCCGTCAATCACCACCACCACTTCTTCCACAGTCTTGGAACCGGAATGAATTTCGGTCACCTTTCCGCTCATACCGACGGGAACCATAATTTTATGATTGATCAGTGTGGTTTCCTGAACTTCACCCAGAATGTCCCCTTCCACAACGCTGTCACCCATTCTGGCAACTGGATTGAAGTCCCATTTCTTTTCACGATCGATACCGGGAACGCTGATACCGCGGGCTATGAAAGCGGACTTACTTTCCTGTTCGATCAATGCCAGCGGTCTTTGGATTCCATCATAAATACCCTCTAAAAGGCCCGGCCCGAGTTCCACCGACAAGGTCTGACCCGTCAGGTACACAGGCTCTCCGGGGCCTATACCGGCAGTTTCTTCGTATACCTGAATGGAAGCTTCGTCACCGCTGAGCTCAATCACCTCGCCCACCAAACGCTGATCGGAAACGTTCACCACCTCGTACATCTTGGCGTGCTTCATGCCCCTGGCTACCACGAGCGGTCCGGAGACTTTAATAATGGTTCCCTGCCTGCCGGCAGGCAGGCTTGCTTCTTGAGTCATGATTCGTAAATTTAGATTATTGATTAATTAGTTTAATTGGTCATTTGTCATCAACTAAGAATGTCCATTCCAACCGCCTTTTCCACAATCGTTTTCAGTTTCTTCAGGCCGTACCCGGAAGATCCCAGATGGGACGGCAACGGAATAATGGCCGGAAGCGGATCAGCGGTCAGTTTTTTATAATCGTCGTCCGTAATCTCTGACATCAGGTCTTCCATAATAAACACTATGGCGTATTTATTTCTTGACCCTCCTTCAAACTCAACACGTTCTCTTTTCAGACTATAAAGCGATTCGACGGCCTCGGAAGGCTCACTGACATAAACAGGTTCAAGTCCGAGCGCTTTAAAACCGATGATCGTTTCGCGCGTGCCGACGATGGAAATCTTATAATTCATAGTGATTAAAGAGAAAGAACGTGATTTTGTATAATTTCGTTGGAAAGGCCGTTAAGCTTTCCAACCAGAATCGCCCTGATGATCATCATGTGATTTTCAAATCTCCAGAAGAAGGCAAACACCGGCTCAGGACCAAAACTGATCTGTTTTGAATAACTCATAAATTCCTGCTGAAGCTCCTGTGCTTTTTTTTCAGCGGAAATCAGCATCTTATGATCCATGAATTTAGAAAGACTATGCGTAAGATCATCTCCGCCGATCTTCTTTTCAAGCGTTGAGCGCAAATCTTCGTAACTGCGACCGTAAGCCTCGGCAAATACACCGAACGGAATGTAGCCGCCTTTCACAAGAACCCTGGCCAGAACAGCTTCATCTTTTTTGGTTTCCTGCACGCGGATAAAGGCCAGCAGATTGGAAAAATCAATCAGCCTCTTTAAATAAGACAAAATCAGCGGACTGCCCATGCGCCGGGCGATCTTCTCGAGTTCTTCCAGATAATGCTGATCAAGTACAGAACTGATCACAGTCAGGTCACCGTTTTTCTCATAATCTTCTGAAACCACACGAACCATCTTAGAAAGATCCTCAGTAAGTCCGATCTTCTCCCCTTCCATCAGGTGCCTCTCCCAGTTATCTGCCGAAATCCTGCCAAGAGGAGAAAGCGCGTGCCCTACTTCCTGATAGTCATGACCGGACAATTTAGCTTTAAGAATAATTTTCGCATTATGGAAGTCATACTTATGCCAGAGGAAATCCAGCACCTCCGGATAAGGCGCCATTGAAAGGAGCAGACGTTTCACTTCCTGAAGCGCTCCGACTAAAGTCTTATTAAAATCCTGCACGCCATAGTCACCCATACTTCCTGCCACAAGCGGCAGATCATTCAGTGTACGGAATGCCTCAGAAGCCCCCGGTGCCTCCAGAAGTCTGTCCAGGGCGCTCTGATCGACCATCTGGGTTTCCAGAGCTCTTAGCCGGCCAACGATGTAAGCATATTTGCTGTTATCGTACATAATTATTCAAAAAGGATTTTAGCGACATCTAATTCGGTTTTTGGTCGAATGATCTGATTGAGCACATAAGAAAAACCGAGGTTCATTTCCTGCTTTCCGTCCGCCAGGATCATACCCCCCTTCAGTTCGGAGCTCTCGCCCTGCACACGATAATTCACCTTGGCTTTTTGGATGGCTTCTTCGGCCTGACGCTTATGGCCGGAAGCAACAGTTACATGAGCCTTGGGCATAGTCTTTGAAGCCGCCTTAAACATGGATACCATCAGCCTTTCAAGATCATGTCCCTTCAGATGTTCCAGTTCTTTAACGGATTCAGTATAAACATCTTCGATCACCTGACGCTTTTCCCGCAGAAGCAAATTCCTTGCTTCCATCTTGGCCAGAAGCTTAGCCTTTTCACGCAGATTTGCAGATTTTTCCTCTGCTCTGGAAGCAATTTCAGTCCGCCTGACCTTTGCCCGTTCACCGGCCTCCGACTTGATCTTGGCGATCTCATCGTCAGCCACCTGCTTCATAAAAGCCGCTTTCTTACCTGCCTCATCTTTAATTTTTTGGAGTATATCACTTAAAGCCATCAGCCAATTAGAAATTAGAAATTAAAAATTATTTAAAAAATCTCTTATCCGGTAATAGCGGGAATAGCGAAAACAATCAGGGCGCTGATAAGGAACCCCAGAACCGCATAGGTTTCGACCATAGCTGAAAGCACCATAGCTTTACCCATGTCGCCGGGATTCTTGGCAATAATTCCCATACCGGCAGCGGAAACACGCCCCTGATACTTACCGGAAAAATAACCGGCCAGTCCGACAGGAAGTCCGGCAAAACCGACAAGGCTACCCTGAGCCAGGGTCAGGCTGACAGGTTCTCCGCCAAGTAAACCCGTGAACATAAGAATAAGGAAAGCGACCAGAAAGCCGTAGATACCTTGCGTAGCGGGCAGGGCTTCTAAAATAAGTACCTTACCAAAAAGCTCAGGCTTTTCAGCCGTCACACCGGCACCCGCCTGACCGGCGGCACCGACACCAACTGAAGAACCCATACCTGCGGCAATACACGCGAACGCGGCACCCGCAATAGCCAGAGCAAGGCCCCAGAAACTTGGATTTGAAACAACTTCGTCCATAATGATTTAATAATTAGAGGTTAAAAAATTAATTAAAAATTACAAAAATTTTAAATTTGTTAGTCACGCAAACGCACATATTTCGATTCTTTCTTCAGTGGCGCGAAGGCCCTTCCCCCTCCTTCCAGGAACTTGGTGAAGAACTCCACAAACTGAAGACGGCCGGAGTGGATAAAGGCGCCCAGAGCATTGATACCCAGATTAAACACGTGCCCAACCACCAAAACAATGATAGCCAGAACGATTCCTACAACAGGAACGCCATTGACCATACCTGCAATCGTGTTCACGGCCAGACCGATAATAGTCGTAGCAAGGCCAAGCGCCAGAAGACGGGAGTAAGAAAGAACGTCCGAAAGGTATCCCACCAAACCATAAAGCCCTAGTATGCCTGAGAAGGCTTTTCCGATAATACTTTTCTTTTCGCGCCCCTGTGTCAGCACAATGCCTGCCACCGCCACGTAAAGCAAATACTTAATCGGCGTAGCCAGGCCGGCCGGAAGGACCCCTGTACTGACCATAACGAGCAGACCGATGACAAAAAGAATGAAGACCCATGGAAAGTTATCGATCATGGCATACTTTTTATTCACATGTCTGAATTTGTGGACAAAATTGACGATGACCCCGAAGAGAACCTGAATGTAACCAAGTATAAAAGCCAGTATAAGCACGCTCATAGGATCTTTGATGGCATTAACTTTCTGACCGATGAAGATAAGTTCTCCATTCGCGTCCGTGGTCGTCAGCCAGCCGGGAGCCTGAGAGGGATCCATACTGCCCCATCCGCCGAACAGCGCGCCGGCAAAAAAGGTCACCAGACCGGCATACATGAGCAGGCGGATCAGCTTCTGGGATTCTTTGGGGATTTTAAGGAAGCGCAACACCGAAAACATGATGGCAAACATCAGAAGACCATAAATGGCATCCGTAAGTGCAAGTCCGAAAAACACAATAAAAAATACAGCCAGTAGCGGTGTGGGGTCGAGTTCGTTCGGAAGCGGAAGGCCATAAATTCCCGTGACCGCCTCAAAAGGCTTAAGCCATGGTTTGTTTAAAAGAAGTACAGGGGCTTCTTCACCCTCATCCGGTTCAACTTCCATCAGCTCAAAACCAGGTGCTACACCAGCAAGATCTTCCCTGATCTTGTTTATCCCCTTTTTGGGAACCCATCCGGAAATGAGTACCGTGGAATCTGTTTCTAAAAAGCGCTTATCTGCCTCTTTTTTAATCAGCTGCCACTTGAAATAATCGTAAACAATCCTCAGATGCCGAAGCTCGGGTGCAAGCTTTCCGGCAGCAGTCCTAAGCTCCTTCATACGCGTACCGATCTCGTGGAAACGACGGTCAATCCTGTGAAGCTCTTCAATTACAGTGCCTTCAAGTTTAGGAAGTTCGACCATTTCACCTTTATGTGCGGCAATAAGATTATCAACATCAGCGATCAGAGATTTATTACAAACTACATGGATATACACAGAATTTTCAAAAATATTGTCCATTTCAAGAACAACCAGCTTGGACAAATTAAGAATTTCAATCTTCAGTGCCTCCCATTCCTTAAACGGTACCGTGGCAAAAATGCTGCAAGCGGTTTCAGTTTCCTTTTCCTCGCTCAGCCTGGGTTCATATTGCGTCCAGGGACGAAGCTTTGTCTGCAAATCCAGAAGCCCTTTTCTTTCATTGGGAAGGCCAACCATCTCCTCTTCAAGCTTTTTACATTCCTCAACAACTGACTTAAACTTATAAGTTCTGCTTAGATCTTCAACTTCTTCACTATCGGACTTCACAGAATCACCATCCACCATAGCCTGCACGCCCTTTTTCTTAGTCTCAAATGGGGCCAAAAAACGGATCGCAAAATCAAGCTCAGCAACTTTGTAATGCAGATCATGCAAAGATTCAGAAAGCTCCACTGCCCTAAGCTCGATCTCCTCCGAGCTGGCATCAGACAAATGCAAAACACCCAGATTCTGCAAAAAAGAAAGGATTTGATCCTTGTCTCCCTTGTAAGCAAGCAAACCGATCTTTTGCATCGGCACAACAGCCATTAATATAGGAGGGTTAAATATTAATTATTCGAACAGTTCCATAAAGACCTCAATCACCTTCTTCTTTCCTGCAAAAATCTTTGCCTTGCCGCTCTCAATGACATCACGTCGGGCATTATTTGAGTCTGTAAGAAGTCTTCCGTAAACCTCCTTAGCCTCTTCTTTCGCCTTCAGAATAACATCATTAGCTACTGTCCGCTCTTCTTCCTCCGCTTTAAGAACCATTAAATCAGCCTCATCCGTCGCCTGAAGAAGCTTTCTGTCATTGTCCTCCTCCACTTGTTTCAGAATCTTTGCAGCTACCGCCTCTTCCTGCTGAATCTGGCTTATAAAACTCGTTTTATCGGGCATACTTGGTCAATTAATCCATAAAATTGAGCTTAAAAATTCAAGCATGCCCTTTATCAAAAGTCAAGGCTCCTTGCAGGTGACAAAAAAAGATATTATTGCATAAATATTGTTTCTCATTACACCGCATATTTGCTATAATTCACGCCACTGACTATTAATTATTAAAAAGTTCATGGAAGCCCGCATAATCAGGCAAAAATTCTTGGATTTCTTCAAAGAAAAAGGTCATGCTGTTCTGCCTTCCGCGCCGCTGCTACCGGAAAACGACCCCACCGTTCTTTTTACCACCGCCGGAATGCACCCTCTGGTACCATTTTTGATGGGCGAAAAGCACCCTAACGGCACCCGCCTCTGCAACTTCCAGAAGTGCATCCGCACCGGAGACATCGACGAAGTCGGCGATGACGTCCACCTGACCTTCTTCGAAATGCTGGGCAACTGGAGTCTGGGTGATTATTTTAAAGAAGATGCCATCAAATGGAGCTTTGAGTTTTTGACCAGCGACAAATGGCTGGGGATTCCCAAAGAAAAACTGTCATTCACTGTATTTAAGGGCGACGGCGACGCTCCGGCAGATATTCAGGCAACCGATATATGGAAGTCGCTGGGAGTACCGGAACATCGCATAACTTACCTGCCCAAGTCCGACAACTGGTGGGGGCCCGCCGGCCAGACCGGCCCCTGCGGCCCGGACACCGAAATGTTCTACTGGGTGGGTAAAGGGTTGCCGCCCAAAGAAAGCAATCCCCTCTCTGACAGCAAAAACTGGGTGGAAATATGGAATGACGTGTTCATGCAGTATAACAAAAAGGCAGACGGCACCTTTGAACCGCTTGAGCAAAAGAACGTGGATACGGGTATGGGACTGGAACGGACGGCCGCCATGCTTCAGGGAAAGAAGACTGTTTACGAAACGGAACTCTTCGCCCCCATTCTGGAAAAAATCGGCACCCTGGCTCAAAAAACCTACGGAGAAAAAACGGTATCTTATCGTATCATCGCCGACCACCTGCGCGCCGCCACCATGATGGCCGCCGACGGAGTAAAGCCCAGTAACCTGGATCAGGGCTATGTGATGCGCCGCCTCATCAGGCTGGCCATCCGCCACGGAAAACTGATCGGCATCGAAGAAAATTTCACTCATATCATCGCCAAAAAGATCATTCACATAATGAGTGACATATTCCCGGAACTTAAACACGAAGAAGAAATTCTGTCGACCATGCGCGAAGAGGAAGAACAATTTCAAAAAACCATCAACCACGGCCTTAAGGAATTCGAAAAATTGCTGGCCGGCTTTCAGAAAGCCTTTGAAAAAACCGGCCGAAAAATCGAGGAGATTTCGGGCAAACAGGCCTTCAGGCTTTACGATACCTACGGTTTTCCGATTGAAATGACGGAAGAGCTAGCCAAAGAAAAAAATCTGACCGTAGACAGGAAAGGATTTGAGGAAGCATTTAAGGAACATCAGCAAAAAAGCCGAACTGCCACCGCCGGCACCTTTAAGGGTGGGCTCCAAGACCATTCCTGGGCCACCACCCGCCTGCACACAGCCACACACCTGCTCCACTCCGCTCTGATGAAAGTACTTGGCGGCCACGCCAAACAGCGCGGTTCCAACATTACCGCCGAACGCCTGCGCTTTGACTTTTCGCACCCCGACAAACTGACAGATGAGCAGATCGCCGCCGTAGAAAAATTCGTCAACGACGCCATCGCCTCCGATCAACCCGTCAACATGAAAGTGGTGCCGGCGGATGAAGCTAAGTGCCTGGGAGCCATCGGCCTGTTTGAGGAGAAATATGGCGATATGGTCAAAGTCTACGACATGGGACCATGGTCAAAGGAAACCTGCGGCGGTCCACACGTGGAACACCTTGGCCAGCTTTCCAGATTTAAAATCACCAAACAGGAATCCATCGGCGCCGGCCTTCGCCGAATCAAAGCTATATTGATTGACGAAGAATAATACAGACAGTGAGCTGGTATTGGATTGATTTTCTAGCCGTTTTTTGGTATAATAAAGAGAAAAATAAACACGAATATGCTCGATTCTTTAATACCAAATGCACTGGCACAGGGAATCACCGGAACCGCCAGCAGCGCCGCTGCCGCAGGCAGAGATGTCGCCGTAGGAGGAGCGCAAACCGGAATTCAGGCTCTATTTAGCTATGTAGTAAACAATATCGGCAACTGGATAGGCGGTATGGTAATCGTTGTGATTTCCTTCATTCTCGCAAATATGGCAGCTGCCGCAGCCAAAAAAGCCATTCTGAAAAAACGGGATGATGTTCAGGAAAGCGCACTCATCCTTGTGGAACGCATGACCAGGGCACTAGTGCTTACCGTTGGTATCACAATCGCTTTTGCCATCAACGGACTCAACTTCACCGCGGTAATAGGTGCTCTTTCGCTCGGTATCGGTTTCGCGCTCAAAGATATTATAGGAAACTTTATTTCAGGCGTAATTATGCTGGCCCAAAACCGCATTAATATCGGAGATTTCATTAAAGTAAAGGATATTCTGGGTACTATTGTGAGCATCGACACGCGCGCCACAATTCTGCAGGCCATCGACGGCACCGAAGTAGTAATTCCCAATCAGATCATGCTTGGAGAAACGCTGATTAGTTACACAACCAACCCTTTCCGCCGCATTGATTTAGGAGTGGGCGTAGACTACAAAACCAATCTGCCAATGGTCACTAGCCTGATCAAGGCCATTATTGATAAAGATGAAGACATTGCTGTAAAACCCGAACCGCTGATTCTGGTGGATGAATTCGGCAGCAGTTCAATCAACATCATGATCCGCTTTTGGGTGGAATCCTCAGCCAACTGGCAGAAAATCAGATCCAATCTGGCAAACCGCATAAAAAAAGCTTTCGATGAAGTCGGTGTTAACATTCCGTTCCCGATTCGCACGCTCAAATTGGATGAGGATGATCGCTCATTTCTTAAAACCATGGACAGCATGAAAAAAGGCATTGTGCCGGAAAAAGCGAAAGTACCCGGCAACGATCAGATTGCCACGGCCGCCACCAATACAGAAAAAGCTGTGCAGATCCCATACAGTGTCTTCGAAGAACATGACCGGGCCGGCCAGGTAGTTACCCCCGAAGAAATGAAACCGGCAGCCGCTCACCCCGACGTAGCTCACAAAATTGACCCTGCTCCCGGCCATGATCAACAGCCAAGAGTGGTAAAATCGGTAGAAGCTCCTACTCCCGCTCAGACATCTACTGCGCCAAACGAGCCAACCGTAACACCTCCTCCAACACACCTCTAATTCTATCCGTGCGTTACCCCAGGCATATCTCTTTTTCGCGTCATTGATAATTATGGACTTATCATTGATTTATCAATGATGCCCTTTTTAGTATGCATTAAGCGGCTACCCGGTAGATTTCTTCCAAAGTCGTAACACCCCTAAGCACTTTAAGAACGCCATCTTCCTGAAGGGTGAGCATTTTAAGGTGCTCAAAAATATAATTGTGAATCTCCGACATCGGCTTGCCTTCTAAAATCAGGTCACGAAGTACCTGGTCAAAACGGAGCACCTCCGCAATGGCAATTTGACCCGCATAACCCGTTTGGCCGCATTTTTTACAGCCTTTGGGATGCTTAAGAGCCTGAGAAACGACAGGAGCTTCGATCCCCTTCTTAAGAATAGAAGCGGTAAGTAATTCAATCTGCTCTTTTTCGCTTTCGGACATCGGCTTTTCTTCCGCGCATTCACAAAGTCTGCGTACCAGACGCTGAGCGATGATAAGATCGATGGCCGGAGCCAGGATAAAACTTTTCACCCCCATATTCACCAGGCGTGAAATGGATTCAAGGGCCGAGTTGGTGTGCAAAGTACTGATCACCAAATGACCCGTCAGCGAGGCCTGAGCGGCCGTTTCAGCCGTTTCCAGGTCGCGGATCTCCCCGATCATGATAACGTCAGGGTCCTGCCTTAAAATCGCCCGTAAACCGGTTGCAAAGTTATAATCCACATTGTGGTTTACCTGACTCTGCGTAATACCATTTAGATCATATTCGATAGGATCCTCCAGCGTGATAACCTTTTTGGACTTGGTATCTACGGACTGCAACATGGAATACATGGTCGTCGTCTTTCCGCTGCCCGTGGGCCCTGTTACAAGAATCATTCCATGCGGCAGTTTCAGCGCTTCCTCAACATTACTAAGAGCCTGACCTTCGTAACCAAGCTTTTCAAAAGCTTCGAACGCTCTGGCGGTATCCAAAAGTCTCATCACTATTGTTTCACCGTAATGACTTGGCATAAGCGAAATACGTACATTGATTTTGCGCTGATTTACGACAAAGCCATACTGCCCATCCTGGGGCACATTCGTAATATTGAGTTTCAGATGGCTCAGGTACTTGATTTGCTTGATCAGACCACCGTATACCTCCCTCGAAAGGTTAAAAACAGGTCTGAGCACCCCGTCAATCCGAAAACGCACCAAAACATCCTTGTCCTGGGGCTGAAAGTGAATATCGGAAGCTCGTGCGCTATAAGCTCCCACCTGAATCTGAGTCAGCGCCTCATCAAAAGGAGAATGTTCGATCTTTTCTTTAAGACCTTCAAGGTGTTCAATTTCCTCCGCAGCCGTAAACGTCTTTCCGGTTAGAACAGTTTCAGCAAGTTTTCCGTGCTTCTCTTTTTCCTCCGCAAAATAGACCATCTGGGCGTTCTGCAGGGACTCGGGAGAACAGATAATGACAGTAACATCATAACCCTTAATCTTTAGCTCGGTAACAAGCGCCTTGGTGGCCGGAAGATCCGGGTTCAGGACCGCCAACCGCACCTTTTTGCCGGATTTGAAAAAGGCTGCCGCCTTGGCCTTAACGGACTTTTCCTGTGAAATAAAAGCCCTTAAATCAGGATTCACCGAAAAATGAAGCAGATTGACGTACGGGTATCCCATACGCTTAGCTTTTTCCCGAATATCCTGTTCTTTTGCCTCCTGCTTCATTCCGGCAATCTGCTGCTGAGCCTTTGATGTAAAATCACTTGTACTATCCGGCATGAAGATACAATTTATCTTTATATTATACCAAAAAAACCCCTGCCTATCAAGGTCAAGGGGTTTTCGGGACTAGTACCAATCTGTGTGGAAATTTGATGAACAGTAAGAAATGAGTGCTTTTACCCGATGATTATAATCCTTTAGATTGTAACGGAACATGAATTCTTTGAGATATTCATTGAGTTTTTTCTTTGGAATACCACGATAAGTGTGAATTGCAAACGGTTTAATCAGGCCCCAGACACCCTCCTGACGATTGGTGTGGATCTGATTTGAGAATTCGGAGACAAAGGATTTGCTGTGATTTACGGTCATATGGAAACGATGATTCCAGAGATTTAGGTATCCCATCCATTCATCACTAAATACATGGGTATCCTTCTCCGTGTAGCGGGTAATAAGAGGTAAAAGAGTATCTTCATTTCTTTTATGTACTTTCTTTAGAACAACTTCTCCGGTCCCCCTGCTTACAGCGCCCCAGACCCACTTGTGGGTCATGGTTGTCTCGTCTGTTTCAACAATACCATTCAATTTCGGCTCAGGAAGTCTTGCCATCTGCCTTCTGAGCTTTCTGTTAATTCTCTGACCTGCTTTCCTCTCAAGGCCGAGAAAGTCCGACAAATCCGCTCCTGAGATACCTCCGCGCAAAGAGAAAAGGCGGATGGAATCCTTCCATTGTTTATCGGAAATGTGGGAATTTATGCGAATGGTTCCTGTGCGATTGCAAAAGGTCTTTTTGCAGTACCCGCATTTGTATCTGATACGCCTTTGTTTACTCTTCCCGTGGCGATAAACTTCGACTCCGCCGCAGTGGGGGCAGGGTGGCAAATTTTGTCTCTGCATTGTAAAATAGGTGAATGATACTCCTCGACCCAAGGGTCGAGGTATCAGGAGGTTAGGTTATCGAATAAAGTGAGCTGACCTCTGTAAATCGATTTATAATGTTTTCCCTGGTTTCTGACATAATCTTTGATTATCT
>Ga0180007_10001375_pt1 | contig 33836 bp, 27 predicted proteins | sample MM_PC_MetaG_FD_121122 | JGI IMG/M metagenome (GOLD analysis project Ga0180007, IMG submission 121122) | Groundwater microbial communities from the Aspo Hard Rock Laboratory (HRL) deep subsurface site, Sweden - MM_PC_MetaG | ecosystem: Environmental > Aquatic > Deep subsurface > Groundwater... | reverse complement strand
TGCAACACCGTCTGTGGAACATGTCCGTGTTTGTCTGTGACAGTCCGTGTTTGTCCAGGCTATTTCTTTCGTGGACGAACACAGACGACCACGGACTGACACGGACATTGGAACACTGTCTGCAGCGCTGTGCTCTCCGTGTGCTTCAGCGGCCACCGGGGGAGCGGGTGGTGGAAAACAGATTCACCATGAAGATCAATCAGCTCCCCAGGTCACCCTCAAGACTTCCTCATAGGTGGTCATGCCTTTGAGCATTTTCTGAACGGCATCTTTTCGTAAGGTGACCATCCCCTCTTCTATGCTGATTTTCTTGATCAGGGCCACGTCGGCGGCTGGGGTTGTGAGTTGACGAATGGCTTCGGAATATTTAAGAATTTCAAAAATGGCCAACCGTCCTCTGTACCCGGTCCCCCGGCATTTGACACAGCCCTTTCCCTTGTGCAGTTCCAGGATGCCTTTCAAGCCCGTTTCCAGGCCAAGGCCCTTTAGGGTTTCGCTTTCTATGTCAAAGGGTTCCTTGCAATAATCGCAAATTTTCCGAACCAGTCTCTGCCCCATGACCCCCACCAGCGTTGCCTGAATAATATAAGAAGGAATCCCCAGATCCAAAAGTCGGCTAATGGCCGAGGCCGCATCATTGGTATGAAGGGTCGAAAAAACCAGATGGCCCGTCATGGCTGCCTGTGCCGCATTTTCAGCCGTATCATAATCCCGGGTCTCACCGATCATGATCACATCCGGATCCTGGCGCAGGATATTCCTGAGGATATTCCCGAAGGTAATACCCACACTGGGCTGGACCGCAATCTGATTGAAGCCTTCATGGACCATTTCAATGGGGTCTTCCACGGTGGTGATATTAATGGCTGTGCTGGACAAGGCCCGAAGTGTTGAGTAAAGGGTTGTGGATTTTCCACTTCCCGTGGGGCCGCAAACCAGAATAATACCATGGGGCATTTTGATAAAATCTTCATAGCGGGCAAGGGCTTCTTCGGAAAATCCCAGGGCAGGAAGATCCTGGAACATGGTATCCGGATGGAGCACCCTCATCACCACCTTTTCCCCAAATGCCATGGGGACCGTGGACACACGAATCTCCACTTCCACACCATCCTTGTCGGTTTTAATTCGTCCATCCTGGGGTCTTCGTTTTTCCGCCATATCCAGCCGAGACAGGGCTTTAATCCTGCTGATAATGGCATTATGCACCTTTTTTGGAAGGGTATAGACCACATGGAGCATGCCATCGATTCTCATTCTCACATGTGTGACTTCACGCAAGGGTTCAATATGAATATCACTGGCACGCTGGTCAAAGGCGTAACTGAAAAGATGATTCACGGCATTGATGATATGATGATCCGTGGATGGAAGGTCATCCATGGATTTCAATTTAACATATTGTTCAAGGTTGCCCAGATCCACCGAAGGCCCGGAAAACTGATTTTCCGCTGCGGCAATGGATTTCTGGAATCCGAAAAATTCGTTGATATATTTAATGATATCACTTTTCGAACTGACAACAGGCTTGACATCCATCTGAACCACCCGCTTCAGATCATCCAGACCCTCCCGATTAAAGGGATCCGGAGTTGCAACCAAAAGGGAGCCCTCTTTCCGCTCCAAAGGGAGCAACAGATTTTTCATGGCAAAGGTCTTGTGAACCGTATTGGTCACAAGGGCCAGGTCGAGCTTTAACGGATCAATTTTAATATAGGGAACACCCCAGTCCTTGGCAAGGGTCTGAAAGATCAGGTCCTCATCCAACCGTTCAGTGACCTTGTCCGCCCGGTTAATACCATAGGCCGAAATAAAGTCGATGATGGTTGCAGGATGGTCCCCTAACCCGGGATTGGAACTTTTTTTCCGGGGCGTTTTTTCATCGGATTGCCCTTTACTTAACAGGATGTCACGTGCCTGCTCTTTGGTCATCAGACCATGTTTGATCAGGGACTTGAAAACGTCTTTATCTGTATACATCGGAACCCTTTTCGCCGGAATTTATGCGTGTGTTAAATAGTGGCCCCCACGGAAAAATCAAAATACGAGGAATTTATGCCTTACGATAAAACGCACAGAGGGGAATTGCAATTATAAAAATTCTGCACAGTTTATTTTCATGTTCACCCCAAAGGGACTCCGGGTTTATAAGTCCGAAGCCCCCTTCCGGTTCAAGCCCCAAGAACAACGTTCGGAAAGAAAAACAAATAATAAATACCCCTTTCATTTTTTGACTTCTTGATATAAAGTCGGTTAGTTATCAGAAATTATAGGGTTTTTCACCTGAATTCAAGACGGGGGGAATGAATTTTTTATATATTCATTCAGTACATTGAAATGAGGTGAAGGGTATGGTGTTGATCACCGCCAACGCATGGGGTTTTCAGTTTAAATGCGTCTTTGATTCATCATGCCCAAGGATTTATACATGGACTTCATACCTGGGGAGGGTTTTGATTGGCCAAACGTTCATCATATTCCGGCAATGGGGACTGCCCCAATGCATTTCAACGTATCGTCGAAAATTCAAACCAAGGCATTCTTGTGCTTATCAAAGATAAGCCGATCTATGCCAATTACAAATTGCTCAGCGACACGGGATATTCCCTCAACGACCTGATGTCATGTCTGGTTACAGACCTTATCCACCCCGAGGATGCCTCGGCAATCATGCAGTTGATTAACAACACGAAGAGCAATCACGAGCCAGATCAGACCTCATCACTCAGAATCTTGAATAAAAACGGAGAACTCCGATGGGTAACAATCCATTCCAGGGCCATCACCTGGGAGGGACAGAACGCCACCTTGTGTTTTTTTTCGGACATAACCCAGCACAAGAACCTGGAACAAGAACGTGCTAATTACCAGAACAAACTCGAAGGCATTATCAAGAAAAAAACCCATGAGCTAAACCAGGCGAGCACCTTATTGTTCCATGAAATCGGCAAGCGGGAGAAGAGTGAATCGGTTTTCCATGAAAACAGGGCTACGTACCGTGAAATTCTCAACGATATCCAGGAGGGTTTTTTTGAAGTCAACCTTTCCGGAAAGCTGATTTTCTTCAACAAGGGACTGTGCGATCTTTCAGGATATTCACCCGAAGAATTAAACGGCATCCACTACAAGGCCTACACCACGGAAAAAACAGCAAAATCCCTGTACAGGGTCTTCAACACGATTTTTACCACAGGGGAAGCAATCAAAATCAAGGATTTTGAAATGGTCCGGAAGGATGGCGCCGTCCGGACCCTTGCCATCTCCGTTTCTCTGATTCGTGATAACGAAGGCCGCACCACAGGTTTCAGGGGAATCTGCCGGGATGTCACCATCCGGAAAAAAATTGAAAAAAAACATGAAGAGGAACGTAACCTGCTCGAAAAACGGGTGGGGGAGCGTACAGCCGAACTGATCACCGCCAATCTGGAGCTGCTTAAGGCCAAAGAGATTGCAGACCAGTCCGCTAAAGCAAAAACGGAATTTCTGGCAAACATGAGCCATGAAATACGAACACCACTCAACGCCATCATAGGAATGTCCGATCTTCTTATGAAATCCAAAAGCCAAATCAAACAGAAAGAATATCTCAAGATTATTCGGTCCTCATCCATCTCCTTGCTTGAACTGGTCAATGATATTCTGGATTTTTCAAAAATAGATTCGGGGCGAACCGATTTCAAGGATGTTCAGTTCAACCTTCAAGATGTGATTGACAATCTGGCGGACATGTTTCTTGAAAAAAACATATCCAAAGAGCTTGAGCTGATCATTGATATCCAATCCAACGTGCCCGGCATACTGACAGGTGATCCCATCCGGCTGAGGCAGGTTCTGGCCAATCTGGTTTCCAATGCCTTTAAATTCACAAAAAAAGGAGAAATCTGTATCCGGGCCGAAGTCCGTTCCATGGAAGGCAACACTGTGGAAATTCTTTTTTGTATCAAAGATACGGGCATCGGCATCGACACGGATGCGTTCAAGCGCACAAACCGTGACCTGTTCGAAGCCTTTGCCCAGGCAGATAGTTCCTCAACACGGAAATACGGCGGCACGGGCCTGGGCCTGGCCATATGCCGAAAAATCGTCACCATGATGGGTGGAGATATCTGGGTTGACAGCACACCGGGCAAGGGAAGTTCATTCTTCTTCACCTGTTTCTTCAAACGAAATGTCACAGCAAATCCTTTCAAACCTATAATCCCATCAAAAATCAAAAACAAAAAGGTGCTGATTGTGGAAGACAATCCGTCCACCTTGATGGTAATCAAGCGCTACATGGAATCTTTTGGATTCAGAACTGAACTTGTGGAATCCGCGGAAGATGCCATCATCAATTTTGAAGCTGCATTTCTTGAAGAACCCTACGGCTTGATTCTCATGGACATCCGGCTGCCGGGTATGGACGGTATCACGGCCGCCCATAAAATCAAACGCAAGTATCTTTCATCAGCACCGCCCATTATTATGATCAGTGCTGTTGGCAATGAAAAAGAAATCAATCGAGCCAGGGAAGCAGGGGTTGAAAGTTTTTTGATGAAACCCATCAAACCCTCCCTTCTGTTCAATACCATCATGGAAATCTACGGATACGAGTCACCTCAGACCCATGACCGGAAGGACAAATCACCAAGCAGAGAAAAATTTTCGGACATTAGACTTCTTCTTGTGGAAGACAATTCCATCAATCAGTTGGTTGTCCTTGAAATGCTCGATCTTCCGGGGATCGTCATCGATGTGGCAAACAATGGTATTGAAGCTCTGGATTCTATCCAGAAGGAATCCTATGATGCTGTCTTGATGGATGTACAGATGCCTGAGATGGACGGGATCGAAACCACCAAAGCCATCCGGAACAAACTGGGCTTGAGAGATATTCCCATCATTGCCATGACAGCCCATGCCATGTACGGTGATCGTGAAAAATGTATTGCAGCGGGGATGAATGATTATATCCCAAAACCCGTGGACAGAGAACGCCTTCTGTCCATGCTGAAACTCAACCTGAAAAACTCCCCCATGGGGGCCAAGTGTGGGTCGGTCCCAGTGTCCATTGAATCCGAATCATTTCAAGTACCCGGCACCCTGCCCGGCATTGATCTTGAAGAAGGGTTGAACCGTTTTGGCGGTTCCTGGGAACGGTATATGAAAATTCTTTTAAGTTTCAGCCATGGTTTCATCGACTTTTCTGAAAATTTCCGTAGAAACATTGCAAGCGAACACTGGGACAAGGCCCTTATTCAGGCCCATTCCCTGAAAGGTACGGCAGGGAATATTTCCGCAAAACGGTTGTACCATGCGGCAGAAGTCCTTGAAAAATCCATGAGACACGCCCAGGGCACCGAATACCAAAAAGATTTTATAAGGGTGGATGAGGAGTTGAAGCTGGTCCTTGAGTCCATTCACCGGGTTACCTTTTCGGACAAGCACATGCAGGAGAATACAAACACGCAAAAAAAATCGAGGCAACATCCCTTCAGCCCGGAAAAAGTGATCCGCCTGATCCCTGCCCTTATGAAAACGCTCAAAGATTTCGATCCTGTTGAGTCCGAAAACAGACTCGAAAAAATCAAACTGTTTTTTTATGGGGATAGCATCAACCCGAGACTTGACAATCTGGTTCAGGATCTGGAAACCCATGTCAAAAACTATAATTTTGATGAAGCCATTGATGTTCTCGAAGATCTCAACGGACAACTGAAGGCAATCTAAATGAAACAACCTGCCCCAGGTTCAATTCACAGGGAATCAACCTGAACCTTGACTTTTCCTGATAATATTGTATTGATAAATAAAATGGTGATAGTCTCTGGAATCATGGGCAGCAGTTTCCGGTAGATTTTCAACCTTGGCATCATCGGATTTTATAAACATTTTTGAGGTTTTCCATAACACGCATGAGTGGACTTTCTAACAGAAGGATTCTTCTGGTCGATGATACCAAGGCCAATATAGATATTCTTGTACAGACCCTTAAGCAGGATTACAAATTAGGCGTCGCCTTAAATGGCCCCAAGGCCATTGAATACACAAAAGCCAATCGCCTGGATCTGATACTTCTGGACATACTGATGCCGGAAATGGACGGATTTGAAGTGTGCCAGCGCTTAAAAGAAAACCCAGTGACCAAGACGGTTCCCATCATCTTCATCACCGCCATTGATGATCCCCAGCACAAACGCAAGGGGCTTGAAATCGGGGCGGTGGATTACATTACCAAGCCCTTTGATATATCAGAAGTCCGTGCCCGGGTAAAAACCCATCTGAGCCTTAAGATAACCCAGGAAGAACTCAGCAACAGGAACCTCATTCTTGAAGAAAAAATAAGGGAGCGGACCCGGGAGTTGAAAGAAACCCAGGTTGAAATTATCAAACGCCTTAGTCTTGCGTCAAAATACAGAGATAACGGGACCGGTCAAAATGTGGCCAGGATCAGCCGTATGGCTGAACTTCTTGGCCGTTCTGCCGGATTGAAGCCTGCTGAGGCAGAGACCCTTGCGCTTTCAAGCATGCTTCACGATGCCGGGAAAATAGGCATCTCCGATTCCATTCTTCTGAAAAAAGGAAAGCTCACGTCCGATGAGTGGCACATCATGAAAGGGCACACCACCATCGGTTCAAAATTGCTGTCCGGCAGCCGTTCCAAGCTCATTCAGGATGCGGAAACCATTGCACTCACCCACCATGAAAAATGGAATGGTTCAGGATACAATCTGGGCTTGAAAGGTGATGAAATCCCTTTGATCAGCCGAATTGTGGGAATCTGTGATGTTTTTGACGCCCTTATTTCAGACAGACCTTATAAAAAAGCCTGGCCTGTTTCCCTGGCTTTCCAAGAGATCGAGAGTAAAAGCGGTATAGATTTTGATCCAAGGCTCGTCAAACTTTTTCTGGGCCTTGAGCCCGAACTGGTTAAAATAATCAACGAAACAGCCATGTAATTCTGGCTGCATTCGCCACATGTTCGTGACCCCTGATACATTCGAAATATCACCATATAGATTTTAAACATATTATCATCATAAGGTGGAGGAGACAATGAAAGCAATCGGAATTGATGTAGGATTCGGGTTTACCAAGGCAACCGTTGGCAATGAAAATGTTATCTTCAAATCACTTCTTGGGGATTCCAATGATATCCAGTTTCGTTCAGCATTTGGTGACAGCTCACTGACCAAGAACCTGCACGTCACCCTCGGAGATAAAAGTTATTTTATCGGAGAATTTGCCGAACAGCAATCCACGGTCAGGCAGTTCACCCTGGACCAGGACAAACTTCTCTCTGAGTATGTGAAGGTTCTTGCCTTGACCTCCGTGGGTCTCTGCTCGGATAGCGACACCTCGTTCAACGTGGTATCCGGTTTGCCCGTGGGATACCTGAAGCGTGATTACAAACGCTTCAACGACATCATCGCAGGTCATCATTCCATCGTTTACCACACCCCGGACGGTGAAAAAATATCCAAAAAAATTTTTATCAATAAGGTCAAGATGATGCCCCAGCCCCTGGGCAGTGTTTTCAATCTCATCATGGATGATAATGGTAAAATTTCTGATACCGACCTGACCCGGAAAAAAATCGGTGTGGTGGACATCGGATTCCGGACCACGGATTTCACCATCATCAACAATATGCAGTACGTGGAACGCGGAAGCAGTACCATGGACACGGGAATTTCCAAAAGTTTTTCAGTGATCGCCACCAAGCTGCGCAAGGAAAGTGGTGTCAATGTAGAAATATACCGGCTTTTCGATGCCATCGAAAGTGGTTCCATCAAAATCAGGGGCAAGGAATACAATATCACAAACTTAAGGGACAAGGTCTTTGCCCATTCTGCCAGTTCCATCGCCACAGACATCAACCGTCTCTGGTCCGAAGACTGGGATATTGACTGTATTGTTCTTACCGGAGGTGGCGCCATGGAAATGGCCAAACACCTCCAGCCCCTCATCGAAGGCAATGTCATTCCCTTGAATAAAAGCATTGATGCCCGTTTGAACAACGTCCAGGGTTATCTCAAATTTGCAAAGTCCATATGGAACAACGCGTCAGCCCCGCCTGACCTGCCTGAAGAAAAAGCAGAAGAGAAAAAAAAACCATGAACCACCAACAAAGGTTTGACCGATGAATCCCGATTCCCTGATCCAGTTGCTGACGGCGGTATCCCAAGGGCACAAAAGTGTTCAAGATGCCGCTGAGTCCTTAAAAAATCTCCCAAGCGAGGACATCTCTTATGCCCATATTGACCACCACCGCTGCCTGAGAAAGGGGTTTCCCGAAGTGATCTTCGGTGAAGGTAAAACCGTGGAACAAATCATCGGCATCATGGAACGAATGATTGTCCAGGAGAACGTTGTCCTGGCAACGAGGGTGGATGCAGCCAAGGCAGATGCCATCCTTCAGCGGGTTCCCGGGACATCATACCATCCCGATGCCCGGATGCTGATATGGGAAAAGGGTGCTGTTCCCATTACCGGTAACGGAGACATCCTGATTTTATCGGCCGGGACCTCCGATATTCCCGTGTCCCAGGAAGCCTTTCTCACGGCAAAAATGATGGGAAACCGTGTGGAATCGGTTTATGATGTGGGCGTGGCAGGAATCCACCGCCTGTTCCGACATCAAAAATTGATTGAACAGGCGTCGGTTATCGTTGTTGTGGCTGGCATGGAAGGAGCCCTGCCCAGTGTGGTGGCGGGCATGGTTCAGGCTCCGGTCATTGCCGTTCCCACCAGCGTGGGTTATGGAATCAGTTTGAAGGGAATGACCGCCTTGTTCGCCATGTTGAACAGCTGCAGTTCCAACATTGCTGTGGTTAATATCGACAACGGATTCGGAGCGGGATATATGGCTTCGTCTATCAACCATATTCCTGCCCGGTCCACCGCCTCATCACCTGGCAAATGAGCCGGAGGACACGAAGGGCCACAGCGCGGTAAATCCACAACAAAAAAGCCTCGTCTCTCACGGAGGCACAAAGAGCACAGTGCGGCATAGCCGCAACCGCATGATTTTTAACCACCCGTTCGCTACGCTCTCTGAAGAAGACGAAGAAAAGCATGCCTCCGGCGGCCAGACCCCTCTCTGCGCTGGGGCAAGCTTTAAAAATCTGGATCGGTCTTCGCCAAGGCTTCGCCCCTACACGCAAATGGGTTAGATAAAAACGGGCAAGAATCAAACTTACCCGTGAGGCGGTCATTCTTGACTCATCCCAAAATGCACGTTTGAGCCCCCGGTAGGGATAATCTTTTGCCCTTCTTCGTGCTCTTCGTGTTCTTCGTGGTAAATTTGTTTTTTCTTTTTTTAAACCACCCGTTCGCTACGCTCACTGAAGGACACGAAGATCACGAAGAAAAGCAAGTAATTTTAGTAAGTTATTTTCTTATGGTTTCAACTTCCAGCATTTTATGAGGAGTCGGTCAATTTGGTGGGCACAGCCCACCTACGATAGGGTGTTGCCCGTGAGACGGCTTTCGTTTTGCGAGACGGTGCCATCCATTCCGTTCCAGGCCCTTGACTTCATAACAAAATACTCCGCCCCGCCCATGCGGAAGACCTCATAGGGTGGGCTGTGCCCACCGATAAGGCCCTCATCCGCATAAAATTTTCCACCCTCCACCATAAAACCGTTGAAAGATCACTGAAATCTCAAGCAAATTCATTGGCTGTTTGCCAGAACGCATCGGTAATCACACCCTTCTTCTTCCTGTTGGCACAAATCCCGATGGAATATGGCGCAAGGGGCGGAACAAAATCAAGGATTGAAATCGTGTCGGCAACCGGGCTTTTTTCAAGGACCATTTCAGGGACAAGCCCAATCCCGCAGCCCAGATGAACCATGGCGATAATGGCTTCATTTCCCGTGACCTCCGCATAAATTTCAGGGTGTATATTCATCCGACGGCTCCATTGATCAAAACTGTTTCGTGCAATACCCTGCTTGGGGAGGATCAAGGGGGTGGTTTGCCAGTTGATATCATCTTTTTCCATGGGATTTTTTTTGGAATTTATCCAGACCAGAGGGGTGGTTGTGACATGGATATGTTCTATAAAATCAGGCACAGGGGTCGGAATTGCCGCAATGGCAATATCGGTATCACCCTGTTTAAGTTGCCCAAGAGCGCTTTCCGCATCACCGGTTTTCAGCGTGATGTGGACATCGGGGTATTTATGTCTGAACACGTCCAGAATATCAGGCAGGATTCCGTAGGCGGCCGTGACGGAACAATAGATGCTCAGCTCACCTGCAATTTTATCCTTTCCATGGGCAAGGGCGTATTTCCCGTCTTTCCAGAGCTTTACCATTTTTTCAGCATAGTCTCTAAATACGGCCCCTGAAGGGGTAAGAGAGACAGCCCTGTTGTTTCTTTCAAAGAGTTTTTGACCGACCTCGTCCTCGATCCGGTTAATGGCCCGTGAGAATGCAGATGGGCTGATATTGCATAATGAGCTGGCCTTTTGGAAATGGCGTGTTTTGCATAGGGTCAGAAAAAGGTCCATTTCATTTATATTCATACACTTATCTTACCCCTTTGTGGATCAATGTTATTGACATTACTATTAAAATACATTAAATCAGTACCCTGTAAACGAATGCAGTCACATAAACAGAATAAGCTCATGTTGCATAAAACGCAATTTAAAATTCTAAATAAATCACTTTACGCAACAATATAAAACCCATATATTGGCCCCATTGTCATTCACATGATTGAATATGATATCGCCAATGATCACCCTATAAATAATAAGGAGCATCACCATGAATTTTTTTAATTCACTTCCCTTTTCCCAGAAAGTCAAACAACTTGGCCAGTGCCGTTTTATGAATTCATCCGAATTCAACGGCGTTGAAAAACTAAAAGGGAAAAAAATTGTTATTGTCGGTTGTGGCGCACAGGGATTTCATCAGGGATTGAACCTTCGCGACAGTGGTCTTGACGTGACCTATGCCCTTCGTGACGAAGAAATAACAGAAAAACTGCTTCCATGGAAACTTGCCTCTGAAAATAAGTTCAATTATGGAAAATACGAAGAGGTTATTCCCAAGGGTGATCTTGTGTTAAACCTGACACCGGACAAATACCATACGCCCGTTGTGAACCGCGTTGTTCCTCTGATGAAAAAAGGGGCTTGTCTTTCTTATTCCCATGGATTTAACATTGTTGAAGAAGGCATGAAAATCCGTGAAGACCTTACCGTTATCATGGTGGCTCCCAAGTCACCCGGTTCGGAAGTTCGTGCTGAGTATCTGCGGGGATTCGGTGTCCCTACCCTGATTGCGGTCCATACTGAAAATGACCCCAATGGCGATGGCCTTGAAATTGCCAAAGCCTATGCTGCCGGAACGGGTGGCGACAAAGCCGGGGTGCTTCATTCTTCGTTTGTTGCTGAAGTAAAATCCGACCTGATGGGTGAGCAGACCATTCTTTGCGGAATGCTTCAGACAGGATCACTTCTTTGCTTTGATAAGATGGTTAAAAATGGAATAGACAGCGGATACGCTGCGAAACTTGTTCAAAAGGGTTGGGAAACGGTAACGGAAGCGCTGAAACAGGGTGGCATTACCAATATGATGGACAGACTCACCAATGCTTCAAAAGTTAAAGCATTTGAGCTTTCCGAAGAATTAAAAACAGTGATGCGCCCTCTCTACCAGAAGCATATGGATGATATCCTTGAAGGGGATTTTTCCGAAACCATGATGAAGGACTGGGCCGATAACGACAAGGACCTTTTTCAGTGGAGAGCCGATACCGGCAACAGTGCATTTGAGAAGGCCCCATTAACAACCAATGATATTCCGGAGCAGGAATACTTTGATAACGGTATCTTGATGATCGCCATGGTTAAAGCGGGTGTTGAGCTTGCCTACGAAATCATGACCGAGGCCGGTATGAAAGGCGAGTCAGCCTATTACGAGTCTCTTCATGAAACGCCGCTGATTGCCAATACCATTGCACGTAACAAGCTTTATGAAATGAATGTCGTCATTTCCGACACGGCAGAATATGGCAACTATCTGTTCACACACGCCTGTGTTCCCCTTTTGAAGGACTTTATGGCAAAAATTAATACGGATGTTATCGGTAAAGGCATGGCCGGTGCGGATAATACCGTGAATAATAAAAAACTGATTGCCATCAATGCGGCGATTAGAAATCATCCGGTTGAAGTGATCGGACAAACCCTTCGTGAATTTATGACTAACATGAAAACCATCTAGTCCAAGGGCAATGCAACGTTTTCTTCCTGCGCCTTCGGGCGCGGGAATGATCTTCATCACACTATTTTTTCTTGACAAACGCGGTCGATGAATATAAAGTTACAAAATTATAATAATTCAAGGTATTATTGATGAACTCAAATCTAGTCATTAGCAACATTATCGTCGTACTTATTCCCGTGACAGTCGTCACTGTCGTGGGCATTAACCTACTCCGAAGAGGTTGATAATGGCTTGATATAAAACACTAATTTTCAACATAAAAAGCCGTTATCAGCCTAAAAACTGATAACGGCTTTTTTAATGGAGCAAGCACTATGAAAAGCGACAATGTCAAAAAAGGTATCGAACGGGCTCCCCATCGTTCATTGTTCAAAGCCATGGGTTATACCGACACCGAGATCAACCGGCCCATCATCGGAATTGCAAACTCGGCAAATACCATCATTCCGGGCCATGTCCATCTGAACCGTCTGTCCGAGGCTGTAAAAGCAGGTATCTACATGGCAGGTGGCACGCCCGTGGAATTCGGTGTCATCGGTGTCTGTGACGGCATTGCCATGAACCACACCGGTATGAGTTATTCCCTGGGAAGCCGGGAACTGATCGCCGATTCCGTGGAAGTGGTGGCAACAGCCCATGCCTTTGATGCCATTGTCATGATCCCCAACTGCGACAAAATTGTTCCGGGCATGCTCATGGCAGCTGCAAGGCTGGACATCCCTACGATATTTATCAGCGGAGGCCCCATGCTTGCAGGACGGCATCCCACGGATATCACTAAAAAAGTGGATCTTATTACTGTCTTTGAATCGGTTGGAGCCGTTTTATCCAATAAGATGGACGAAAGTGAACTCCTTGCCATTGAAGATGCAGCCTGCCCCACCTGCGGGTCATGCTCGGGCATGTTCACAGCCAATTCCATGAACTGCCTGACCGAGGCCATCGGCATGGGCCTGCCCGGCAACGGAACCATACCGGCTGTCATGTCTGCCAGGGAACGGCTGGCCAAGGAAGCAGGAATGAAAATCATGGACCTTCTGGCCAACAACATAACGCCGTCGAAAGTGATGACCGAAGAGGCCTTTGAAAATGCCTTGGCCGTGGATATGGCTCTGGGATGCTCCACCAATACGGTTCTTCACCTGAAGGCCATTGCCAACGAAGCCAATGTCAAGGTCGAGCTGTCCCGGATCAACGAGGTCAGCAAAAAAATACCGCACTTGTGTTCCCTGTCTCCCGGAGGCAAGGATCACATCGAAGACCTCAACGCGGCAGGAGGAATCCAGGCCGTCCTTAAAGTTCTGTTTGATGAGGGCTTAATCAACGGGGATTGTATGACGGTCACCGGAAAAACCGTGGGAGACAACATCAAAAACCGACGGGTGTTCAACGAGGACGTGATCCGCCCCTTCCACAGCCCCTACCATAAAGAAGGCGGCCTGGCCGTATTGTTCGGTAACTTGGCCCCCGAGGGATGTGTTGTCAAACAATCGGCGGTCCGTGATGAAATGCTTCGGCACAAAGGACCGGCTCGGGTTTTCGAATGCGAGGAAGATGCGTCCACGGTGATCAGAGAAGGCGGAATCAAGCCGGGTGATGTTATCGTAATCCGTTACGAAGGCCCCATGGGTGGGCCGGGCATGCGGGAAATGCTGAGCCCCACCTCGGCCATTGTGGGCATGAAGCTTGACGATTCGGTGGCTCTGATCACGGACGGCCGATTCTCAGGGGGGACAAAAGGTGCGGCCATCGGCCATATTTCTCCTGAAGCGGCCCATGGCGGTCCCATTGCCATCGTTCGGGAGGGCGATATCATCGCCATTGATATTCCGTCCAAAAAAATCACATTGGAACTGTCCGATGAAGAGATTGCAACGAGACTCAAAACCTGGACCAAGCCCCAACCCAGAATCACCAAAGGGTATATGGCCCGGTATTCCAAACTGGTGTCGTCGGCCAGTGAAGGTGCCATCGTTAAATAGAAAAGGTGTTAGATTAATCCATACAAGAAGGAAAAACTTATGAAACTCACAGGTGCTCAAATCCTTATGAAGGTCTTTGAGGAAGAAGGCGTGGACACCATCTTCGGTTACCCCGGAGGAGCTGTTCTCGATATTTATGACGCCCTAGACCAGACGGACATCAGACACATTCTCGTGCGTCATGAACAGGGCGCTGTCCATGCAGCAGACGGCTATGCCAGGGCTGCCAACAGAACCGGTGTCTGCCTGGTAACCTCCGGCCCCGGGGCCACCAACACGGTCACCGGCATCGCCTCCGCCTACATGGACTCCATTCCCATGGTGGTCATCACTGGACAGGTATCAAGCCACCTGATCGGAAACGATGCGTTCCAGGAAGTGGATATTGTGGGCATAACCCGGCCCTGCACCAAACACAATTACCTGGTCAAAGATATTGAAAAACTGGCACCGACGTTGAGGGAAGCATTTTACATCGCTCGATCCGGCAGACCCGGGCCAGTTCTGGTGGACATCCCCAAGGATGTGTCCAATATGATAACCACATATTCAAAACCGGTGGAAAACAGCAAAATTGAGATGCGGGCATACAAACCGACTTACAAGCCCAACCCCAAGCAGCTGCAAAAAGTGGTGAACCTGTTAAAAAAGGCCAAAAAGCCCATGATCTTCACCGGTGGCGGGGCCATCTTGTCCGGGGCATCCGAAGAACTGACAGCCTTTGCGCGTAAAACCAGAATCCCCGTGACGGGCTCGTTGATGGGGCTGGGGTCTTTTCCCGGGACGGATCCTCTGTGGCTGGGCATGCTGGGCATGCACGGGACCTATAGGGCCAACATGGCCACATCGACCTGTGATTGCATGATTGCCGTGGGGGTAAGGTTTGACGACCGGGTAACCGGAAAAACCGATGTGTTTGCAAAGAATGCCACCATTGCCCAGATCGATATTGATCCCACGTCTATCCATAAGAATATCGAGGTTTCCGTACCGGTTGTGGGAGACTGCAAGCTGGCATTGGAAGAATTAAACCGCCTGATCGAAAAGGAAAACCTGGAGGATCTATGCCAGGGGCGCGATGCATGGCTTGACCAGATCAAAGACTGGCGTGAAACCAAACCCCTGGTCTTTGCCCAGGGCGAGGCCATCAAGCCCCAATATGTTATTGATAAATTTTTTGAATTGACCAAAGGGGAAGCCATTATCACCACAGAGGTTGGCCAGAACCAGATGTGGGCAGCCCAGTATTACCATTTCGCCAAGCCCAACCATTTTATCACCTCGGGTGGATTGGGTGTTATGGGATTCGGCTTGCCAGCCGCCATTGGCGCTCAAGTGGCCTGCCCGGATAAAATTGTTGCCGATATTGCCGGAGACGGCAGTATCCAGATGAACATTCAGGAAATGGCCACAGCCGTTCAGTACGGCCTTCCTGTTAAAATCATCATTTTGAACAATCGGTATCTGGGCATGGTTCGCCAGTGGCAGGAGCTTTTTTATCAGCGCCGATACGCCTCAACCACCCTTGATCATAACCCGGATTTCGTGAAGCTGGCGGAAGCCTTCGGAGCGCTGGGCCTGAGAGCCACCAAGCCCGAAGAGGTTGAAGACGTTCTCAAACAGGGCCTGGCATCTCCCAAAACAGTTATCATGGAATTTGTCACTGAACGTGAAGAAAACGTTTACCCCATGGTTCCTGCGGGTAAGGCCATCACGGATATGCTTCTTGTTTAAGCAAGGCAGACTATTATAAGGACATGAACAATGAGCGAAAAAAGACATTTACTATCCATACTGGTTGACAATGAACCCGGTGTTCTTTCACGAATTGCCGGGCTTTTCTCCGGAAGGGGCTACAACATCGAAAGCCTGTCCGTGGCCCCCACCAATGAAACGGGTGTGTCCCGTGTCACCATGGTCACCATTGCCGATAAGGAGATCATGGAGCAGATCAAAAAGCAGCTCCACAAACTGATCAACGTGATCACGGTCCAGGATCTCACCGGTTCAAACTTTATTCAGCGTGAACTGGCCTTAATCAAAGTTCACGCCAAGAGTGACAACCGTGAAGAAATTGTCAGGATCGTTAACATTTTCAGGTATAAAATTGTGGATGTGGACCATGATTGCTTTATCATCCAGGCCACAGCCAAAGGTGATAAGCTTGAGGCGTTCATCAAACTGCTGACCCCCATGGGCATAAAAGAGATTGTCAAGACAGGAAGTATTGCATTATACAGAGGCAACTGATAATTTTTTGTAATACTGGTCTGATCGAAGCACTGCCTGTCTTATCCGCGTGATGCGGATTCAGGCAGTGTTTTTTTCTGTTTTCGAATCTTGATAAAAGGCCCTGGGGTCTTATGTTCTAAAAACAGAAAAACGTTAAACGGAGACAAGGATGAAAAAAACCCTGCTATTTGATACAACCTTAAGGGATGGAACCCAAGGGGAAAACATCAGTTTTACCCCTGAAGATAAGTTGAGAGTCGCCCAGAAGCTTGATGATATCGGTATTCACTACATTGAGTGCGGCTGGCCGGGTTCCAGCCCGGGGGCCATGGAATTTTTTAAAATGCTTCAAGGAATTTCATTGAAACATACCGTGGTCACAGCATTCGGCTCCACACGACGCCCGGGTATCCGTCCCGAGGAAGATGCCAATCTCGCTGCGCTGATCGAATGCCAAGCACCGGCCATCACCCTTTTCGGGAAAACATGGGATCTTCATGTCCTTGAGATCATGGGCAATACCCTCGAAGAAAACCTTGCCATGATCACTGACAGCATTGGGTTTATCAAACATCATGGCCTTGAGCTTCTCTACGATGCCGAACATTTTTTTGACGGATACAAGGCAAACCCCGATTATGCCATGGAAACACTTGTTGCCGCCCTCAAAGGCGGCGCAGACATGCTGGTGCTCTGCGATACCAATGGAGGCAGCCTGCCCCATGAAGTCGAAGGTATTATCCATGAGGTCATGGCCAAGCTTGGGGACAAAGGATTCACAAACGTTTCCTTTGGCATCCATGCCCACAATGATTGCGCCATGGGGGTCGCCAATGCCATTGCGGCGGTCAGGGCGGGTGCATCCATGGTCCAGGGCACCATCAACGGCTATGGGGAGCGCTGCGGCAATACGGACCTGACAGCTGTGATCCCCATCTTATGTCTGAAAATGAACGACAGCTGCATGGACTCTGAAAATATTAAAAAGCTGAAAAGTTTGTCCCGATTTGTCAGTGAGACATCCAACATGATCCCCTTGAGTTCACGTCCTTTTGTGGGCCGAAGCGCATTCACCCACAAAGCGGGAGTTCATGTCAGCGCCATCATGAAAAATCCTGTGGCCTATGAGCATATGGAGCCGACCCTGGTGGGCAATACGCGCCGCGTCCTTGTCTCGGACCAGTCCGGGCGAAGCAATATTGAGTATAAAGCCAAGGAACTGGGCATTGATTTGGAGTCCGAGGCCTTTGACACTCGGCGTTTTGTATCGGAAATCAAATTGCTTGAGCAGGACGGCTACCAGTACGACATAGCAGATGGCTCCCTCAAGATCCTTATGGACAAATTCAGGCTTCAGCACAAGCCCCGTTTTGAGCTTGAAGCGTTCCGGGTGACCGTGGAAAAAGATAAGGAGCGGCCCTGTACCTCCCACGCCATGATCAAAATCGCCGTGGATGGAAAAACTGAAATCACGGCCGCCGAAGGAGCAGGCCCGGTCAGCGCCCTGGATAATGCCTTGAGAAAGGGCCTTGATAAATTCTATGATCAGATAGCAGATATGCATCTTGTGGATTTCAAGGTGCGTGTGATTGATGGCAGGGACGGCACGGAAGCCAAGGTCCGGGTTCTCATCGAATCCAGGGACCATGAGGATATCTGGACAACCGTGGGTGTTTCCGAAGATATCATTGAGGCCAGTTGGCAGGCTCTGGAAGACAGCTTTCAGTACAAACTTGCTAAATCTCTAAACAAATCATCTTGATAACGGAGTCTTATATGGACGATAAAGTAATCATATTCGATACAACCTTAAGGGATGGCGAACAGTCTCCTGGTGCCACCATGAACACCGCAGAAAAACTTCGAATCGCATCCAAGTTGGAAGAACTGGGCGTGGATGTGATCGAGGCCGGATTTCCGGCATCCTCACCCGGTGATTTTGATGCGGTCCGGCAGATTTCAGATATGATCAAAAACTCATCTGTCTGCGGTCTTGCCAGGGCCCTGCCCGGAGACATTAAAACCTGTGCGGATTCCATAAAATCTGCAAAGCACCCCCGGATACACACCTTTGTTTCCACCTCGGAAATTCATCTGAAATACCAGATGAAAAAAAGCCAGGCAGAGGTGATCGAGATCGCCCGGGAGGCTGTCCGCCTTTCCAGAAGTCTTTGCGAGGATGTGGAGTTCAGTGCCATGGATGCCAGTCGGACAGATCCGGATTACCTGTGCCGGGTCTTTGAAGTGGCCATCGAAGCCGGTGCACGAACCCTGAACATCCCTGATACCGTGGGCTACGCCATACCGGATGAATTCGGAGCCCTTGTTTCCTATGTGCTAAACAACACGAAAAACATCGATAAGGCCATTGTGAGCGTCCATTGCCACAACGACCTGGGCCTGGGCACTGCCAATACACTGGCCGCCATCAGAGCCGGAGCACGCCAGGCTGAGGTGGCCATTAACGGAATTGGTGAGCGAGCCGGAAACACCTCCCTGGAGGAGATTGTCATGGCCCTCAAAACCAGAAATGACCTTTTAAAAGTCGATACCCGTATCGATACCACCAAGATTTATCCCATCAGCCGGTTGGTTTCCATGATCACAGGTATCCAGGTTCAGCCCAACAAGGCCATTGTGGGAGCAAACGCCTTTTCCCATGAATCAGGTATTCATCAGGATGGCGTCTTAAAAAACCCCACCACCTATGAGATCATGAAACCCGAAACCATTGGTCTGCACAGCAGCAAACTGGTTCTGGGGAAACATTCGGGCAAGCATGCCATCCGAAACTATCTGGTGGATATGGGTTACAATCTTTCCGATGATGAGATTCAAAGCGTGTTTGAAAAATTCAAAAACCTGGCGGACCGTAAAAAGGACATTACGGATGAAGACTTGGAAGCCCTTGTCAACGAGGGGGTTTTGCGCAGCAGTGATCTTTTTGCCCTGGAATATATCCATATTTCCAGCGGCACCACCGTGGATCCCCTGGCCCATGTCAAGATGTTAATCAATGGGCGATCCACCGAGGAAAGCTCCACGGGCAACGGCCCCATTGACGCAGCGTACCAGGCCATTGCAAAGCTGACACGCACCTCGGCCACCCTGCTCCGGTTTTCCATCAGCGCTCTCACCGGTGGAACAGACGCCCAGGGTGAAGTGACTGTCAGATTGAAAGAAGACGGCCTTGTGGCCCTGGGCAGGGGATCGGATATGGATATCATCACAGCCAGTGCCAAGGCCTATATCAATGGTCTGAACCGGCTTGAATATCTTAAGGCCAATCCGCCATCCACACCCGAAACCATGTAAATAAAAAAGGCAGCCGGGCAATCATTGCCTGGGCTGCCTTTAATTTCTTATCTTTTTTTAAATCAGATTAACAATCAGGGATGCATCATGAACCGGCAAGACCTGATTTGAGTTTTTCCTGAACGGGATTATCTCCGATCCAGATACCGAAAAGGGCTTTGCTGAATTCTTCACCAGGAATCGTTTTGGCAAGAACACCATTTTTAATTATATTGGTCCCGGTACCCGGCACATAAACCATATCATAAACATCGTCTTGTTTGATTTCTGCACTGAAAACACTGATCATATCATCAATTTCTTTCTGGATGGGAGCGATGTTGCCGTGGGTTGATTTTTCAAAACCCTCACGCGTGGCTTCGGACATTTTTTCGCTGGTGATCAGCTTGGAAATGATCTGGAGTCTCATTGCCATTTTATCATCTTTTTTAAGAAGAGCGACCACATCTTTTGTTTTCTCGGGGACATAAAGACCTGCAACATAAAGGTCCATAAACAATTTTGTTCTTACACCCGAACCATTTAATAAAAGATCTGCATCACCTGCCTTCATGGTATCCGGCATGGCTTTGCCTTCCGCATACGCGGTAGAAACCATCATCAACCCGGCTATCACCAATAAAATAAGTCGTTTCATCATAAGACACCTCACTTTTTTTAATATTTACAAAGACTGTTGATTAATAAGAATTATATGCTTCCAAAGGAGACAGGGAAGATTGACAATCTGTCCGCTTAAAAACATCTGCCTAAACTGTGATCATTGATCAGCAAGAAGAACCAGGCTCGAACATATAATTCAATTCGAAGAGTTAAACATTGATATTCCGACAAAAGGTCCTTGTCAACCCTTTTTGTGGCTCAACCTATTTATTTTACAGCCACCTAGAAATTTAGACAATCAAAGAGCCCCTGATTTCCTCAAGGTTCGTTATATTGTTCTCTATCATAAATGACTCGATTCCTTTTACAATATCGCCACTCACACCGGGATTCACAAAATTGGCCGTTCCTGTCTGAATGGCTGTGGCCCCGGCAATGATGAATTCCAGGGCATCCTCGGTGTTCATAATGCCGCCGATACCCACCACCGGAATTTTCACAGCCCGGGCAACCTGAAAGACCATTCGCAGGGCCACGGGTTTTATAGCTGGCCCTGACAGGCCGCCCACCACATTGGCAAGCTTGGGTTTCCGTGTCCGGACATCAATGGCCATGCCGGTGATTGTGTTGATGAGAGACAGGGAGTCTGCCCCCGCATCTTCAACACTCCGGGCCACCACGGTGATATCGGTCACATTGGGCGTCAGTTTCACCATCAACGGCTTGCTGGTTTTTGCCCGAACCGCCTTGACCACAGATGCAGCAGAACAGGGGTCCACCCCAAAGGCCAGGCCACCCTGGGTCACATTGGGACAGGAAATATTGATCTCCATTCCTGCGATGGCCGGAACCTCATCAGCGATTTCCGCCACCCTGGCATAATCCGCTTCGGTCTTCCCATAGACATTTATAAATATGGCCGTATCAAAAGCTTCAAGTGCAGGAATCTTGTCCCTGATAAAGGCCATGATTCCTATATTCTCAAGACCGATGGCATTGAGCATACCGCATGCCGTCTCCACAATCCTGGGGGGAGGGTTACCCTTGGAGGGTTCAATGGAAAGACCTTTAACCACAATCCCTCCCACGGCATTCAGGTCGACATAATCTGTAAATTCAAGGCCATAACCAAACGTTCCCGAGGCGGTCATCACCGGGTTTTTCAAGACCACGCCACCCACATTCACCCGCAGGTCCGGTTTTATGCTCATAATGATTTATCCTTCTATCATTTTAGTCTGTAAGTGTTTAAAAAACATCTATGCCATCCTTCTTTTATTCCATGGGGATTGGGTACACAAGTTTTTTCTTATGCATTTATGGTGTTTACTTTTCACACGGCCTTGGATAAACTCACCACAAACAAACCTTCTTTTCCCGGGCAAAGGATTCCCCCATGAAATTTTATTTTCGCGAACCCATCAGTGGCCTGACCCATTTTATCGGCCTTATCCTGGCGGTGATCGGCGCCATCTTTTTGATAATCACGTCCATATCCCCTCTGAAAATTATTCACGTGGTATCATTTTCCATATTTGGTGCAGGAATGATCATGATCTATCTGGCCAGTACGCTTTACCACTGGCTGCCCCTGTCAGATAAGGGCATCGCCTTTATGAGACGTGTTGATCACATGATGATTTTTTTTATTATTGCAGCGACCTACACCCCCATCTGCCTGATTCCCCTGAAAGGGGCCTGGGGCACAAGCATCCTCTGCTGTGTGTGGTCCTTTGCCCTGATCGGCCTTATGATCAAACTGTTCTGGATGGAAGCGCCACGATGGTTGTCAACCTCGTTGTATCTTCTCATGGGTTGGATTTGTATTGTGGCCATCTGGCCGTTGATTGTCAATTTGCAGGCAGGGGCTCTTTTCTGGCTTCTTGCCGGTGGGATTTTTTACAGTGTGGGGGCCGTGATCTACGGCATCAAAAAACCCGACCCCTTCCCGGAAGTCTTCGGATTCCACGAACTGTTTCATGTCCTGATCATGATGGGAACAGCATCCCATTTCATGGTGATGTATCGCTATCTTGTATTGTTTGACTGATTAGGTTTCCCGGATCATGAAGAGTATGAAACAATACCCCAATACATGACGAGATAAAAATCCCATAGGTCCCATAAGTCACATAGGACCCATGGGACTTATGGGACCTATGAAGATTTCACTGAGTATGATTGAGACCGTGAGATGCTGTTTATGGATGGGCACTAAATATCTTTTTCTGCGGTATTTCTATTAACCCATTCAGTGGCAAGCCGCCGTCCCTCGTTGATCTGTTTGGGTGTCATGACTTTTTCAATCTCGTTTCTCATCTCAAGGGACTGCTTCAACCCCATAACTGCAGACAGACTGAACCATTTGTAAGCTTCCACATAGTCACGGGGAACCCCTTTTCCATGGGCGTACATGGTCCCGATATTGTAGTGGGCCCTATTGTGCCCCTGTTCCGCTGCCAGTCGATACCATTTAAGCGAACTCACGGGATCTTCGTCAACACCCTTTCCCAATTCGTACATCACACCCAGAAAATAGCAGGCTTTTCCCACCCCGTTTTCAGCGGCCTTCCGGTACCATTGGGCAGCCACGGTGTAATCCTGGGGCACCCCTTTCCCCAGTTCACAAAAAAGTCCGTAGGAATACTGGGCATCCGGATAGCCTTGGTCGGCTGCGAGCTTGTACCAACGTGCCGCCTGGGCGATATCCATATCCACACCTTCACCATGTTCGTACATGGTTCCCATGGTATACTGGGCTTTGGAATATCCTGCATTTGCAGAAAGATGGAACCATGTGACGGCTTTGGACAGATCCATCTCTGTGCCGTTACCCAGTAAATGCTGAAGCCCGATTTGGTACTGAGCCTTTTTATACCCCTGCTTGGCTGCTTTAAGATACCATGAAAGGGATTTGGACAGATCCTGGTTTACCCCTCTCCCGCTCTGATACATCTCACCTATTCGGTATTGAGCTTTCATATTGCCCTTGGATGCGGATTTTTTGTACCATTTCAGAGCATTGGCCAGATCTTGATCAATTCCCTTGCCCAGGAAATAGATATCCCCCAGATAGTATTGGGCTTCGGCGCTTCCTTCTTTGGCTTTCCAATGATACCAGGTGCGAGCTTCATCATCGAAAAACTTAAGTTCCCCGCCATCCAGATAAATGATTTCAAGATTCCGAATGGCTCCGTTATGTCCCTTGCTGCCGGCTTTCCGATACCATTTTACGGCAACATCCGCATTGGCTTCCACGCCCAGACCTTTCTGGTGCATCACGCCCAGGGAATACTGGGCCGACATGTCACCTTGGGCAGCCATGTTTAGAAGCTCCGGATAGGCCGCACTGTAATCCCCATTGATAAACGCCCCAAGGCCGTCCACATGGGCTGAAAACGATGCGGTTGACATGAATACACTCATCAGAGCAAAAACAAAAATTCTTAATTTCATTATCTCCCCCACACAATCCCGAATGAAATTTCCCCTCATCATTATAAATTCATGTTTTATTACATGATGTTGAACATTGTTTCTTATTATTTCCGTTGTTAATTCATTTATCATCTAGATATTGTCTTGTGTCAAGAAATTCTTAATCCTTTATACTCTTATAACCAGGATCCCCCATGACACAGATTGACACAAACCTTGGCCTGGGATATACACCAGAGAAAAAAACAATCAATAAAATCAGGATAATTGTATTTTTATGAGCAATATAAAAAACGATCGCATGGCCGTTCTCATCCCCTGCCTGAACGAGGAAGTCACGATTGGCAAGGTCATTGACGATTTCAGACGAGAACTTCCCCAGGCCATGATCTGTGTGTTCGACAATGGCAGCACGGATAATTCCGCAGCCATAGCCAGGAATCATGGGGCCCGTGTTTACCATGAACCCAGAGAGGGCAAAGGCTTTGTGGTTGAATGCATGTTTGAACATGTCATGGCTGATATTTACGTGATGGTGGACGGGGATGACACCTATCCGGCCGAATCGGTTCATGCCCTGATTGATCCGGTCATAAACAACAAGGCGGATATGGCTGTGGGAGCACGTTTATCGCTCTATGGCGACCAGGCCTTCCGGCCCATGCATCTTCTGGGCAACCTGTTAATTCAAAAACTCGTCAATCGGATACGCCAGACGGATCTCACGGATATTCTCAGCGGATACAGGGTATTCAATCGCAGGGTGGTCACCATGCTGCCCGTGGTGTCAACAGGCTTTGAGATCGAAACCGAACTGACGGTCCAGATGCTTTATTACAAACGAAAAATTGTCGAAATCCAGATCCCTTACCGCAACAGGCCCCAGGGCAGCACAAGCAAGCTCCACACGGTAAAGGATGGCATCAGGGTTCTCTGGAAACTCTTCAGCCTGCTTAGGGCCATCAAGCCCCTGACCTTTTTCGGAAGCATGGGAATGGCCTTTTTTTTCCTGTCCCTTGCCAGTGGCTATCTGCCCATTCATGATTACCTGAGCAGCCCGGACCACTATGTCCGCCACGTGCCCCTGGCCATTCTGGCAACAGGCCTGATGCTGATCTCCGTGGGTTCGGTTTTTATGGGTGTATTGCTCCATGCCATCAACTGGCGTTTCATTGAACTTCACAGTGTTCTGACCCGGTCCTGTGACACATATTCAATGCCTGCCCCCTTTTCATCTGTCATGGATAAAAAGACTGAATAATTTTAAAGTGTTCATAGGCTTCCCGGGTTTTCTCAGGATCTTTTTTTTCAAGAAGCCGGATAAGCTTGTTCCATGTCCCCCGGTCGCCCGAATTAATTTCAAGTGATTTTCTGTAATAGGCTTCGGCCTTGTCCATGTCACCCAAATCCTGCATCATGTCTCCCAGCATTTCAAACCCCTGGGAGGCCCCGAAGGACTCGACAGAAATCCTATCCAGATACAACCGGGACCGTTCATATTCATTTTTCTTACGGTAATAGGAGGCAAGGGACAAATTGGCATAAACCGAATAGGTGCCATTCATGGCCGACGATTTTTCCCAGAATACCCGGGCCTCGTCTGCCCGGCCAAGGGATTTCAATATAATGGCATGTGTATTGTAATATGCCGTCAAATCATAGGCTCCGGGCAAGGGCAGATTCGCCAGTATCCATACCATGATAAGCCCCAGGATCATCCCCACAGTTTTTTTTATGTTTTTTCCCCGAACCGCAGCCAATAGTTCCAGCGCCCCAAAGACAGCAGAGGGGATCAAGATGACCAGCATGGGGAGCCGGTATCGTGTATTGCAGAAAAAAATAACCAGGCCCAGGCCATATATCCCATAGATGCACATCCCTGCAAGGATTCTTGAATTTTTTAAAACTCCCGCCACCATCCCCACCAGAGCAAAGGGAAGAACAAGCCAGTAAGGAATCAGGGGGGCTTTAAAAAATGTGACAAAATCACCCATAAATCCGATCTGGTAGTGATCTCCTTGCTCAAACGCATTGACATAGGCCTGTGTCTTGCCTGCGAGTTTCTTCCCAAAGGCCAAGGGGTGTTCCATGGCAATGCGGATCACCTCACGGCTCCAGAATCCGGAGGCCTCTGTGGGGGATAATTTTTTCCCGGCCCGTTTACTGGCCTCGATATTAAAATGGATTCCCTGCTCAAAGGGCGATGACGAGGCAAAGGGCACGGGTCTGTAATAAGGCCCTGGATTATCGGGATTGTTTCCGATAAACAGATTGAAGCCGGATTGGGAGGCCATCAAGGCAAGTTTTCCGCTTGCCTTGTAATTCCTGATAACAAATGGCGACAGGGCCAATGCAAGCCCCACCAAAAAAAGCAACAGATGCACTAGTTTCTGTTTGAAGAGCAAACTGTCTCGACGCCCCCCAAAGAGCAGAAAGGCTGCGGCCACAGGAAAAACCAGCATGTAATTGGGCCTTACATTCATCATCAGCCCGGCTGTTATCCCCAGTGCCAGAGCCTTGAGCCGCCCGGGTCTGTTCTGCACACGGAACACCTGCCAGATAAACAGAGAAAACAGGAAAAGAGACAGGGCTGTTTTCAGGACCACAATACTGTAAAAAATAAACGGGCCATAACAGGATGCCACGAGAAAGGACAAAAACCCGATCTTTTTCCCGCCAAGCTCCTTTCCGGCCAGTCCTGTAAACAAGCAGGTACCGGTGCCTAACATCACATTGAGTACACGAACAAGAATCACATCCGGTGAAAAAAGCAGGTAGACCAAGGCCATCAGGTAGGCATACAAGGGGGCAAACTCATACACGTCCTGGGAGACAAAGGTGCCGTCCATGATTTTCATGGCCCAGTCATGGTAAATTCGCTCGTCAAACAGCAGATAATCGAAATACACGCTGTTCTTCAGAGAAAGCAGGGCCATGATCCGAAGGACCAGGGCAAGGCAGAGCAAACTCACCCAAATGAACGTGTCATGACCTTCCCGGATCTTAAAAACACCGGCAAGGCCTTTCCTATGAATGGGGCCCATGGGTTTATCCTTTTTTTGTGAAATCGATTATGAGATGCCTATGGCACATATCACAGCTTTTTCATTTCACAAAAACAAATCAAACCGAACCTTTTTTATTGGATCAGAGCCAGGTCACACGAATGACTGAATAAGCCAGATACAGCCCCAAAAGGAGTCCACCTTCCCATCGGACAATACGTTTCTGATCAGTGATACAAATCATAAGAAGTAAAACACTCAGAAAAATCATCACATAAAGATCGAAAAAACCTCCGGAGGTGGGGAGCGGGATGGTTTTATAGCTTGCACTCACGCCGTTGATCAAGAGCAGGTTGAAAATATTGGACCCCACCACATTGCCAATAGCCAGATCGGTCTGACCTTTCCAGGTCGCGATAAGGGACGTGATCAGTTCGGGCAGGCTGGTGCCGATGGCCACAACAGTCAAAGCAATAATCACCTGGGGAATACCCAGAGACTGGGCCAGGTTCGTTGCGTTGGATACGGATATTTTTCCCCCGGCAATCAGAAGAACAAGCCCCACCAGGGTGTAAACAAGACTGATCAGCGTCTTTTTGACCTGTCGCTGGCCGGAAGAGGCCTCGGCCTGAGTGATTAAGGAATCCTGGTTTCTGTTCCTGAACACTTCCGAGACGGTGTAGTACATGAACACGGAAAAAACCATCAGAAAAATCAGGCCATCGGATCGATCAAAACCATTGGGGCTCATCTTCAAGACCTGGTCTGAGGCCAGAATAAGGACCACCACCGACGCCAGAACCATCATGGGAATTTCCCGAGTGATAATGGCACTTGAGATGGTCAGTGGCTTGATCAGGGCTGCCAATCCCAGAATAAGGCCGATATTGGCAATATTGGATCCAATGATGTTTCCAAAGGAGATATCCGTGTTCCCGTCATAGGAGGCCAGAAGGTTCACGGCAAGTTCCGGCGCACTTGTGCCAAAGGCCACCACGGTCAGACCGATCACCAGAGATGACACACCCAGTGATTTGGCCAGATCCGAGGCACCGCGAACCAGAATGCTTCCGCCCGCAAGAAGCAGCCCCAGGCCCGCGAACAGTCCGGCTATGTCCATATAGTTCGTCATACATACCCCCTATAGATGTTTTATTTTTTTTTCCGGACCTTCATCACCCGCTTGATCACCCAGAGCAGGGGGCTGGTCATGCCCCCTTCCATGTCCTTTGCAACATCAGCCAGTAAATCCGGGATGGGCAGAGTCTGAGGACATTTTTCCTCACAAAGCCCGCATTTGATGCACTGGGATGCAAAAGATGGTTTTTCTCGGACAATGCCGCCGTTCATCACCAGATAAAAAAGCCTGGCCTGCTTGTCCTTGAAGGCATGCCGGGAATTGTAAAAGTCAAAACATCCCGGGATATTCACCCCTGCCGGACAGGGCATGCAGTACTGACATCCTGTGCAGCCCACCTTCATCACCTTTCGATACATATCGGTGGCCTGACTTACCAGGGCCAGCTCATCGTCTGAAAATGCATGTTCCCTTGCATCGGACGCCATGGATAAATTTTCCCGGATATGCGAATCGTGATTCATGCCCGATAGCACCACCGTGACCTCAGGATGGTTCCATATCCACCTCAGGGCCCATTCCACCGGAGCCCGGTTGACCTCGGCCCTGTTCCAGATCGCCTGAACCTCTGGCGGAGGCGTCTTGGCCAGATTCCCGCCCCTTAAGGGTTCCATGATCATGACCGCCAGTTTTTTTGATGCAGCATATTCAAGGCCCCGGGTTCCCGCCTGATTCTGGGTGTCCAGATAATTGTACTGGATCTGGCAAAATGTCCAGTCATAGCCATCCACCACCTGGCTGAAGTCCTCGGCCCCCCCATGATAGGAAAATCCGGCGTTGATGATTTTTCCTTTTCGGATGGCCGTATCCAGAAAATCTATGACCCCATTTTCCTTGGCTGTTTCCCAGGTGCTTCCATTCAGGTTGTGGATCAGGTAATAATCAATGCGATCTGTTTTAAGTTTTGAAAGCTGGCTGTCAAGCATCTTGTCCATGCTTTCCTTTGAATCCGTTGACCAGTGGGGCAGTTTGGTGGCAAGCTTCACCTTGTCCCTGTACCCGTTATCCCCAAGAATTTTCCCAAGAAAGGGTTCGCTTTTTCCATTATGATAGGGAACGGCCGTATCAATATAATTCACTCCGTTATCAATGGCAGAATAGATCTGGCGTTGTGCCAGATCCTCCATAATCCCCCCCCGTTTTGAAGGAAGCCTCATACACCCGTATCCCAGAATGGATAGCTGGTCCCCATTTTTAGGAACTGTTCTGTACTGCATATCTGGCCTCCTGTCTTTTTTTCGAAGGGTTATTCACGGTAAACGTTACTGTACTCCAGGCAAGATTTATGGCGTCGCAAAAATCTCTTATAATCGTATATTCAAAAAAGTGATCACGTGAGAAAACATAATGCCTCCCAGGATTCTTCTTGGTTTATTCATTATGATATAATACAGCTAAGGCAATCAACACAATACCCGTTTATAATCAGGGAGAAATTTCGTCCGATCCGTGTCCCCTTTGTTCGAATCCGCCACCCGTAGGGGCAATCCCCCCGTGGTTGCCCTTGTTCGCACATCAGTGGCATGGGTTTTTCCGAAGGTGCGGCCATGCCGACAGGGCAGGCACAGGGGCCTGCCCCTACAACATATCGAATGTTTTATTGAATATAATCATGAATTAAATTATAATCGCAAATTATCTAATCATAGCATGGAATACATATTTTCAGATCCGGGAGACATTCATGGCAGCAAAAAAAAAAGGCAACTCGACCAAACCGAACCAGACCGTGGATGTCAGCACTGAAACGGACATAAATAAATCGGGTAACACCGAGAACAAAACCTTCCCAGTGGTTGGCATCGGTGCCTCGGCCGGGGGCCTGAAGGCCTTTGAGTCCTTTTTTTCCGCCATGCCTGGGGACGTCGACCCTGGCATGGCCTTTGTCCTGGTTCAGCACCTGGCCCCGGACCATAAAAGCATTCTCACCGACCTGGTCCGCCGATACACCCGTATGAAGGTATTCGAGGTCGAAGACGGGATGCGGGTTGAGCCCAATTGCGCCTACATCATCCCTCCCAACCGTGACATGGCTTTTCTAAACGGAACCCTTCAGCTGCTGGAACCTTCTGCACCCCGGGGCCAGCGACTTCCCATTGATTTTTTCTTTCGTTCCCTGGCCCAGGATCAGCATGAACGGGCCATTTGTATCGTTCTCTCCGGCACAGGCAGTGACGGGACCTTGGGAGTACGGGCCATTAAAAGTGAGGGCGGCATGGTCATGGCCCAGAATCCCGAATCCACGGAATTTGACGGTATGCCCCGCAGCGCCATGGAAACAGGCCTGGTGGACTATGTGCTTCACCCCTCCGAGATGCCTGCTCAGCTGATTGCCTACGCCACCTATGCGTTTGGCCAAAAGCCAGGACCCGCTCCTCTAATGGCTGCCAAAGAAAAAGACGCCTTTAAGAAAATTTTCATTCTGCTACGAGCCAGGACCGGTCACGATTTCTCCCATTACAAGCAAAACACCATCACCCGCCGTGTCGAACGCCGCATGGCTGTCCAGCAGATCAATCGGCTGGACAATTACGTGAGCTGTCTTCAACACACCCCGGATGAGGTCGATTCACTTTTCCGGGACCTTTTGATTGGTGTCACCAATTTTTTTCGTGATCCCGAGGCGTTTCACGTTTTTGAAGAACAGATCATCCCAAGCCTTTTTAAGGCAAAACCTGTGGGTTCGATTATTCGGATATGGGTGCCCGGTTGTTCAACCGGTGAGGAAGCTTATTCCGTCGCCATCCTTTTCCAGGAGCGGATCGATGCCCTGAGACAAAGCTACAAAATCCAGATTTTTGCCACGGATATTGACAGCAGAGCCATTGATGCGGCCCGATCCGGCCGCTACCCAGCAAGTATCGCCTCGGATATCACACCGGAACGACTGTCCCGTTTTTTTACCCAGGAGGCCAACGGAGGGGAATACCGCATCAACAAAACCATCCGAGATATACTGATTTTTTCCGAACAGGACCTGATCAAAGACCCGCCTTTTTCCAAACTTGATCTGATCAGCTGCCGTAACTTGTTGATATACATGGGGGGCGAACTTCAGAAAAAGATTATTCCCCTATTCCATTATGCCTTGAACCCTGCAGGATTTCTCTTTCTCGGAACCTCCGAGACCGTGGGTGAATTCATGGATCTTTTTTCCGTCATGGATAGAAAATCAAAACTGTATCGTCGCAAAGAAGACCTCTACAACACCCAACGCCCGATTATCGGAAGGTATCTCCCTGATTTAACATACAAAAACCCTGCCCTAAAGCAGATAGAGAAAATCTCGGGTGAGAACAAACCCCCCTTGCGAGAGTTGACCGAACAGGCACTGCTTCAATACTTTGACCCTGTGGGTGTGCTTATCAACGAACGCGGGGATATCCTCTTCCTGCACGGCCGTTCGGGCTTGTACCTTGAGCCCTCACCCGGTGAAGTCGGCATCAATAACATTCTGAAGATGGCCAGGGAAGGTTTACGCCAGGATCTGACCATTGCCTTGCATAAAGCCGTTTCACATAAAAAAAACATACACAACTCTGGCTTACGGGTCAAAACCAACGGTGATTTCACCTCTGTCAATCTGACGGTCATGCCCGTTGATCAAGAGATTCTTTCCCCTGCGTTCCCGCCTCTATATCTCGTCATTCTTGAAAAAATACCGGGCATAAATATGAACCATCCCGAAACCATGGCACCCTCCATGGTAAATGACGATGGGGACCACGCAGACAGAGACGAGCGCATCGAAGCATTAAGGAGAGAACTGAAGGCCAAGGAAGAATACCTCCAGAGTGCAAACGAGGAGATGGAAACCTCCAACGAAGAGCTGAAATCCTCCAATGAAGAGATGCAGTCGATCAATGAAGAACTGCAGTCCACAAATGAAGAGCTGGAGACATCCAAGGAAGAACTCCAATCGGTCAACGAGGAACTGGCAACGGTGAACGCTGAGCTGCAACAAAAGGTCCACGACCTGTCATGCGCCAACAACGACATGAACAACCTGCTGGCTGGCACGGGCATTGGAACCATCTTTATTGACCATCAATTGCGCATTCTGAGATTCACCCCGGCCGTTGCCCAGGTTATCAACCTGATCCCCACGGATGTGGGACGGCCCGTAGGGCACATCGTTTCCAACCTGGTGGGATACGACAATCTGGTGGCCGATGTAAACTCAGTATTAAGCACGCTGGTCCCCAAGGAACTCGACGTCCGGACCCGAGCAGGATCATGGTTTTCCCTGCGTATCCGGCCCTATCGCACCCTGGAAAACGTCATTGAAGGGGCGGTCATCACTTTTATCGACATCACGGAAATAAAGCGGGCCAGGGAAGAGGTCCAGGTGAGCGAGACCAAGCACCGTTTTCTGTTTGAGACCATAACACAGGGGGTTGTGTATCACGACAACCAAGGACGGATCATTGGCGCAAACCCCGCGGCTGAACGACTATGGGGCCTGTCCCTGGACGCGATGCATAGCCTTGATTCCGCGAATGCCCATTGGCCCACTATCCATGAAGACGGAAGCGATTTTCCCGGTAAAACCCATCCAGCCCGGACAGCCCTCAAAACCGGAAAGCCGGTGTATGACGTGGTGATGGGAATCCGTCTTCCAAAAAAAGATACCCTGACCTGGATCAGGATCAATGCCGTCCCCCAGTTCAAGCAAGGAGAAGACAAGCCGTATCAGGTTTATTCAATATTTGATGAGATCACTGGTGATCAGAGGCCCATGCAACCCGCATAATACCGAAGAGGAAAGAGCCTGATCACCACAACGACGATATGGGCAGGGCGTGAAATACCCTGTCGTTGATTTTGAATGGGAGGATCTTGTCTCCTGAATAGAACCCCATGACTGAATTTGTCTTTGGCATAGGCTGCAAAGGTCGACATTCCTGAAAAATCGCCCGGCCTGACCGTCATGGAGGCTTTGATTTCAACGCCAACAACCTTACCGTCATCCTTCTCGATGACAAGATCGACTTCATGCCCTGTTGTGTCCCGGAAGTGATAAAACCGCACATCGTCCGTTGACCAAGTTGAATGCTTCAGCAATTCGCAAAATACAAGGTTTTCCAAAAGGCTTCCGAAAAACTGTGAGGTGTGGAGTGTTTCCGGATTTTTCTGCCCCAGAAGATGACAGCACAGACCCGTATCCATAAAATGAAGTTTGGGCATCCCCACGACGGATCGTTTTGAGCTGCTGCGTACGTAAGGATCGAGCCTGCGGATAATAAACATCAGCTCCAGGATTTCCATATACTTTTTGACGGTTTTATCGTCCTGGGAAAGAGCACCTGCAATATTGGCGTATTTAATGAGATTCCCGTTCATACCGGCAAAGCTGCGGATCAGGGCTGAAAGCTTTGTATGATAGTCCCCTTTGGCGTGGTGCATGGTTTCAAAGTCTTTCAATAAGCGACCTTCAATATATGAATTAAACCAAGGGTATAGTATCCCATCCCCTGTTCTTTTGCGATATCTCTGACAAGCGTGCTTTTCCCTGCCTGCCTTGGCCCGGTAAGGTATACGATACGAAAATCGTTTAGCAGATCCATCAGACGATCTTTGATATGACGTTTAATGAACATGTCGCCCTCCATGGATAAAAACTTTACGACATATTCCGAGTTTTACAAACATATATTCCGAAAAATTAAGGTCAATAATCCGCAGCTCTGTCATTCCGGGCGGGGCTTCTTCTGTTTCCGACGTTTAAATCGGCTATAGACGCATCCGGGCCCTTCAGACGGGAATGTGAAGTCGACCCGGAATCCATGGTGTTGGGTCAGGGAGGATGAAATTGAATAGAACTGTTATGCGTTTACGGATATGGATTCCGGGTCACAAAAAGCCGTGCCCGGAATGACACAGCGGAGTGATAGGC